>OGLJ01000029.1_pt1 | contig 162562 bp, 139 predicted proteins | sample 1572801 | NCBI WGS metagenome assembly OGLJ01 (sample SAMEA2581877, study PRJEB24529) | metagenome | biome: Human gut stool | place: China | collected 2011
GTCATCCATGACTCGATGCTGCCTTGTTCTGCCATCCGTGGCAGAACATCACTGTAAATCGACAGGCAAACTAAGATTTTCTAATTTTCTCCCAAAGTTACAAAACGAGTCTCGGCTTGGTGCAATTTTCCAATCGATAAGTTGTGAACCACCTTTTGATATCCAAATCTATATGATGTTGATGTAAAATGCTGTTTTTTAGTTTTTGAAGAGATAATTGTACAAAGCTGTGTTGGTTTTGTTTCGTTGTACGAAAATAAGAGAAACTAAATTTGCTATCGAAGTATTTATATAAGAGAATTTGTTTCATACGAAGTTTCCAGCTGGAGCCTGTTCATATATGTTGGAAAATGTTATTCTAAACATGACATATAGTTGTCGCGTTTGTAATGGTATGATGGGACAGGATGTGGGAAAGATACTTACTCCCAAACCTGTTATGCAAAGATGCAAGGATGGGGAATGGTATGAAGATAGACAGACTGATCGGGATTCTTTCGGTGATGTTGCAGAGAGAAAAGGTGACGGCACCGGAACTGGCAGAAATGTTTGAGGTGTCCAGAAGGACGATAAACAGGGATATAGAGGCTTTGTGTAAGGCAGGGATTCCTGTCTGTACGTCACAGGGGACAGGCGGAGGAATTTGTATCATGGATGGTTACAGGATGGACCGGACGATTCTGACATCCAAAGATATGCAGATGATTCTGGCTGGTCTGCGCAGCCTTGACAGCGTGAGCGGCAGTCATTACTATGGTCAGTTAATGGAGAAGATCAAGGCTGGTTCTTCCGAATTTGTGAGTGGAAGTGAGTCGATATTAATTGATCTGTCCTCCTGGTACAAGGATTCACTGGCTTTGAAGATTGAGCTGATCCAGGATGCAATAGAAAAAAGAAAGGTAATCACGTTTAACTATTATGCACCAAACGGTGACAGCAGCAGAGAAATAGAACCATATTATCTGATCTTTCAATGGAGCAGTTGGTATGTATGGGGATTTTGCAGGCTCAGAAAAGATTTTCGGATGTTTAAACTGAACCGGATGGATGCAATTACGCTGACTGAAAAGGAAGTGGAAAAACGGGATGTTTCAATGCCGGATCTGTCAACGGAAAGGATTTTTCCGGGAGGGATCATGGTGAAGGCAGTGTTTGAGCCGTCTATGAAATGGCATCTGATTGAGGAGTTTGGAGTTGATTCGTTTCAGGTACAGCCGGATGGAACGCTGCTCTTTGAACATAAATATACCGACAAGGACAGCCTTATCGCATGGATGCTTACCTGCAGGGATCAGGTGACAGTCTTAGAGCCGGAGGATGTCAGGGAGGAGCTTTTCCACATCGCAAATAATATTGCAAAAAAATATGGAGGAGACCAGCTATGAAAAAATGGTATAATGAAAACTTCCATAAGGTTGGATCTTGGAAGGAGTAGTAGGATGGCGTTTGATTTTAAGAAGGAACAGAGAGAGTTTTATCTGCCCAAAAGAAAACCGGAGATTATCAAGGTACCCAAAATGAGTTATATCGCTGTCCGTGGAAAGGGAGATCCAAATGAAGAAGGAGGAGTATATCAGCAGGCAATCGGTGCTCTGTACGCAGTGGCATATACATTGAAGATGAGTTACAAAACAGATTACAAGATAAAGGGATTCTTTGAATATGTTGTTCCGCCTCTGGAAGGATTCTGGTGGCAGGAGCATGCAGAAGAAATAGATTATGGAAACAAGCGTGCATTTCACTGGATTTCTGTGATCCGCATCCCTGATTTTATCACAAAAGCAGACGTCAACTGGGCAATAGAGACTGCGTCAAAAAAGAAGGAAACAGACTGCAGCCAGGTAGAATTTCTTGAACTGGAAGAAGGACTTTGCGTGCAGATCATGCATGTTGGTTCTTTCAATAATGAACCTGCTACGGTCGCGTTGATGGATGAGTTTTTATTGAAAAATGGTTATGAAAATGACATGAATGATACCAGATTCCATCATGAAATATATCTGTCGGATGCGAGGAAAATTGCCCCGGAGAAGTGGAAAACAGTGATCCGGCATCCGGTTAGAAGTGGAAAACAATGATTCAACGTCCAACTGAAAAGATCAGAGAAAGCAGATCGGTGACACAGAAATAACCGGAGATTAAAAAGGGAAAATGAGGTGGAAAATGGCATCAAGCAAGGAATATTTACAATTTATTTTAGGATAGTTAGCGGAGTTGGAAGAAATCTCATACCGGGCTATGATGGGCGAATTTATTATTTATTACCGCGGTAAAATCGTTGGTGGTATCTATGATGACAGGCTGTTGGTAAAGCCGGTAAAAGCGGCACTTTCCTATCTGTGGGTGATAAAGAGTTTTTGCAGGGATTGTTCATTGCGATGTATGGGGAGCTGCCAGGGGCGAAAGGGAAGAAAAAGAAGTAGGAAGGTAAAATAAAGATGTAGTACAAAAAGTAATTGACAATTAATGAAATTTATCGTACTATAAACATAGAGAATAATTGTTGAAAAGATAGTTATTCTATAATATTGGAGTGCTTCGCCACTTTTTGAGAGCGAATTATATATGTTGGAGTGCTTCGCCACTTTTTAAGAGCGAGTTATAATGTTAGAGTGCTTCGCCGCTTTTGAGAGCGAACTATAATGGATAAATAAGAGATGGCTTGCCATCTCTTATTTAGTTTATGAGTCATGAAAAAAATTAATCGAGTGTTGGGGTCTGAAGATTTGACAAGTACTGACATAGAACCACTGTGATAATATGATAGACGAGTAAAACGTAATCCTCATAGTTCATAATAATGAGACAGTTTATGTTGATGTATGACAATATTGTTTTTTGGGAGGAAGAATGGCATTATCATTTTACGATATAGATAAAGAATACGTTAAATACTTACAAAAAGAAGAAATGAACGAGAGGGGATTTACTAAGGTTCCGAATATAGAATATCCGGGAAATTTGCCTAAGTTTACATGTGGAGTAGTTTTGGATGTTCATGAATATAAATATTATGTCCCGGTATCATCTTACAAAATGCAAAAACCGGATAATATATTGATAAACATTGAATCTGAACGCTATAACAAAGTGAAAGGGGCACTGCGGTTTAACTATATGTTTCCGGTTCCGGATGAATGTATAAATGAAAGAATAATAGCAGATGATCCTAATAAAATTTTGTTAAATCTAGAGTGGAAATTTTGTAATGAGAATGAAATTCGCATAAGAAATAAAGCAAAACAAACTTACTCCAAAGTCATAAATAAAGTAAATCCAAGTATTGTAAATAACAGTTGTGATTTTAAATTATTAGAAAGATTGTGTGCCGAATATCAAAAGCAATGTTAATGAAATAAGGAAAAATGAGAAAGTTGAATTTTAACAACTCTGTTATGCAGCAGGAGGAGCATGCCACTAGGCATGCTCCTTCTGCTCTTTTGCCAACGGCAGCGTAAAGATAAACTCCGTACCAACGCCTTCCGTGCTGATACAGTTGATATTTTCTCCATGTGCCTGGATGATTTCTTTTACAATGGAAAGTCCAAGTCCGGTACCCTTCTTGTCTTTTCCGCGGGAGAGGTCTGTCTTGTAGAAACGATCCCAGATCTTTTTGATGCTGTCTTTTGGAATGCCGATTCCGGTGTCTTTGACGGAAACAAAGACTTTCTCATTTTTTTCGGTCGTCTCGATCGTGATTGCGGAGTTTGCGTGGCTGAATTTGAGCGCATTGTCGATCAGGTTATAAAGTACCTGCTGGATCTTGCTGAAATCAGCGGAGACAAACAGGGTTTCGCCGCTTAAGATCAGGTTGAAACTGATATGCTTTTCCATGCAGGTTCCCTCAAAAGTCTGTACCGTCATGCGGATCGTATGATTGATATCAAAGCTTGTGATATCGAGCATGACACCGTGTGAACCGAATTTATTTAATTCCAGAAGGCTCTTCGTTAATTTGTTCAGGCGCTCCGTCTCAAACAGGATGATGTTTAAATATTTATCCTGCATTTCCACCGGGATCGTTCCGTCGAGCATTGCCTCCACATAGCCCTTGATTGAGGTCAGCGGGGAGCGGAAATCGTGTGAGACATTGGATACGAATTTTCGCTGATCCTCCTCGAGCGTGTTCAGTTCGTTTGCCATATAGTTGAGCGAGGCGGCAAGATAACCGATCTCATCGTTGGAATGGACATCGATCTTTGCCTCGAAATTTCCAGAGGCATATTCATTGGCACCCTGCGCAATTTTGCGGATCGGGATATAGACGATCCAGGTAAAAAGCGCTAAAACGACAAAGGCTGCCAAAAATAAAAGTGCAAACGTCTGGTAGGATAGATTTGTCAGCTGGTTGGATAAATTGACGATGGAGCTGACCGGTTTATGTATGATCACATAGCCGCGTACTTTATAATTTACAGTGATTGGCGAAAAAACACTTAAAGTTTCCGTGTCAAAATGACCGTAAAAGTTTCCAGTGCGGTAATATTTACTTCCAAAATCGGTTACGTCAAAATCAGGAATTACTTCCGGCTCTGCATTTTCCACTGGAGAAGTAGCAGAAGCTGTGTTTAAAAGGATCTGTCCCTGCTTATCGATGATCCAGATTTCGCTGGAAAGGTAAGTGCTTAGGGTGGAGAGCTGTGTTTTCATTTCCTCTAAGGTTGTGGAACGCTTAAAATAGTTTTCCGCATAGTTAGAGGAAATCAGCGCAGACTCCCGGTAGAGCGTCGAGGCATCCCGGCGCTCTAAGAAGTTAAACGTAATGTGGTAACCAAAGGTTGAAATAATAATAAAGCAGATCAGTCCATAGATCAGATAGCCGCCGAGCAGTTTGGGGTAGAGTGTCCGTTTCATATATTTTTAACCTCAAATTTATAACCAATGCCCCAGACGGTCGAGAGACTCCAGCTGTCATTGTCCTTTATTTTTTCACGGAGACGTTTTACATGGACATCCACGGTGCGGGTGTCACCAATGTATTCGTAACCCCAGATGTGATCGAGAAGCTGTTCTCTGGTAAATACCTGGTTCGGCGAGGATGCAAGGAAATATAAAAGTTCTAATTCCTTTGGTGGCATATCGATTGGATTATCTTTATAAATAACGGAGTAATTGGATAAGTTGACGATCAGATCCGGGTATTTCACACATTTTAATTCCGGCGCTGGCTCTTCGACTTTGACAGGCTGGTAACGGCGCAAAACGGCTTTGACGCGCGCAACAAGCTCCTTGGAATCGAACGGTTTCATGATATAATCATCTGCTCCAAGTTCAAGACCGAGTACTTTATCAAAAATCTCACCCTTTGCGGAGAGCATGATGATCGGCACGTTTGCTTTTGCACGGACTTCGCGGCATACCTGATAGCCGTCGATGCCCGGAAGCATCAGATCAAGAAGGATCAGGTTCGGATTGTACTGTTCGAATGCTTTTAAGGCTTCTTCACCGTCATTTACAATTTTTGTATCAAAACACTCTTTCGTAAGATAAAGAGAGATCAGTTCTGCAATATTATTATCATCATCGACGATCAGTATTTTTTGTTTTGCTGCCATAAAATTACCTCCTGTTAGTTGTTATTCTGTTTGTAAATCAGACGAAATGGTATTGCTTCGGCAGTGCTTTGTGCATGGGATCAGATAAAATCTGTCTTACTGAAATTACTTTTTGTCTGAAATCAGTCTTTAAATTCGGCAATCGTTACGCCGGCATCACCTTCGCCATACTCTCCGAGGTGGAATGATTTCACATATTTTAAACGTTTTAAATGTGCCTGTACGGCGTTGCGCAGTGCACCGGTTCCTTTTCCGTGGACGATACGCACGGACGGAATGTGTGCAAGGTAGGCATCATCCAAGTATTTATCTAAAAGAGCGATCGCTTCGTCTGTGGTCTTGCCGATCAGGTTGATCTCTGTGGAGACGGAGGCAGACTTGCTCATTTTGATCTTGCCGGCACTGGTACGACCGTATTTTTTGCTGGTCGGGGAAGTTTCTTCCTCTAACAGGATCAGGTCATTGATGTTGACAAGAGAACGTAAAATACCCATCTGTACATAAAGGTCACCCTTTGCGTTTGGCAGGGAGTGAACGGTTCCGTTTAGATTCATGCTGATGACTTTGACGCGGTCGCCAATGCGGAGTTTTTTGGGAACTTTATGGTTTGGAGCAGCATTCTTTTTCTGGTCAGACATTTTTTTCTGTGCGTTGTTCATCTTATCGCGCAGTTTAGTGCGCTCTTTTTCCATTTCGCTGACCGGGGCATGTGCGGTGCCGTATTTATTGAAATTACGGATCGTTTCATCGGCAAGGTCTTTGGCCTCTTTGATGATATTGTAAGCCTGCTCGTTTGCCTCGCGCAGGATCTTGTCACGGCTTGCGTCTAAACGTTCCTGTTTCTGTTCAAGCTGTTCTTTTAATTTCTGGATTTCTTCTTTATACTGGTTGATTTCAAGCTGTTCTTTTTCAATCGTGATGCGGCTCTTTTCAAGATCTGCTAAAAGATCCTCGAAATTCATATCATTTTCGCTGATCCGTCCTTTGGCATCCTCGATGATATCCTCACCCAGACCAAGTTTGGTGGAAATCGCAAACGCATTACTTTTTCCGGGAATACCGATCAACAGGCGGTAAGTCGGACTTAATGATTCAACGTCAAATTCACAGCAGGCATTTTCTACGCCGGAGGTCTGCAGGGCAAATACTTTCAATTCGCTGTAATGAGTGGTTGCCATGACACGCGCACCGTACAGTTTTAATTTCGATAAAATGGAGATCGCAAGTGCGGCACCCTCCGTCGGGTCAGTTCCGGCACAGAGTTCATCGAAAAGCACGAGGGAGCGGTCGTTGACCTGGCTTAAAATGCGTGTAATGTTTGTCATATGGGAGGAGAAAGTACTTAAAGACTGTTCAATACTCTGCTCATCTCCGATATCAGCAAACACTTCCTCAAAGATTCCGAGTTCCGAACGCTCAGAAGCCGGAATATGAAGTCCTGCCTGCCCCATCAATGTCAGAAGACCGACTGTTTTTAAGGAGACAGTTTTACCACCGGTGTTTGGACCGGTAATGATCAGAAGCGTAAAATCTTCTCCGAGACGTACATCGATCGGTACAACTTTTTTGGTGTCGAGCAGCGGGTGCCGCCCTTTTTTGATGTTGATACGTCCGTCGGTATTGAAAGTCGGAGCAACACCGTTGTAAGTCTGAGCGAAAGCTGCTTTTGCAAAAATAAAATCAAGTTCGGTGAGTATATTGTAGTCAGTATGAAGCTGCATGGAGTATCCTGCCGTTAAGTTGCTTAAGTTGGCGAGAATGACTTCAATTTCTTCTTTTTCTTTCATAAGAAGAGCTTTATATTCGTTGTTTAAGTTTACAACAGCGAGCGGTTCGATAAAGAGTGTGGAACCGGAAGATGACTGGTCGTGCACCATACCCGGAACCTGTGATTTTGCTTCGGCTTTGACCGGCAGACAATAGCGGCCGTCACGCATCGTAATGACGGCATCCTGCAAATAACTGCGTGTAGTTGTATTGTTGATCATCGAGTTCATCTGTGCACGGATCTTATCGTTCATGCCACGCATGGATTTGCGGATGGAGCGGAGCGTACTGCTGGCATCGTCCGCGATCTCGTCCTCCGATAAGATGCAGCGGCGGATCTCGTCACATAATGGTGTGAGTGGTTCGATCTGGTCAAAAAATCCGGTCAGGGAATCAACCGGAAGTTCGTCTGTCTCATCTGCTGAAACAGGACGGTCCGGTCCGGTATGTCCGATGCTGGCGCGGGAAAATGCTTTTGCACGTTTGGCTGCCTCAAGGAGAGAGCAGACGCGCAAAAGCTCCGTGATGCTTAAGGCTGCACCGATCTCTAAACGTTTAAGGGAGTCACGGATATCATGGACACCGGAAAAAGAGATGCGGCCGCCTTTAAAGAGACGGTTTAGCGCATCTTTGGTCTGTAACTGTAAAAGATTGATCTCATTGATGTCTGTGCCCGGTGTGAGGGAGAGACAACGTTTCTTTGCATCCTCACTTGAGGCGTGCTCCGCTAAGCGGGCAATGATTTTATTATATTCTAATGTTTTTAAAACTTTTTCATTCATAAGATTTATAATTCCTTGTGGTTGAAAATTTAGTTTGCAGTGGCAGTATGCTGACGGATATGTGTGTTCGACTTTAGTCCGCAGTGCCAGCCCGAAAAATCAGAGATTTTCCGGGCTGACGGGCATTCGCCCTATCAAATGAGAAAAAAACAAAAAAGAGCCTGCAAGCAGTCTTTTTTTATTTTTCCCTCATTTGGCACTGCTCATTGCTTATTCACATTATATCCCATTAATTGGGGGAAGGAAAGCCGGAAATGCAAAAATAGTGTTGCAAGCGTATGTGATTCAAACTATAATAAATAAGGTGCGGTTTTCATTTTTGTTAAGGAAGGGAAAATCATGCAGGAGAAAGAGAAGGGTGGCTTTTCTTTTATTAATGAGCAGATCAAGGAAAAGCCGTTGAATAAAAAACGTCTTATAAAAAAAGCATTGTTTACCGTAGTGCTTGCCGTTATTTTTGGTACGGTGGCAGCACTGGTGTTTAGTTTATTGCAGCCGGAGTTTTCAAACTGGTTTTACCCGGAGGAGAAGCCTGTCGTTACGATTCCGAAGGATGATGTGACAGAAACGGAAGAAAGCGGACAGGACGATACGCAGGAATCGACAGAGCAAAAGGACACAGAGAATAACGGACAGCAGGGAGAAAATAAAGAGCCGGAAAACGGGCAGCAGGAGACAGAAGAAGCGGGAAACAGTCAGCAGGAGCAGACGGATGAACCGGAAACGGAACATAACACTGGGGATGTTCCAAACAATGAAATGCAGGAACTTGAACTTGCCGATTTTCAGAAACTTCAGAATAAATTGTATGCGGTTGGAAAAGAAGCAAACAAGTTTATCGTGACGGTAACCGGTGTGAAGAGCGATACCGACTGGTTTAATAACCCATATGAGAGTAAGGGGCAGGCTTCCGGTATCATTGTAGCGGAAAATGGCAGGGAACTGCTGGTTTTAACAGAACGCAAGGCGATTGCGGATGCACAGGAAATCTATGTCACATTTATTAATGATGCTGTCGTGAAAGCTGAAATGAAAAAATACGATGGCAATACAGGGATAGCTGTGTTAAGCGTAAAGGCGTCAGAACTTACCGAAAGTACAAAGAATGCGATCGCAGTTGCAGTTCTTGGAAATTCACTGACTGTTACGCAGGGAACGATCGCGATCGCGATCGGAAGTCCGCTTGGAACCAATTATTCAATCCTGACTGGAAATATTACATCCACCACGAACAGTATTTCTACGATAGATCATAATTACAGTGTGTTTACGACAGATATTGTAGGAAGCAGCAACGGAAGCGGAGCACTTGTCAATGTAGATGGCGAGATCATTGGAATCGTGATGCAGGGATACAGCAGTGCGGGGGATGAAAATACGCTGACAGCGATCTCTATTTCCGAGTTAAAAGCATTGATCGAGATGCTGTCAAACGGACAGGATATCCCTTACTTTGGGCTTGAAGTGACAACGGTTACAGCCGCGATCGAACGTGAATATGAGATACCGAAGGGTGCATATATCAAGGATGTATGTATGGATTCACCGGCAATGGCTGCCGGACTTCAGAGCGGGGATGTCATCACGGAAATTGACGGGGATGAGATTCTTACGGCAGAAAATTATGAGAAAAAACTGCTTTCGTTAAAGCCGGAAGATACGGTGGAAGTGAAGATTGAGCGGCAGGGACCGGAAGGTTATACGGAAATCACCTGCACGGTAGAAGTCAGTGTACTGCCATAGAGATGTGAACCAGATACAGGCATGTATTTTAGAAGCAGAAATGCGGATGCGGCCATGTATGTCAGAAACAGAAATGTGGACACCGGTATGCGTTTTAGAAGCAGAAATGCGGATACAGGCATAATAATTTTAGAAAATAAAAGCAGGAATAAGGAGTAGTATGAAGTATATTGAGAGCCTCAGAGAGGGCGAGCGAATTAATGAAATCTATCTATGTAAAGTAAAACAGTCTGCACTGACAAAGGCTGGAAAACCTTATGATACATTGATCTTACAGGACAAAACGGGCACACTGGATGCGAAGATCTGGGAGCCTGGTTCTGTTGGAATCGACGAGTTCGATTCACTGGATTACATAGCCGTAATGGGTGATATCACCAGCTTTCAGGGCAATTTACAGCTGAATGTAAAGCGCGTCCGCAAGGTGCAGGAAGGGGAGTATGATCCAAAAGATTACCTTCCGGTCAGCGATAAGGATATCGACCAGATGTATGAGGAGTTAAAAGGCCTGATTGCGAGCATCAAAGAAGTGCATTTAAAGAAGCTGTTAGAGAGCTTTTTTGTGGAAGATGCAGATTTTGAAAAACGCTTTAAATTCCACTCTGCTGCAAAGACTGTGCACCACGGATTTGTCGGTGGTCTGCTTGAGCACAGCTTAAGTGTGGCAAAGCACTGTGATTATTTTGCAGGCTGTTATCCGATGTTAAACCGCGATCTTTTGATCACGGCAGCTATTTTCCATGATATCGGAAAATTAGAGGAGCTTTCCACATTCCCGGAAAATGATTACACGGATGACGGTCAGCTTTTAGGACATATTATTATCGGAACCGAGATGGTCGGTGACAGGATCCGCACGATCCCGGATTTTCCAAAGGGACTGGCAAGCGAGTTAAAGCACTGTATTTTAGCACATCACGGCGAGTTAGAGTTTGGTTCACCGAAAAAACCGGCGCTGCCGGAGGCATTGGCACTCAGTTTTGCGGATAATATCGATGCAAAGATGGAGACGGTGCGCGAAATCTTTAACAACGTGCCGGAAAATAATCAGGAATGGCAGGGGTACAACCGTCTGCTTGAGAGCAATATCAGACGCTCCGGGAAATTATAATTATGCAGAAAAATGATATCATAGAACTGAAAATCGAAGATATGGGCGTGGACGGCGAAGGAATCGGAAAATACGATGGCATGACCTTTTTCGTTAAAGATGCGGTGCTTGGAGATGAGATCGAAGCCCGCATCACAAAGATGAAGAAAAATTATGGTTATGCGAGAGTGGAGCAGATTTTATCGCCGTCTAAATTTCGTGTGACACCACAGTGTGAACTTCACAGGAGATGCGGCGGATGTCAGATACAGGCGTTGGATTATGAAAAGCAGCTGGAATTTAAGCAGAACAAAGTGCGCGGAAATCTGATTCGTATTGGCGGTTTTGCGCCGGAATTGATCGACCGAATCATGCTTCCTGTCGTGGGGATGAAAGAACCATACCGCTACCGGAACAAGGCACAGTTTCCGATCGGTGCGGATAAAGATGGGAATCCGGTTGCCGGTTTTTATGCAGCGCGTACCCACAGTATTATCCCGGTCAATGACTGTAAACTGGGTGTGGAGGAAAATCAGATTATTTTAAATGAAGTCCTTTCTTATATGAAAGAATGTCATGTGGCATCTTACGATGAAAATACAGGTAAGGGGCTGGTTCGTCATGTTCTGATCCGCTATGGGTTTTCCACAAAAGAGCTTATGGTCTGTGTGATTATCAACGGAAATAGTCTTCCTAAAGTGGAAAAACTGATCGACAGATTGACAGCCATCGAGGGAATGAAGAGCATTTCCATCAATCAGAATACGAAGAAAACAAATGTGATCCTCGGGGATGTGACGAAATGTATCTGGGGCGATCCATACATTACCGATATGATCCATCTACGCGATACGAAGGATTTTTCACTGACTGATACAGCGGTCGCATACCATATTTCACCGCAGTCATTTTATCAGGTCAATCCTGTCCAGACGGAAAAACTCTACAGCCTTGCGCTCGACTATGCGGGACTGACCGGAAAAGAGACCGTGTGGGATCTATATTGCGGCATCGGCACGATTTCACTTTTTCTTGCACAGAAAGCGGGAAAAGTTTATGGGGTGGAGATCGTCCCACAGGCAATCGAGGACGCGAAGAATAATGCGGCGCTCAACGGTATCAATAATGCTGAGTTTTTTGTAGGAAAAGCAGAGGAAGTGCTGCCGGCATTTTATGAAAAAAAGAAAGACACAGATGCAGATATGCTGCACCCGGATGTGATCGTGGTCGATCCGCCGCGAAAGGGGTGCGATGGTGTATGTCTTGAGACGATGCTTAAGATGCAGCCGGAGCGGATCGTGTATGTAAGCTGTGATTCGGCAACGTTAGCGAGGGATCTTAAGGTGCTTTGTGAGGGCGGATATGAGCTTTGCAAGGTAAGGGCGGTGGATCAGTTTGGGAATACAACACATATAGAGACTGTGGTAAGACTACAAAGGAAACATACCTAGAAATCCTTGAATTTACGCACTTTGTTGACTTTTTCAGTTTCAACAGATTAGAGGAAAATCACAAGGAAAAGGTACTTGTAAACAAAGTAACCGTTGTGGTTGCCTTAGACCTCGGTACGGGGAACACAAAAAATCCTGGATTATGAAAGTGAATATAGCGCTATCAATACATTGATAGAAGATAGGGATACTTGCAGCAGAGTGTCCCTATTTTTTATACAAAATTTTAAAATTCAGGAGGAAAAACAAATGGGAACAACACAGCGTAAAGAGCAAAGAAAAATGAAATTGGAAAAGGAAATCATCAGATTAACAAAACTGCATCAGAACAAGGACAAAAGAGAACTCATTCAAAATATCAATCATGTTCTAAGAGCCCAGGGAATTCATCTGAATAGGAAAGTTAAATGGATCTGTAAAGTAACAGGTTCTCCGGAAGGGACAGTATATACATGGTTTACCAATGCCAGATGCCGGCGAGAGAACAAAATCCCGTTGTATGCCCTGTGCCAGATGGCGCTCGCCTTAAGAATATCTGTATATGAGTTTTTCAGTGCAGATCATTTTATGGAAATTGCAGAGAAACAAAAGATTGATCGGAGATGTAAATTATATTGGCATCTGCGGAGAAATGTAGCCGAAGATTTATGGAATGGTACTCATTCCGAAAATGATACATGGCAGGGACAGACGTTAGATATTAAACGAGAGTTTCTGGATGAATTATATCTGAAAATGGTGAATGACCAGTTAAATTAGTAAAAATGAACAATGGAGGGAAATCAGATGTCAAGGAACACAGCGACAGGAGCAAAAGTAAAACAGGAAAGAAAAATCACTTTTAAAAACAAGGAACATGAGATATTTTATAACACCTATCTTTCAAAATGCTCGTGTCAGGATTCGTACCACAAAACCCTTATTTATTGCCTGGGACTTTCAGAGGACACCAGACGCAATGCAAACCGGATCTATGATTTTAAGACTGGATTTATTAAACCGGAGTGCCTGCAGGAAGGATGGCAGACCAGTGGGAGTGAAAAGATTGTCCGTATTGCTTTTAACCTTTATACAGACGGAACACCTACAACTGATGAATATAAGGATACAGAAGCGCAGATTACAGAAACACGGCTTTATTCAATAAGCGATATATTCTGCACAGGGTACGCCAGATATTTTTGGGAAGCAATTAAAATCCGATACCCGGACTATTGTTTCTACGTGGATTGGGAGGACATGTTTTATGCTGAAGATTAGGCTGCAAGGCACAGTGAGGGATATTCGCTGGTTTAAACGGCTTCTGGAGAAACACCCGGAAATCCGGGTGATCCAGGTGTCAGAGATATTTTCAAACAAGGGAACGAACCGATATTTTCGCTTCTATGCAGAGATTGACAGAATTGAAAAGGATGAAAGGTAGGTAGAAATTTATGTGCAGAATTATCGCAATCGCAAACCAAAAAGGCGGGGTTGGAAAAACGACAACGTGTGTAAATTTAGGTATCGGGCTGGCAAGAGCCGGGAAAAAGGTACTTCTGGTTGAGGCAGACGCTCAGGGAAGTATGGCGGTGAGTCTGGGTATTCAGGAACCGGACGAACTGGACGTGACCTTAGTAAATATCATGGAGAAAGTTATCAATGACGAAGATGTGGAGCCGGGAGAAGGCATTATCCGCCATGAGGAAGGGATTGATTTTATTCCGGCAAATATCGAGCTTGCCGGACTGGAAACATCTCTTGTAAATGTAATGAGCCGAGAACAGGTACTTCGTCTGTATCTGGAAGGGGTAAAAGCGGATTACGATTACATACTGATTGATTGTATGCCATCACTTGGGATGATTACAATTAATGCCCTTGTAGCGGCAGACAGTGTGCTGATCCCGGTGGAAGCGGCTTACCTGCCGGTAAAGGGCCTGCAGCAGCTTATCAAGACCATTGGCAAGGTACACAGGCGGCTGAACCCCAGGTTATCCATTATGGGGATTCTGCTGACAAAGGTTGACCGCCGGACAAACTTTGCACGGGATATTTCTGAACAGATCCGTGATGTATACGGCAATAACATCCATATCTTTGAGAATTGTATCCCTATGTCTGTACGAGCGGCAGAGACAACAGCGGAGGGAAAGAGTATTTATCTCCATGATCCGAAAGGGATTGTGGCAGAGGGATACCGCCACCTGACCGGGGAGGTGCTTGCAGATGAAAAATAAGAGTGCTGAGAAAATCAAGCTGACTTCCTATGACGATCTGTTTGGAACAAAAGATAATAGCGTGGAAGGCATCTATACAACGGTCGCCTTAAGCCAGCTTCACCCGTTTAAAAATCACCCTTTCAAGGTATTGGACGATGAAAAAATGCAGGAAACCGTGGAAAGTGTGATCCAGCACGGCGTAATCCAGCCAGGGATTGTGCGCCCTTGTGCAGATGGATATGAGGTGGTAGCCGGACATCGCAGATGGAGGGCCTGCGAACTGGCAGGAAAGCCGGACATGCCGGTAATTATCCGGGATCTGGATGATGACGCAGCTACGGTGCTGATGGTGGATACCAATATCCAAAGGGAGAACCTTCTGCCAAGTGAGAAAGCCAGGGCTTACAAGATGAAATATGAGGCGCTGAAACATCAGGGAAGCAAAGGGGACAAGCACACTGCGGATGTTGTGGGAGAGAAAGCCGGGGACAGCGGAAGGACGGTACAGAGGTATATCCGGCTTGCCAGCCTGATTAACGGGCTTCTGGATTTGGTGGATACAGGAAAGATTGCGATGATAGCTGGAGAACGCTTATCCTATCTGAAGCTGGAAGAACAGGAAATGGTGATGGAGGCAGCGGAGAACATTGGTGTTTATCCATCACCGGCTCAGGCCGGGCAGCTCAAAGTTATGAGTGAGGAAGGAATGCTGTCAGAAGGAAGTATCTATGCGCTTCTGGTAAAGAAAGAGGGCGGCGGGCAGACTGTGACGATCTCTTCAAAGAAGATCCGTGATTACTTCCCGCCGGCATACACAAAGGAACAGATTGAGGAAGTGATCTATTCACTTCTGGATCAATGGAAACAGGGAAAGGAGGGGGAATTAAATGCAGGAGATACAGTTTGATTATTTCCGTGGGATGGAAGCGGAACAGTATAGTTTTTACCGTGTCCCGAAAGTGCTGTTTACCGCAGAGTGTTTTAAATCCCTTTCCTGTGAAGCAAAGGTTTTATACGGTCTGATGTTAGACCGTATGAGCCTTAGCATTAAGAACCGCTGGTTTGACGAGGAAGATAGAGTATATATCATTTTTACCGTGGAAGAAATAGCAGTGCTTCTGAATTGTGGAACACAGAAAGCGGTGAAGCTGATGAAAGAACTGGACGATAATCAGGGGATTGGATTGATTGAAAAGAAACGTTTGGGATTGGGAAAACCGAATGTAATCTATGTGAAAAACTTTATACTGAAGGAAAAGTGTTCTCCTGAGCAGAGAGGAAAAGCGCCGGAAAACCTTGGAAATACGCAGAATAGTGAAAATCACAATTCAAGAATAGTGAAAACCACAAATCAGGAATTACCAGAATCACAATTCAAGAATGATGAAAATCATACTTCAAGAATTGTGGAAATCACAACTCAAGAAGTTCCAAATTCACAATCTAATAATACTGATATTAATAATACTGATTTTAATGAGACTGATTTTAATGAGATTGATTCTATCCAATCCTATCTATCTCCATCTGCAGGTGAAGTGCGCCCTGTGGGAGAAGATGTGATAGAGAGGATGGAAACCTATCGTGCCCTGATACAGGAGAACATTGATTATGAGTGCTTTCTGGACAGAAGGGAGAAAGAAGATGTGGACGAGCTTATTGAGCTGATGGTGGAGATCCTGATGATGCCGGATGACAGCGTGGTGCGGATCGGCGGGGCAGATAAGCCGGTATCGGTAGTCAAAAGCCGTTTCCTGAAGCTGACCTATTCCCATATCGAGTATGTTTTGTTCAGCCTGCACCGGAATACATCCAAAGTGGCGAACATCAGGGCATATCTTTTGACTACGCTTTACAATTCGTCTATGACGATGAACCATTACTATCAGGCGGAAGTGAACCATGATCTGTATGGAGGTAAATGAAATGCGGATAAGTGAATTTATGAAAAAGGTGATCGTACCGGTAGGAACCGCAGTATTCCTGGGAGCGCTGTTTTATCCTCTCTGTGTGGAGCAAGGGCAGTGTGATTACCTGAAACTGTGGATGTTTGTAGGGATTCCCTTTGGGGTACAGAGGATGTTCCTGTGGATCATTCCGAGGGGCTTTGATATTGGCGGTACGGTGGGAATGTTTGTATTCAACCTGCTGATCGGCGGCGTAATCGGCGGGTTCGTCCTGGTCTGGCGTCTTCTGATGGCGGTCTGCTATCTGGCGAAAATGGCGGTTACCGGGATTTCAAGATTGGTAAGTGCCAAAACACTGTGAAGTGTTTACAGAAGAAAAAGTGAATGATAGAGTTACGAAAGCAGCTAAGTTCATGTACCTGGCTGCTTTTTTCTGTCTGTGGACAGGAAACTTTGCGACACGGTGTCACAAAGTAAAATTTATCGTGGAAGGAGGGACTGTGTTGGGAAACCGTGCGGGATCGCAGGAGTTGATCCAGTTGGGGGAACGTATCAGACAAAAGAGAAAAGACAGCCATTTAACTCAGGAGACTTTTGCAGAGAAAGCCGGGATCAGTGTCAACACAGTGAGCCGCATTGAAGGAGGGCAGGCAGCCATGTCTATTGAGATTTTTGCAAAGCTGGTGGAAATACTGGATGCTGACGCCAACGAGTTATTAGGCAGGAATCCGGAAGAAATGGGAAATCCTGCCCATAGGATGTTTTCCCGTGTAAAGAACCTGCGTCCAAAGGAGCAGAAAATTGTGATCCAGACTATGAGCGCCTTGATGGATGGGATTGAAGGAATACGATAAAATCCACAGATATGGGAGGGAATCCTGTATGTTTCCCCATATCTGCAAGGGAAAAATAACTGGCAGGATGATACATTGGATATGCAAAGCACAGAAACTGGAGAGGAGGGAGAAAGGGTGACCAGGGAAGAAAACCTGCTTTATCGGAGGAGTTGTCCTTATGATGCCATGGGGGACTACTCATTACTGATTGAAAAACAACAGATGAAATCAACAGAATCGGAGGCACATCCTTTTCCGGCCAAGTCGAAAGAGGAACCGATTCGGCAGTAGCTGCATATACAGTAATCCTGTGCTTTAGTTTGATGAAAACGGCAAATTTAAGCCGTTCAATTTTTAATGCACATTAGGAGGCGGCAGGATGGAGCAGAAAAAATACAGCATTATTTATGCCGATCCTCCATGGCGGTATGAGATGAAAAAAGGACAGGGAGTAGCAGAGAACCATTATTCCACAATGGGAACAGAGGAAATCTGCGAGAAAAACTGTGCATTATTTTTGTGGGTGACATTTCCACAGTTACCGGAGGCGTTCCGGGTAATAAAGGCATGGGGATTTCGCTATAAAACGGTCGCTTTTGTCTGGATTAAGCTGAACCGATCCGGGCAGGGCTATTTTTTTGGCTTGGGATATTGGACTCGCTCTAATGCAGAAATATGTCTTTTGGCAACAAGAGGAAAGCCAAAAAGAATATCAAAAAAAGTGTTTCAGCTTATTATCAGCCCGCTAGAGGAGCATAGCAAAAAACCGGCAGAAGCCAGGAAACGCATTGTGGAATTGCTGGGAGATCTGCCCCGGATTGAACTGTTCGCAAGGCAGAGATCTCCAGGCTGGGATGCATGGGGAAATGAAGTAGATAGTTCCCTGGATATGGATTACAGGAGGGAACAGGATGAAACAGAAAAAGTATAACATTATTTATGCCGATCCTCCCTGGACATTCCGTGTGTATTCCCCGAAAGGAAACGGCAGGTCAGCGGCGATTCACTATCCCACAATGAATTTAGAGGCAATAAAAGATTTACCGGTGGAACAGCTTGCAGATAGAGACTGTACTTTATTTCTGTGGGTAACATTCCCGAATTTACGGGAGTCATTTGAGGTAATCCGAAGCTGGGGATTTACTTTTAAAACCGTTGCTTTTGTATGGATTAAACAGAACCGGAAATCGGAAAGTTTGTTTTGGGGTATGGGATACTGGACTCGTGCAAATGCGGAGATTTGCCTTCTCGCAACGAAAGGCTCTCCAAAGCGGCAGTCTGCCGGTGTTCATCAGGTGATAATTTCCCATGTAGAGGAACACAGTAAAAAGCCGGCAGAAGCCAGGGAGCGTATTGTGAAACTGATGGGAGATCTGCCCCGGATTGAACTGTTCGCAAGACAGCAATCTCCCGGCTGGGATGTATGGGGAAATGAAGTGGAAAGTTCCCTGGATATGGGAAAATTGCAGGAAAACAGAGGAAAGGAGAAAGTCGGAGAACTGTGCAGCCTGCAGCGGATAAGTTGCTCCGGCATGTGATTTTATGGCGTTTGTCAGTGTACCAAAAGACCTGACGAAAGTAAAAAATAAAGTAGTGTTGAATCTGACAAAGAGACAGCTTATCTGTCTGTCAGCAGCGGCGGCCATTGGGCTGCCTTTTTATTTTCTTACAAGAGAATGGATTGGGACAACCAATGCGGCTACAGGTATGGTGCTTCTTATGCTCCCGGCATTTCTATTTGCTATGTATGAGAAAGACGGGCTTCCCCTTGAGAAAATTTTATGGAATATCGTGACAGTAAAGTTGATAAAGCCGTCCGTCCGCAGATATGAGGTAGAAAATTTTTATGAGATGGATGCGCCGGCGGTCGACCAGAAGAAAGGAGGGGAGCGTCTTGGGAAAAAGAGAAGACATCGCAGTAGATAAGCGGAGAAAGAGAAAGTACCGCAGACTGGCCCGTTACGAGAAGCGCCCTCCGGTATACGATGCACCGGACAAGCCGTGGAATGCATAAGAGAAATGCCCGTCTGCAGGAATCCGAGTTCCTTGAGAAAGGAACAGGCCGTCTTTTGCATGAGACAGCACAGGAAGCCAGTGGAAAAACAGCGGGACAGGCGGCAAAAAACGCAGAGAAGGCAAAAAGGGGAATCCTGCAGAAATTCTGGCAGAAACGCCAATATCAAAAGGCATACCAGGCAGCGAAAAAAGGAAAGAAAACAGCGGCGGGAACAGCCAAAGCCACACAAACCATTGCGTCTAAAGCAAGGAGTGTGGCTTCTTCTATTGTTGGAAAAAGCAAAGGTATGCCGTCCAGATAATATTCCTCACGTGGGATCATCCTGCCGCTCTCATCAAGGACAGGTTTCATGGCGGCTTCATCATATTGGAACATGAGATAGCGCTGAGCCTCTCCATAATCCGCATTTTTACTGGTGATATGTTTCAGGATGGCCATGAGCGGCAGCTCCTTTCTGTATGGAAGAAAGTTCCGCAGAGAGGGAGTGGAGATCTCCCGCCATTTTTAAAACTTCATGTTTCATTTCAAAAATATCTGCAATTCCCTGTTGAATATACTTTCGCATTTCCTGAGAATGGATACCGCCGCTGTTAAAGTAGCGTGCGATCTGGTTCAAATTGCTGCCGATTTTTCCAAACTCTCCGATCAGCTTTTTCAGCTCAGGAAGATCTGCCACAATCTCATAAGTGATCTTTGGAGTCTTCCCGGTGATGAGTTTCCTTGCGTACTCGGCCAACGGAAGAGAAGCATTTTTTGCATTGGAAGAGATAATCTCATATTCTGTATCTGTCAGGCGCAGCATGATCTGGTGATTTCGTTTCAACTCTTTATGTTTTTTGGGACGTGCCACTTGCTGTTTCCTCCTTTGAAAATAACCTTATAGGAATAAGCCTATTGGAATATCTTTGTGGGAAGAGCAATCCGTAATTTAAAAAATTACGCTGCGACTGATAAGGAGCCAAAACAGCATATATGGAAATATGCGTTATTCGAGGGTATGGGGAGCGAAATCCTCATCAAGTTTGCGGGGGAACGGAAACCACGAAAGTGAGTTTTGAGTTACTCAGGCGAAACTTGCTCTTATGCTCTTCTTATGTTCTTCGACTGGAGAGACGCCGGCATGACAGACTATGTGGCGATTGTGAAGAAGTGTGAGGGAGATATTGTGTATACCGTAGAAGGGAATACGAGTACGACAGTGAATGGCAATAGCGTCAGGGGAGTGTGGCAGCATCAGTATCCGATTGGGAGTGGACGTATTCTTGGTTACGGTATGTTATCTTAATGTTGTTAAATAATTTTAGACGTCATTTGAAAAGCTGTTGCTATCTCCTAAAGAGGCGGCAGCTTTTTCTCTACGATATTCTTTTGGAGTTTTCCCATACAGTTCTTTAAATTTGTTGTGAAAAAAGCTGCTGTTTTCGTAGCCTACTGTATGGAGAATGTCTTCTGTAGATAAAGTTGCCTTGGATTATTTTGACGCGAGCATCAACAGAATCTCCGCATGGGTTGTAGGATTCCGTAATTTCCAGAAAGCACTTTTAAATGCACTGCTGACACCAAATGAAACACTGAAACAACTGCAGGACGAAGGACGTATGACAGAGCTGATGGTAAAGCAGGAAGAGATAAAAACACTGCCCTTTGGTGATGTGTGGGCCGAGTATTGTGAAGAATGCGGAGCGCCAAAAGACGGTACGTGGTTCGGGGAAATTGAGAAATACGAAGAGACGGTATTGACAAAAAGAGTGTAGGAGGGAAAAGCCGTGAGTGTATTGGATACAAAATTTGTACAGGGATTTATCCGTATGTGTAACGATGGATGGGAGCAGGGATGGCACGAGAGAAACGGCGGCAACCTGTCTTACCGCATCAAAGACGAGGAAGTGGCGGAGGTAAAAGAGTTCCTTCATTATGACAATGAATGGAAACCGATTGCCACCAAAGTCCCCGGACTTGCGAGCGAATATTTCCTCGTAACAGGCAGCGGGAAATATTTCCGCAATGTCATCATTGATCCGGAGGATAGTATCTGCATCATCGAACTGGATGAAAAAGGAGAGAATTACCGCATCCTTTGGGGCCTGGTAAACGGAGGCAGACCGACCAGTGAGCTACCGAGCCACCTGATGAACCATGAAGTGAAAAAAGGCGTTACCAATGGAGCGCACCGGGTGATTTATCATGCACATACCACGAATGTGATCGCACTGACATTTGTACTGCCGTTGGAGGATAAAGTATTTACTAGAGAACTCTGGGAGATGGCGACCGAGTGCCCGGTTGTATTTCCTTCCGGAATCGGTGTAGTAGGATGGATGGTGCCGGGCGGCCGTGAGATCGCAGTGGCGACAAGTGCCCTGATGAAAGAATATGATGTGGCAATCTGGGCGCATCACGGCATGTTCTGCTCAGGGGAAGACTTTGATCTTACATTCGGATTAATGCACACCGTAGAGAAATCCGCGGAAATCCTTGTAAAGATGCTGTCCATGAGACCGGATAAAAGACAGACAATCTCACCTCAGAATTTCAGAGATTTGGCGAAAGATTTTAAAGTAACTTTACCGGAAAAGTTTCTATATGACAAATAATGTACATATCACATATTTGGCGTATCAGAAGCATGAAGCATGTTTCGATATTCCATAGGCGTACATCCGTATTTCTTGCGGAACAGCTGAAAGAAAAAGCTGGTATTCTGATATCCGACGGCAAGGCTGATATCATTTGTGGAAAGTGCGGTGCTCCTTAACAGTTTTGCCGCCTGAGAAAGCCGCTGTGTCTGGACCAGCTCTTTGTAAGTGATTCCGGTATGCTGGCGGATATAGGCAGAGAGATAGTTTGGGTGCATATTAAAAAACTCAGCTGTAGAAGAAAGGGTACAGTCCGCAAAGTTTGTTTCGATATATCGGAGTATGGTATAAATCTGATCCACTGAGGAGTGATCCAGAACCATACCGTGCTGGAACAGATTGATCATCTCACAGGTGATCAGTGTAAAAAGACTGTCTAAAAAAGGCCCGGATGTTACGGACGGAGAATAAAATTCACAGAGAAACTGGTTGGTAAGATCTGCCAGCCGGTTTTGTTTTTGTTCCGGGGAAAAGACAATATACCTGCTTTCCTGCATCGTGGTGTTCAGAGCCTCAATGAAAAAGTGTGTAAGGTAATTATCCTGAGACAGGCGTTCAAAAAAAGTACCGTTCAGATATTCGCGCGTCAGCAGAAAATTGATGATAATATCATTTTCTGAACATCTTTTGACAGAATGAGGTGCATTCTGGCTGATCAGAACCATCTGCCCGGATTTTAGCCTGAATGTAGTCTTATTTATCGTCATTGTGCAGGCGCCAGAATAAATATAACTCAATTCCAGCCACTCATGGATATGCAGAGGTACGTTTTCAAAACGATCTTGTTTTACAACAGCGAAGTTGTAATAACTCGGAAGAACTTTCTTTGAAAGAAATAAAGAACGCAGATCTTCAAGGTTCGTATCAAAACGGTAACAGGGTGTATCAAACTTACCTCTGGCAACAGGAAATTGTGAATAATCTTTCTTTACACCGTTCAGACGCTGGGTTTCTTCGGGAGTGTGCTGCTTCAGAAATTGATTCAATGCAGATAATGTCATCATATATATTCTCTCCTTTTCAAGATATGAATGAACTGTGATTATAGTCATCAGCAGTTTATTTAACCTGTCTAAAATATACCATATTGGGGGCAAAGGTGTACAGAGTAATCTCGGATATTTATTAAGTTTGGTCGGTAAATCACTTATGTTTCGTTGATGTAATTTTAGTCTGTATAATGTAAGATATCAGTAAGAAAAGGAGGCATAGGTTAGGATGAAGATATTTTTTGCAGTAGTGGTGATTGTTTTATTATTTGTAATCGGTGCGACATTATATGTCTACAAAAAAAGTGCCATGTTTTTACCGGCACTTCTTGGCATCTGCGGATTTCCAAAAATAAAGGAAAGCAGCTATTACGATGAAAACGGACATTTCCGTCCGGGAACGGGGGAGGACAAAGTTGGATTTTTCATGCAGCATCCGGTATTCGGCGGTTTTAAACATATGTTTTTCAATGTGGAGGACAACGTGCTGAAAGCTATTGCGCCTGTAAAGTATAAGGATTTTTTAAAGGCGCAGGGTCGTGAGGAACAATTGGATGCAGACTTGGAATCTTTCAATTATCTAACCGGACTTGTTGAGAAAGGTCAGGCAAGGCTGGTGCCGGATCTGTATCCTGCGGAAGCAGTGAATAGTCATCCGTACAGGTCACATCTGACGGGAATGTTTTATCAGGGACAACAGGGAAAACCACTTGCCATTGTAGTTCCGGGAGGCGGATTTATCAGTAATGTAACTGATTGCGAGGGGTATCCTGTGGCGATGAAGCTGCATAAAATGGGATATTCTGTTTTCGTCGTAAGTTATCCGGTCGGCAGACAGCTGGGTGAGACAGAACAGGTAAAGCAGGGACAGGCTGCCGCGAGGGAACTGACACAAGTGATCCGATATCTGACGGAGCATCAAAAACAGTTTTCTGTAAACATGGATGATTATGCCATCTTTGGTTTTTCAGCAGGAGGACTTATGACCACGGCGTATTCATTTGCCAATTATGAGGACTGCTGCCACAAGAATCATCTGCCAAGACCGAAGGTGATCTTCCCTATGTATGGTCTGGACTGGGATATCAAAGCTTTGCCGGAGGACAAGGGACTGGCGGTATTTTCTATCGTAGGGCGGGATGATGAGTTCGGTTTTGCAAATGTGGAAGATAAACTGCCGGAATTAGAGAAGGTACTGGGCAAAGAAAATGTGTCGGTCAGAATCGTTGACGGACTGGGACATGGATTTGGAATAGGAAATGAAACAAAAGTGAAAAACTGGCTTCAGGAAGCAGTCATCTTCTGGGAAGCCCACAGATAGGAACAGATAAGAATTTATTTAAGGAGGATTTCATAATGAGCAGAAACTTGAAAGAATTGATCAGACAGATGACACTGGAGGAAAAGGCAGGACTTTGTTCGGGAGCGGATTTCTGGAACACAATGGGGATCGAAAGGTTAGGGATTCCTTCCGTTATGATGACAGACGGCCCGCACGGTCTGCGCAAACAGGAAGGAACGGCAGATCATCTCGGCCTGAATAAAAGTGTGAATGCAGTCTGCTTTCCGGCAGCCTGCGCCACGGCATCCAGCTTTGACGTGGAACTGATGGAACGTATGGGACAGATCCTTGGGGACGAGTGTCAGGCTGAGAACGTGAGCATGCTCCTCGGCCCTGCAGTTAATATCAAACGCAGTCCTCTCTGCGGAAGGAATTTTGAATATATGTCCGAAGATCCATATCTGACAGGAAAGATGGCGTCTGCATATATCCGGGGCGTACAGTCGAAAGGCATCGGAACCAGTATGAAACACTTCGCCGCGAATAATCAGGAAACAGACCGTATGCAGATATCGTCGGAAGTATCGGAACGGGCTTTCCGGGAAATTTATCTGCCGGCTTTTGAGGAGGCGGTGAAGAAAGCGCAGCCAAAGACTGTGATGTGCAGCTACAATAAGATCAACGGAGTATTTTCTTCAGAGAATAAGAAACTTCTGACAGATATCCTGCGGGATGAGTGGGGATTTGAAGGATATGTGGTCAGTGACTGGGGAGCTGTAAATGACCGGGTGAAAGGACTGAAAGCCGGTCTTGACTTGGAGATGCCGGGATCAGGAGGATATAATACAAGAAAGATTATTCAGGCAGTGGAGAATGGAGAACTGGAGGAAGAAATTCTTGACAGAACGGTGGAACGCATACTGAAAGTAGTCTTCTCCTACACAGATAACAGGAAAGCGGAGACTGTATTTGACAGGGAAAAGGATCACAAAGCAGCGGCAGATATCGAAACAGAGTGTGCCGTACTTCTGGAAAACAGGGGAGTGCTGCCGCTGAAAAAAGAACAGAAAGTAGTCTATATCGGGGAATTTGCAAAGAAACCGCGATACCAGGGCGGGGGATCGAGTCACATCAATACGGACAGCGTAGTGTCGGCTCTGGAAACTGCGGTGAGAAAAGGCAGGGCAGTGGAGTACGTGAAAGGCTTCTCGTCAGAGCGTGACGAGATGACAGAAGAGGAGCTGAAACAGGCGTGTGAAGCAGCAGCAGGTGCAGATGCGGTTGTAATTTTTGCCGGACTTCCAGACAGTTTTGAGTCGGAAGGATATGACAGAAATTCCATGGAACTACCAAAGTGCCAGAACCGTCTCATAGAGGCTGTGGCAGAGATACAGAAGAATGTGGTTGTGGTTCTTCATAATGGAAGCCCCGTAGAAACTCCATGGGCGGAGTCTGTAAATGCCATTCTGGAGATGTATCTGGGAGGAGAAGGCATTGGGGAGGCCAGCGACCGGTTGTTATTTGGGGAGGCAAATCCGGGAGGACGTCTGGCGGAGTCGTTCCCATATCGTCTGGAAGACAATCCGAGTTACCTGAATTTCCCTGGAGACGGCAGGACTGTTCTCTATGGAGAAGATATCTTTGTCGGATACCGTTACTATGATGCGAAGAAAGTACCGGTGCGCTGGGCATTCGGCCATGGACTGTCATATACGGAATTCAGCTACAGCAATATGAAACTCTCTTCTGCGGAAATGAAAGATGGAGATATTCTGAAGGTGAGCATTGATGTGGAGAATATAGGAAAGAGACCAGGAAGTGAAGTGGTTCAGCTCTATGTTAGCGGCAAAAACAGTACAGTGCCAAGAGCAGTGAAAGAACTAAAAGGGTTTGCGAAAGTATTTCTGAATCCGGGTGAGAAGAAGACTGTTACAATGGAGCTTTGCGCGAGAGATTTTGCTTACTACGAGACAAAGATTCACGACTGGTATACTCCGTCAGGTACATATGAGATCCAGATCGGGCATGCCAGCGATGAGATCAGAGAGGCTGCAGAACTTACATTTACCACTGATGTGCTGCTGCCGTTCACTGTGGATATGACCACTACAATGGGGGAATTGATGAACCACCCGAAGACAGCAGGGAAAATGATGGAGTATCTTGAGGGAATATCACAGGGAGAAGAACCTAAGAAAGAAGATGGGGAGGTACAGCTTGTGACTCCGGAAATTATTGCGCAGATGCCGCTGAAATCATTTTTAAGCGTTATTCCGGGCGAAGCGATCGAGCAGATGATCGTGGAGTTAAATGCTCTGTGTGCAGAAGAGGGAAAGTGAGAATAAAATATGAATCAAGATAAGATAAAAATGAGAGAAAAGCTGTCATTTGCAATGGCAAACTTTGGAAACATTCCGGTTATGACACTGATCAACGGATATTTACTAATTTTTTATACCAATATATGCGGCTTGAGTCCTGCTGCATGTGCGACACTGTTCCTGATCGCACGCTTTCTAGATGCCATTAACGATCCGTTAGTTGGATTTATGATCGACCATCTTCCGACCAGAAAGATGGGACATTTCCGACCAACATTGATTCTGGGAACAATTCTGTGTAGCGCCAATTTCCTTCTACTTTGGTTTGGACCTATGTTATCAACATCGGGGAAACTGGCAATCGCATATGTATCGTATATTCTGCTTGGTGTGTTGTTCCCAGTCATGGATATTTCGCTGAACAGTCTTCTGCCGGTTATGACAGAAGATATGAAAGAAAGGAACAGCTTAAGTTCAATCAAAGGGCTTGCATACGTGATCGGGGCGCTTGTAATCGGTGTGGCAGCTCCACTTATTCTTGGAGATACTTCTAACAAACAGGGATATATTAATCTTGTTCTGATCATGACAGCAGTGATTTTTTTCTTCTCTATTATAGGAACCATGGGAGTAAAAGAACGTGTAAAACCACAGATGGAGAACAGCTATTCTGTAAAAGAATTATTCAAGATTCTCAGTCAGAAGCCGGTGTACATTACATTCCTTGCTGTACTGTTATATTCGATTGGAAGCAATATCGTGAATGCAGCAAATACATACTTTTATACATATATTTTTGAAGATCTGACGTTGGCGTCTATTATTACGCTTATTACATGTGTTACTGTTTTTCCGGCTACAATGGTCATTGGTAATCTGATTGGAAGGTTTGGAAAGAAGAAAATGTATGCGATTGGACTTGCACTTGCAGGACTGGCACCAATCATCCGTCTGTTGGATGTGAGGAGCATTCCCCTTCTTATTGTCTCTGTATTGATTGCAGGAATAGGAGCTGGCTTTGCAGCACCTCTTAATTATGGAATACAGGCAGATAATACAGATTATATCGAAGTGTCTATGGGAATTAGGGCAGAAGGTGCTGTCGCATCTCTTTCCAGCTTTGTCTCCAAGTGTGCAATGGGAATCGGTGGTGCGATTCCGGGGTATCTGCTGCAGTTAGCAGGATTTGACAGTAAGGCGGCAGTACAGAATGACGATGTGATTAATGTGATCGTCCTCTGTGTGCTAATATTGCCGGCAATCGTAAATGTGGTGGCCATTGTGATCTTCTCAAAAGGTTATCCTATTACCAAGGAAAAATTGAATGAGCAGATATGTCTGATGAGGGAGAAACGGTCAAAAGCGGGTATAAGTGAATAAGAATGATAGAGAAGGAGTATCAGCATGGGAAAGATTTATGCAGCAAAAACAAATCATATCACAAATCCGATAGGGTTTAATATGGATTCTATTGCATTTTCATGGAAAGTGAAAGGATGCAGAGGACAGGAACAGAAATATGCAAGGATTGTAATCAGCAAGAACAAAACCTTTACAGATATCTGTTACGATACAGGTGAAACAGAGTTGGACAGCCTCTCTACAAGAGTAGAATTTGAAATACAGCCGTATACAAGATATTACTGGAAGGTCATTGTGACAACAGATGTAGAGGAAGTAATCGAATCAGATGTACAGTTTTTTGAGACTGCCAAAATGGATGAACCATGGACTGGAAGATGGATTACTTGTGACAGCAGTCAGGAACGTCATCCGATTTTTTCAAAAAGGATTGAACCGAAAAAAGAAGTGAAAAGTGCAAGGTTGTACATTTGCGGCCTGGGATTGTATGAGGCATATTTTCTCGGGGAAAATAAAGAAAATCCTAAGAAAATCGGCGATGAGTATCTGACTCCGTACTGCAATAATTATGACCGGTGGATCCAGTATCAGACGTATGACATCACAGAACAGGCAGAACGAGGAGGTGTGCTGTCTGTTCTTCTCGGAAACGGTTGGTATAAAGGCAGGTTCGGTTTCAATGATCCGGAGCGGGAAGCATATTACGGTGACGAGTGGAAGCTGATTGCAGAGGTTCACATAGAGTACAAAGACGGAACGAAAGATGTGATCAGTTCTGATGAAACCTGGTCAGTTACAAGAAGCAATTTGTGGTTTTCAAATATCTATGACGGTGAGAGAAGAGATGATACGCTGCCGCCGGTTGAGGAGTCTCCTGCGCGGATCGCAAAGGCTCCGAAAGGCCGGCTTATGGAACGGTTATCTCTTCCGGTTAAGGTACAGGAGGAGATGAAGCCGGCAGAACTGATCCATACGCCTGCTGGGGAAGATGTATTTGATTTGGGGCAGGAGATAACAGGAATCTTCCAGTTGCGTGTAAATGAACCTTCGGGGACAATAATCAGGATACAGACAGGGGAAATACTTCAGGACGGATGCTTTTATAACGAGAATTTAAGAACTGCGCTTTCTGAGTATGTCTATGTTTCCGATGGTATGGAAAAGGTGATTATTCCACATTTTACTTATTATGGATACCGTTACGTAAAAGTCAGTGGTGTTACCAATCTGTCATGCGAGGACTTTATGGCAATTGTGCTATACAGTGATTATGAGAGTATCGGTACAGTCGAAACGGGCAGTGAGCTTGTGAATAAACTGATTTCCAATATCGAATGGGGAATGAAAGGGAACTTTCTGGATGTGCCTACAGACTGTCCCCAAAGAGATGAGAGGATGGGCTGGACAGGAGATACACAGGTATTTTCCGCGACTGCAAGCTATCTGGCTGATACCTATGCGTTTTACCGAAAATATTTATACGACCTGTATCAGGAACAGCTTCTGGCGGGCGGAATGGTTCCGGAGATTGTCCCCACATTCGGACCGACAAAATGTTCCTGCGCATGGGGAGACGCCGCATGTATCATCCCCTGGAACGTATATTTGTTCAGCGGGGACAAAACAATACTCGAAAACCAAATTGAGAGCATGAAAGCGTGGGTCGATTATATCCGGAGAATTGATGGAGACCATCATGGATGGAGACAGGTTTTCCATTATGGTGACTGGCTTGCTCTTGACCGTACAGGTGCCGCTGCGAACAGCGTGTATGGAGCGACTGATGAAGCATACATTGCAGACATCTACTACGCGGCAAGTGCACAGATTGTTGCAAAAGCAGCAGAGGTGCTTGGACTGGAAGAAACGAGACAGGAATATCATAAAATCGCAGACCGTCAGTGGCAGGTCGTGAAAGAAGAATATTTTACTGCTACAGGCAGATGTGCGGTGAAGACGCAGACAGGGCTTATTCTTGCACTGAAATATCATCTGTCTGAAAATGAAGAGCTGACAAGGGAGATGCTGAAAAAACTTCTTCGGGATAATAAAAATAAATTAAATACCGGGTTTGTAGGAACCCCGCTTCTGTGCAATGTCCTGACTGATCATGGAATGACAGACGCGGCATACCGGCTGCTTCTGAATGAAGAATATCCGGGTTGGCTCCATGAAGTGAAGTTGGGAGCAACGACGGTGTGGGAACGTTGGAATTCACTGGATGAGAGCGGACATGTTTCTAGTACAGGGATGAACAGTCTGAATCATTATTCGTACGGAGCTATATTGGAGTGGATCTTCCGCCATGCGGCCGGGATTGATGTGATGGAACAGAGCCCGGGAGGCAAGGTGATGCGAATCAGTCCAAAAGTAAATAGCGAACTGAAATATGTAAAAGCTGTTTATGATTCGGCAACCGGATGCTATCAGTGCGGCTGGGAGATATTAGAGGGGAATAAAATCACCATCACTGTTACAGTTCCGTTTGGAGGCAAGGCAGAAGTGGTTCTCCCTTATGCACCAGAATGCATATATGAGGATATAGAAAATCCATTATTTGAAGCTGTGGAAAACGGAATTTGCCATGTGAAAGCCGGAGAATATGAAGTTGTATATGAAGCATCAGAACCATTAAAAAAGAGATATAGCATAGACTCGACAATGGAAGAACTGCTGAACCATCCGGATATCCGCGCGTTTCTTTCTCAAATGGTGGAAGTAGATATGATCCCCGATATTGCATATGGGCTTTCGCTTAGAGATGTCGCGAAAACATTCGCAGGAGAAATCAAACCAGACGAGGCACAAATGTTGGATAAAGCACTGGCGAAATTCTAATCAGGAGGGCTGCTATGGAGCTTATAAGGCTTAAAGTAAACAGTCAATATAGACCATGCGTGGACGAAGCACCTTATTTTTCATGGGTAATCACTAGTGATGAAAAGAATGTGATGCAGACATCCTATCATATCACAGTGAAAAATATGGACGAAGTAATGTGGGATTCTGGAATGGTAGAAAGTGATAAAAGTATTTTTGTGGAGTACTCCGGGAAACCATTACAAAGTCTCAGTGACTACAACTGGACAGTGGAAGTGACAGTTAATAACGGAGAAAAGGCGGCGGCATCCTCATCCTTTGAGACAGGATTTATGAAGAAAGAATGGACGGCCGAGTGGGTGAAATCTCCGTTTCCGATGAAAAAGGTAAAACCCGGAACCGGAGGGCAGAACCCGGCAGAATATTTTCGCAAAGAATTTGATGCACGAGACGGTGTAAAACGGGCACGCGTCTATGCCACATGCCACGGAGCATATCAGCTCAGCGTGAACGGAATACGTCCGGACGACAGAGAGTTTGCTCCGGAATTTACCGTCTATTCTAAATATCTGTGCTACCAGACTTATGATGTGACTCCGTTTTTGAGAGAGGGAGGAAATGTCATAGGAATGCTGGTGGGGGACGGCTGGTATGACAGCGCGAACTTTAAACCGAGAAGCAGGAAGTTTAAAGCCGAACATTCTGTGTTATTTCAGATAAAGATTGATTATGAAGACGGAACGAGTGAAATGGTTGTGTCCGATGATGCGGTGAAAGTTTCGGAAAGTCCGGTCTTCCGATCTGTTTGCAGGTGAACTCTATGACGCACGGATGGAACAGGAAAACTGGAACTGCTGCGGATTCGATGACAGCAGCTGGAAAGCAGGTATCCTATGCAAAAAATCTTACGCCAACCTGGTAGCTCAGTACGGGGAACCGGTGCGCCCGGTAAAGGAAGTACCGGCAGTCGGAATGACAGTTAGCCCGAAAGGCGAGACGATCATTGACTTTGGACAGAACTTGGCAGGTGTTCTGCGGGTAAAAAGCAAACTGCCGGCCGGAACAAAAATGGTATTAGATCATTTTGAAACTCTTGATCAATATGGAAACTATTTCAACAATATTTTCATGTCAGAGAAAACAGGGCACAAGCAAAGTGATATTTATATCTTAAACGGGAAATTCACAGAATACATACCGCATTTTACATATCATGGATTCCGCTATGTGAGAGTGACCTGCGATCAGCCGGTGAGCCCGGAGGATTTCACAGCGATTGTCCTGTCTTCTGACAATGAGGATCTGGGAACTTTTGAGACATCCAACGAAGATATAAACCGGCTTTACGAAAATACAAGATGGTCTCAGCGGTCGAATCTGTTTTCAATCCCCACGGACTGCCCGCAGAGAGAAAAAGGCGGATGGACCGGAGATATCCAGATTTATGCAAGAACAGCCATGCTCAACGAAAATGTAACCCCGTTTCTGACAAGATGGCTGCGTAATATGACCTGCAGTCAGCAGAAAAATGGGGCAATCCCCAATGTGATCCCCCTTACCGGAATCTATGAATTACTGGAGAAACTGAATCGGATCGTATATCGCAATTTTGAACCGGTGGGAGAAGCAGGATGGGGAGATGCCGCCTGTATCGTACCGTGGAGCATGTATCAGCTTACAGGAAATATCAGGATACTGAGAGAACAGTATGACACAATGAAAAAGTGGTGCGACTATATCATCAACACTGCAAAGAAGCGTAGAGGCAAGATGAAACATCCAAAAGAAATTGACCAGTATCTGTGGAATACAGGACATCAGTACGGGGAGTGGCTCATACCGAGCCAGACAGTAAACGGAGCAGACCAAAGCGCTGCAAAACCTGTCAATACTTCTACATACTGCGCGCCAATCTTTGGATGGAATTCCTGCCGGATCATGGCAGATACGGCAGCACTCCTCGGGCATACATCAGACGAATTATACTATGATGACATTGCGTCCAGAATGAAATCTGCCATTCAAAAAGGACTGATCGATGATGATGGGAAGATGCCTCTTGATTTTATGGGCAGTTATGTGCTGGCAATCGCATTTGATCTTGCTCCTGAAAGGAAGAAAAAAAGTATCGCCGGACATTTGATCCGCAAGATAGAAGAAAACGGGGATTGTCTGGATACAGGGTTCCTGACGACGCCGTATCTGCTGGATGCACTCTGTAAGATCGGCAGGATGGACAAGGCATATAAAATCCTGCTCCAGACAAAGTGCCCGTCATGGCTTTATGAGGTGAAGCAGGGAGCGACAACAATCTGGGAAAATTACATTTCTTACAAGGAGGACGGGTCTCCGGTTATGACAAGCCTGAACCACTATGCCTTTGGATGCGTGGACGACTGGATGTTCCGGAAGATAAGCGGCATTGATATGGCTGCTCCCGGATTTAAGGAGATTGTAATCGCACCGGAGCCGGACAATGCGTTTACCAGTGTAAAACGTACTTATATAAGTGAGTATGGGGAAATCGCAGTCAGGTGGAGTATGGACGAAGGGAAATTTAAGCTGAAAGTAAAAATCCCCTGCAACACGACTGCCGTTGTAAAGATGCCGGATGGCAGATTATACAAGGTAGGAAGCGGAATGTATCAGTTTGAATAAAGAATCAAAGAAAACAAAATGACAGTATTTGCGAGAACTGACCGATAAATACAGACGGTCAGTTCTCTTAATATGAAAGTTGAAAATAATAAGGAGTTAAGGATTATGAAAAAGAAAATATTGAAGATCACCTTAAGTATCGTTTTAATTCTGATTCTGGCTGTGGGAATCGGCCTGACATATTTAGTAGGAGCAGTAGGCGGTGGAGGACCGTTTGATTTTGTCTGGAAGAATAAGCTGAAAAAAATGCCGGGAAACGCAGAAAAATACAGTCTGGAAAATATAGAACCGTTAGAAAACAGCCCTCTTGGAGGGAAGCGCATCTGCTACCTTGGATCATCTGTAACATTAGGTCTGTACTCAATGGATGTTTCTTTTGCAGATTATATCTCTTACAGAAATGGCTGTGAGTATGTAAAAGAAGCTGTCAGCGGTACTACTTTAGTAGATAACGGAAAGACGTCTTATATCCAAAGGATGAAAAATAATATCGGTACAGATGAGAAATTCGATGCGTTTGTCTGCCAGCTTTCCACGAATGACGCGTCGAAGGAAATGCCGATGGGAGAACTTAGCAGTTCAGAAAATCTGGAGGATTTTGATACACAGACGATAACAGGAGCAATGGAATATATCATTGTATATGCAAAGCAGACATGGAATTGTCCCGTGATCTTTTATACCGGAACAAAATATGACAGTAAACAGTATCAGCAGATGGTAGATGTATTGTTTGAGCTTCAGGATAAATATGGAATAGGCGTGATCGACCTTTGGAATGACGAGGAGATGAATGACGTTTCTGAAAAAGAATATGAAGTTTATATGGCAGATCCGGTTCATCCGACGCAGGCAGGATATCTGGAATGGTGGACGCCTAAGATGGAAGAATACTTATATCAGTTTTTAGAAAGATGATGATTATATTAAGTTTCGTCGGTAAACTACTTATATATCGTTGGTGATTTGCCCTTTGGAATTATTTATAATTGAATCAAACAATGAAAGGACGGATAACGAAATGGAAAATTCAGTTACAAAAAGAGAAAAAATCAGTTATGGTTTGTATTTTATGGGACAGAATGTATTCTATGGACTGGTAGGATATATGACTACATATTTTACAGATATCGGCATAACGGCAGCATTGGTTGCGATCGTGGCGCTTATCACGAAAGTGTGGGATGCCATCAACGATCCGATCCTCGGTATGATCATGGATAAGGTGAATTTTAAGAAAGGGAAATTCCTACCGTGGCTTCGAATATCTGTCATAGCGATTCCGGTGGCAACTATTCTTCTTTTTATAATACCTACCGGGATTTCCATGATGGCTAAAATCATATGGGCAACACTTGCTTATATGTTATGGGATACAGCCTATACCCTTTGCGATGTACCGATTTTTGGTATTGTTACCACGATGACAATAGACCAGAAGGAACGTGTTTCACTAAACAGCATAGGAAGAATGTTTGCTATTTTTGCAGGTATTGTTACAGGAATTGTCCTGCCGTTGGTACGGCAGCGGTTAGGCGGCTGGTCAACAACAGTAATTGTGTTATCTCTTTTGTCATGTGTTATGATGATTCCGATTTGTCTGTTCGCAAGGGAGAGAGTAATTGAAAAAGAAAGAGTCCTGAATGACGGGGCAGAAGAAAGTTATACATTGCGAGATATGGTAGAATGTCTGCGGAAGAACAAATATTTATTGCTTTTCTTTGCGGCTCCGCTCATCAGCAGCCTGCTTAATGTTGGTGCAAATTGGGGCTTATACGTTGCCCGGTACTGCCTTGGCGGTGAAGAAGCTGCTTCATATGTTTCAATGGCAGTGATTATTCCGACCTTAATCGGTGCGTTTATGGCAGTAGAATTATGCAAGAAATATGATAAATTTAAAGTCTTCTATATTTCATATGTTTTCGCTTTACTTTTGGGAATCGTAAGATTCATTGCTGGGTATGAGAATATGATGGTGTATGTGATTTTAAATGCCTTAGGAGGAATTCCGCTGGGAATAGCAGTTATACTGCAGTATCAGTTTACGCCGGACTGCTACGAGTATGGACAGTACAAGACAGGATTAAAAATGCGTGGTGTAACGTTTGCGGCGCAGACATTTTTTACAAAATTAAATGGAGCGATCGCAACAGCAGTCAGTGTGTTTGCGTTAACTTTAATCGGCTTCCGAGAGGGAGAAGGCGTTGTTCAGGCGGCAGGATTTGCCGATAAATTATGGACATTCAGCTGTCTTGGCAGCATTATCGGGGGTATTTGCACTCTGCTTATACTTCGTCTTTACAAGCTTAATGACCATGATGTCCAGCTGATGGCAAAATGCAACAATGGTGAGATCAGCCGTGAAGAGGCAGAGGCACAGATGATCAATCAGTATTAAGAAAAGAATGGAGAACTTTTGCGATGGACAGAATAAAGGAACTGATTTCAAAAATGACGCTGGAAGAGAAGGCAAGTCTCTGCTCGGGCGCTGATAACTGGCATACGAAAGAAATCAAACGACTGAACATTCCGTCAGTTATGATGGTGGACGGCCCTCACGGACTGAGAAAGCAGGAAGGGGAAACGGATCATCTGGGATTGAATGAAAGTGTGAAGGCCGTTTGTTTCCCGGCAGCCTGTGCAACAGCCTCCAGCTTTGATGTTGACCTGATGGAACGGATGGGAGAGACGCTGGGAGCGGAGTGTCAGGCCGAGAATGTAAGCATACTGCTTGGCCCGGCGGTGAATATTAAAAGGAGCCCGTTATGCGGGCGGAACTTTGAGTATCTGTCGGAGGATCCATATCTGGCAGGTAGGATGGCATCGGCATATATCCGCGGAGTACAGAGTCAGGGCGTGGGGACAAGCATTAAGCACTTTGCACTGAATAACCAGGAAACACTCCGTATGACGATATCTTCCGAAGTGTCAGAACGTGCGCTCAGGGAAATCTACCTGCCTGCGTTTGAGGAAGCGGTGAAAGAATCAGCTCCAAGAACCGTCATGTGTAGCTACAACAAAATAAATGGAGAATATGCTTCGGAAAACAGATATCTTCTGACAGATATCCTGAGAAAAGAATGGGGATACAAAGGCTGCGTCGTTAGTGACTGGGGCGCTGTAAATAACCGTGTGAAAGGACTGCAGGCCGGACTGGATCTGGAGATGCCTTATTCCGGAGGATACAATGACAGACAGATTGTGAAAGCAGTACAGGAGGGAAGACTGGACGAAGCTGTGCTGGATGAAGCGGTGGAACGGATATTGAATGTTGTATTTGCCGGTGAAGAGCATCACCCGGAAGTTATATCTGATAAGGAAACAGATCATAAAAAAGCAGCGGATATAGAGACTGAATGTGTGGTTCTGCTGGAAAATAACGGTATACTTCCGCTGAATACAGACAGAAAGGTTGCCTATATAGGGGAATTTGCTGAAAAGCCGCGGTATCAGGGCGGTGGCTCCAGCCATATCAATCCGTTCAGGGTTGTCTCGGCATTGGATGCTGCCGGAGAAAAAGGGCGCAGCGTAACTTATGCAAAAGGATTTTCTATGGAAAATGACGCGATGACGGAACAGGAGCTGGAAAAAGCGCTTCGAACTGCTGCAGAAGCAGATGTTGCGGTAATCTTTGCCGGTCTGCCTGAGATATTTGAGTCGGAAGGGTATGACAGAACATCTATGAAGTTGCCCCAATGCCAGGACCGTCTGATCGAAGAAGTGTTGAAAGTACAGCCTAATGTTGTAGTTGTACTCCACAATGGAAGCCCGGTAGAACTGCCCTGGGCTGATAAAGTAAGCGCGATCCTTGAAATGTATCTCGGAGGTCAGGGCGTTGGCGAAGCCTGTGACCGGCTGTTATACGGAGAAGCGAATCCGTCCGGCAGGCTGGCGGAGACATTCCCGTACCGGCTGGAAGATAATCCGAGCTACCTTCATTTCCCAGGAAATGGAAAGCGGGTGTTATATGGTGAGGATATCTTTGTCGGGTACCGCTATTATGATACAAAGAAGGTTCCGGTGCGGTATGCATTCGGACATGGGCTGTCTTACACGGAATTTGCTTATGGGGACTTGAATTTGTCATCGGCTCAAATGACGGATGAGGATATCCTGACGGTCTCCTTCAAGGTGAAAAATACAGGAAAGACAGAAGGAAAAGAAGTCGTACAGCTGTACGTGGCTGACATGTGCGGCATATCGGAGAGACCGGTCAAGGAATTGAAAGGATTTGCCAAAGTTCATCTCCTGCCAGGAGAGGAAAAAACGGTGTCGATGGAAATTTCGGCGAGGGATCTTTCCTATTATGAAGAACGTCTCGGGGACTGGTATGCGCCATCCGGAACATATCGGATCCTGATCGGCCATGCTTCTGATGACGTCCGATTACATGCTGATATTATATTTGAAACACAGAAAGAACTGCCCCTTTGCGTAGATTTCACAACAACGTTCGGAGAATTATTGGATCATACGAAAACCGCTCCCGTTATTACGGAACTGCTGGCTCCATTGGCAGCAGCAGCCGCATCAGCAGAAGGTATGAGTGACGAATACAAGAAGCTGGGAGAGCAAGTTATCCGGGAAATGCCGCTGAAATTTCTGCTGGGACAGATGCCGGGAGAACAGGTGGAACAGCTGATCGGTCAGTTGAATTGCTTACTTGCACAATAGGATAATTGAGGAAGGATGTTCAAAAAATGAAAAAAGAACACGAAATTTTATTTGAACCATTTAAAATTGGAACGGTAATGATTAAAAACCGTTTTGTTCTGGAACCAATGGAAGGTACAAACATGATAGACTGCTTACCTATTTTTAAAATTGGTGAGGATATCCATGATTATTATGTGGAGCGTGCAAAGAATCATGTAGGTTTAATTATTCCCGGAATGGTTACTCTGCGTAGTATGGTGGGGAAACAGTGGCTTTATGAGCAGAAAGAAATATTCGAAGGACTAAAGCCGCTTTTAGCAGAAATTCATAGTTACGGTGCAAAAGTGTTTTTGCAGATTGGTGCAGGATGGGGACGAACATTTACCATGCCGCTGGCATTAAAGGAACTTTATGAAAAAGAGAAGGAAACCGGACAAAAGTCCATGTTTGACTGGGATAATCTTCTTGTAGCCCCTAGTGAACTGCCTAATCGTTGGCTTCCAGAAATTATACATAGACCACTGACGGAAGGAGAAATTCTTGAGTATGTGGATGCCTATGGTAAGACAGCCAAACTTTGTATGGAGACAGGGTTTGACGGTGTGGAAGTGCATGCCGTGCATGAAGGCTATCTGCTGGATCAGTTTACAACGAAGTATACGAATCGGAGAACAGATCAGTATGGGGGGACTTTTGATAACCGCTACAGGTTTGCGAAAGAAGTTGTAGAGGAGATTAAGCGACAGTGCGGTGACACATTCCCTGTATCCCTTCGGTATTCCGTAACCAGTAAGACAATCGGCTTTGGTATCGGGGCAGTTTATGGTGAGAAATTTACAGAAGCCGGCAGAGATCTTGAGGAAGGGCTGAAAGCCGCAAAATATCTTCAGGATGCAGGATATGATATGCTTAATGCGGACAATGGGACTTACGATTCATGGTACTGGGCGCATCCGCCTGTATATATGCCTTTAAACTGTAACATGGCGGAGGTGACACGATTAAAAGAAGTGGTAGAAATTCCTGTGGTATGTGCAGGAAGAATGCAGCCGGATGAAGCTTCAGCATCTATATCAGAAGGAAAACTGGATGCTATGGGAATCGGACGTCAGTTCCTGGCGGATCCGGAATACATTGTAAAACTGGAACAGGAGAAATTTAGTGACATTCTTCCTTGCATTGCATGTCATAATGCATGTCTTCCGATTTATCATTATGAAGGCGTTGGCTGTGAAATCGATGAAGAGGATGGAAAAACACAAGGGCATTGTGCGTTGAACCCTAGGACATTCTGTGAGCAGAAATATGATTTTGAGAAAAAAGCAGCTGTAACGAAAAGTATTGCGGTCATCGGCGGGGGTATCGCTGGGATGACTGTAGCCCGAATTGCGGCAATACGAGGTCATGAGGTAACTATTTATGAAAAGAGTGACCGGCTCTGTGGTGTGTTTAATGCTGCAGCAGCACCTGAATTCAAAGAAAAAGATAAAGAATTTATAAGATGGATTCAACAAGAAATAGAAAGCCTGCCGATTAAAGTGGAATACAACTGTGAAATTACAACTCTGGCTGAGCTGACAGAAGATGAAATTATCATTGCTACGGGCGCAAAACCTAGAAAGCTAGATGTTCCGGGACAGGAAAAAGCTATTGAAGCAACGGAATATCTGCTGGGGAGAAAAGTAGGAAAGGACGTCGCTGTAATCGGCGGAGGTTTGACGGGCTGCGAGATTGCCTATGACCTTGTGCTGAAAGGAAAACGACCGGTTATTGTGGAAATGGCAGACGATATTTTAAAGACCAAGGGACTCTGCATGGCAAACTCCAGTTGTATGAGAGACTTATTGCGGTATTATGAAGTTCCTATTTATAAAAACGCAAAGCTCTTAGAAATCATTGAAAATGGAATTGTTATTGAGACAGCGGAAAAGACAATACAGTTGGAATGCGATGACGTGATAATGAGCTGTGGTTATGTGCCAGACACGAGGCTTGTTGACGGTGGAACACAACAGGGGAAAACGAATATTCATATAGTCGGCGATGTTAAAAAGGTTGGAAATTTGAAAACAGCAATCTGGGAGGCTTATGATTTAGCATTTTCTTTGTAAGATTAAACTCTTAAGCGGACAAAGAGGCTTTTAATATATTATAGAAACACTGCTATAAGAATTATTGATACCATTAGGCTGTCGATTTTTGAGGGATGTCATATACAGAATTATACTGACTAATATTAAGTTTTAATCGGTATTTCAATTTGTGTGATGTAATCATCAAAGGAGTCAATGCCATGCTATAATTCCATTGACGGAGAACCGGCCTCGGTTTCCCACAGATTACTGACAGAACTTCTTCGGGAGAGAATAGGATTTGACGGACTGTGTATCAGTGATTACGGCGGCATCAGCAATGCCCACGAAGTCCAGCGGATCGGAGAGACTATTGGAGAAACAGGATTTCTTGCCATGGAAGCAGGGATGGACATGGAGATGCCGAAAGCGATCGGTTATGGCGAAAAACTCAAAGAAATGTTCCGAAGCGGACAGGCGGATACAGAATTGCTGAACCGGACAGTTCTGAGGGTGTTGGAAGCGAAATTCCGCATGGACCTGTTTGAACAACCTTTCGCAATGGACGGTGAGTCCTGCAAAAAGATTTTTGAAGAGAAAGAGGGGGCGGAGCTGTCCCTTCGGTCGGCAAGGGAATCCATGGTGCTTTTGAAAAACAACGGGGTACTTCCTTTGTCAGGCAAGATCAAGAAGCTGGCCCTGATCGGGCCTCATGCAGACTGTGCCCGTAAGTTCTTCGGCGGATATACTCATCTGTGCATGATGGAGTCGGTCTACGCGGCCGCAAGTTCTATCGCAGGGGTAGAGGGCAGCCCGGAGTCCGGACAGATCGGCGGGGCAATGCTGCCAGACGGCGAACCGGTGAATTATGTCCCGGGTACAAAGATCCAGTCAGATGAAGCAGAACTCTTTAACGACATCCTGCGCTTACAGAAGCCGGGATGCAGAAGCCTGTTAGAAGAACTAAAGGAGCGTATGACAGATACGGAGATTCTGTATGTGTATGGATACCCGGTTGCCGGAAAGGATCAGAGCAGATTTGAGGAGGCACTGCAGGCAGTCAGGGAAGCTGATGTTGTGATCCTCACTCTGGGAGGAAAGCACGGTACATGCTCTATGGCGACCATGGGAGAAGGTGTGAACGCTGCCGACATCAATTTGCCGGAATGTCAGGACGCATTTATTAAAGCAGCATCGGTGTATGGAAAGCCCTTAATCGGCATCCATTTTGATGGCAGGCCGATCTCCAGTGACACGGCAGACCAATATCTGGATGCCGTCATAGAAGCCTGGAGCCCGGCGGAAACGGGAGCGCAGGCTGTGGCAGATGTCCTGCTGGGAGCATATAATCCGGGCGGCAAACTGCCAGTATCCGTGGCATATCACGCCGGACAGATTCCAATCTACTATAATCACCCAAACGGTTCCGCATGGCATCAGCAGGAGAGTATCGGATTCGTCAATTATGTGGATGTTCCCCATACACCGAGATATTGCTTTGGACATGGATTGTCTTATACACAGTTTGAGTATTCAGACATTCATATATCGACGGCAGAGATTGGAGCAGAAGAATCGGTACAGATCAGCTGTGTGGTAAAGAATGCGGGAAACTGTGCCGGGGATGAAGTGGTACAACTTTATCTCAGGGATAGATTTGCAAGTATGACACGCCCGGTGAAAGAGCTTGCCGGATTTAAGCGAATCCATATGGAACCGGGAGAGAAAGTACGGGTAACATTTACAGTACAGGCGGATCAGTCAGCATTTCTTGACAGGCAGATGCGCTGGAAGGTGGAAAAAGGAGAGATAGATGTAGAAATTGGAAGTTCTTCTGAGGATATACGGTTAAAAGGAACATACCGGATCACAGAGGATAGATGGATAGACGGCGCAAAAAGAGCATTTTATGCGAAAGTACAGAAAGACAAAGTATAGCTTAGGCATACACTTACAGCGGGTCGGGTAAGATATCCGGCAGGACAGGAGGAAAACAGATGGATAGGAAGTTACTTGCCAGAAGGATTGCAGAAGAATCCATTGTATTGTTGAAAAACGAAGATCATATGCTTCCTTTAAAAGAAAAGAAAGAGATCGCGTTTTTCGGGAGGACGCAGATTGGCACTTTATATTCCGGAAACGGATCCGGCGGTGCAAATGTGGCCGGATGCGGCACGATTCTGGAAGAATGTGAAAATTGCGGAATCAGACCTGAGCCACTTTTAAAGGGCTTTTATGAATATAAGATAAATGAGGAACGGGTCACGGAAGAGGATGAGTTTGACTGGACTAAAGTCAGTGAGATGGTAAACAGTGGAATTATGTATGAAATATTCGGCAAATACCGCGCTCCGCTTGATGAGTACGAAGTGCCCGGCACACTTATTGACCAGGCGGCAGAAAAAACTGACACAGCACTTATTGTAATTGGCAGAAATTCTGGCGGTGAGGAGTGTGACCGTCACCTTTCAGAGGATTATTACCTGACTAATTCAGAAGAAAGTCTGCTGAAGGAAGTCTGCAGTCATTTTACAAATGTAGTAGTAGTCTTGAATGTTAACGGGCTGATCGATCTGTCCTGGGTGAGAAAGTATGCAAATATAAAAAGCCTTCTGTTTATTGGAATCCCAGGGGAAGAAGGGGCTTCTGCGCTAGCTGGCATTTTAACGGGGGAGACCAATCCCTCCGGGAAACTGGCGGTGACCATAGCGGAACATTATGAAGATTACCCGTCGGCAGACCATTTCTCATGGGATAAGGAGCATCTGGAGAATGTTCTTGACTATGAGAGCTACGGCCTTTCCTCAGAAGAAAACGGAAGTACAGGTTTTTCTAAAAGCCCGGTGAGTGTGTACTGGGAGGATATCTATACCGGTTACCGATATTTTGATACATTCGGGAAACCGGTGCTTTACCCCTTTGGTTATGGGCTTTCTTACACTGAATTTGCAATCAGCGATGCCTCGGCCGAGAAGCAAAACGGCGGTATTATGGTGACAGCCAATGTGAAAAATATTGGGGAAATATCAGGGAAAGAGGTAATCCAGGTTTATCTGTCCAAGGTAAACCCGGCAGAGGGTGTGGAACGTCCTTATCAGGAATTGAAGGGATTTGAGAAAACCGCGGACCTTGCTCCGGGAGAAAAAGAGAAGGTTAAGATCTGGATTCCATGGAGAGAACTGGCGGTTTATGACGAAGGAAGAGCTGCGTGGGTCATAGAGTCGGGCGATTATCTCCTGAAGATGGGAAATTCATCAAGAGACACCTCCCTGGTGGGAATGGTACGCCTAGGGGATACAGTCCTTACAGAACAGTGCGCGAACCGTATGATAATCTTAGAATGCAACAGAGATAAGCTTTCGTTCCTGACACAGAAAGACTACGCAGGGTGCCATCTGGAAGACAGATGTGAGAAGAAACCTGATGGAGGCGTGACCGGGATGGCGGTAATTTCTGTAACGGAAGAGGATATTCTTGCAGGAGGGGAGAGCAGACAGGCTGAAAAAGAAACGCAGCAAAATCTGCCGGAGCTCTCCATCGAAGAACTCGCTTCTCTCTGTGTGGGCTATGGGCCGGGCACTCCCTTTGCGGCTGTGGGGGACCGCAGTGACCCGTCTGCGATTTTCGATGGTGAAGGAAAACCGATTACAACAAACAACCACCCGACAGGATATCCGGGATATGTTTCTCCGGCAATTGAGGAAAAAGGGATCAAGTCCATTTTCTATAAAGACGGCCCGGCCGGGATCGGCGGTATTGCCTGGCCGACGGAAATGCTCATAGCCTGCTCGTTCGACAGGAAACTGTGGCAGATGTTTGGAGATGCAGTAGGGAAAGAATGTGAAGATCAGCAGGTGAATGTCTGGCTTGCTCCTGCTGTGAATCTCCACAGAAATCCGCTGTGCGGCAGAAATTTTGAATATTTTTCTGAAGATCCGTACCTGACAGGAGTCTGTGCCTGCGAGATCACAAAAGGCGTACAGAATGGCCGGCCGGTTATCGTGTGCCCGAAACACTTCGCGGCAAATGAGCAGGAGACATTCCGGCGCGGAAATGCAGGGAAAAAGGTAGACGCTGTTGACTCTATACTGACAGAGCGCTCGGCCAGGGAACTATACCTGAAGCCTTTTGAAATGCTGGTGAGAGAAGCACATATTGCCTGCATTATGACGTCTTTTAACAAGATAAACGGCGTTTTCGCCGGGGGCAGTAAGGATCTGTGCACCCGTATCCTTCGGGAAGAATGGGGATTTGACGGCGCTGTGGTGACAGACTGGGGCGATATGGATATTGTGGTAGACGGAGCAGACGCCGTGGCTGCGGGAAATGATATCGTCATGCCGGGCGGACCGCCGGTGATTCGTCAGATCCTGAAAGGATATGAAGAAGGAAGAGTGACCAGAGAAGAAATGGAAACAGCGGCAGGACATCTTCTGTGCATGATCCGCAGGATTCATGGAAAGGAGAAATAGAAGTATGGGAGAAAAATCTACAAAACAGTTGAAAATTCAGGCGTCATGAATGTTGTGGCCGGAGCCCTTGCGATTGCTGTGGGAGTGTCTGCTCTGGTGAGCGGGATACGGCTTCTGATTACTCGGAGAAAGCTGCTTTTTTAAGGGGACTGCCAGATGAAAAAATATAAAAGGGAAAAACTAATTGTAAGTATTTTTGCCGTCATATTTGTTGTTATAGTGGTTATTCTTGGAAACTTTTTGGTTACATATATATCTTCTGACTTGAGTTTTGGCCAGAATTGTCTTTTGCGAATACCATTTTATGGAACATTAGTTTTTACATCTTCGCTTATAGGACTGCTGTTTAGAAACGATAGTAAAAAAGATATTGTCGAAGAAAATTCAAAAGGAAGGATTCAAGATGAATAAAATTACAGAAGTAAAAATAGAAAGAGGAATCCCGACTCTGTATGTGGACGGGCAGCCTTTTTGGGCGTTTGCAGGGGAGGTGCACAACTCAGCCGCCTATGCCCCCGGACAGGATGGAGGCAGAGATATGGATGAAGATGGATCAGAGTCATCTGAATACACTGATTGTACCGGTGTACTGGGAGACGCTGGAGCCGGAAGAAGGCAGCTATGATTTTTCGCTTGTGGATTCACTTCTTGAGCAGGCTGTCAGATTTAAGAAAAAGCTGATCCTGCTCTGGTTCGGTCTATGGAAGAATGCAGAGTCGGCTTATGTGCCGGCATGGATGAAGCAGGACAGTGAAACATTTTTCCGTGCGGAAATGTATGGTGGAGAAAGGTTAAATACGATTTCTCCTCTGTGCTGGGAGGCGGTGGAGAGAGATGCCGCTGCATTTTCCCGTCTGATGGGACATCTGCGGGAGGTTGATAAAAACTCATCGGTCATCATGGTCCAGGTAGAAAATGAAGTGGGACTGCTTGGAACAGAGCGTGATTACTGCCGTCAGGCAGAGGAGGCGTTTACAGGAAATGTGCCGGATAAACTGATGGATGCAGCTGTAAAATCAGGAAAAATCCGTGCCAGGGAAACAGGATGGCCTGAAAAGGCAGACTGGACTGTCGTATTCGGAGAAGACGCAGGGGAGATTTTTTCCGCATGGTTTTTTGCCTCCGCTCTGGAGAGGATTGCATCAGTCGGAAAAAAAGAGTATCCTCTGCCCTGCTACGCCAATGTGTGGCTGAAACAGTTCCCCTGGTATGCTGGTTCTTATCCGTCGGGAGGCCCGGTGGAGGATATGCTCTGGGTGTGGAAAGCGGCGGCGCCTTCCCTCTTTACTATTGCCCCGGATATCTATGTCCCCTATGTGTCGGAGATCATGGAGAAGTATACCCGTCCGGATAATCCCCTTGTAATCCCGGAGGTGCGAAAAGACGCTGTAACAGCGTCATACGCTCTGTATGCTTACCTGAACTGCCATGCCCTGTGTTACGCACCGTTCGGGATTGAAGACCTGTGGCAGAAGGAGCCGGATGTGATCCCGAAAGAGGTGACGGAGGCTTTGAATATAGACCCGCTTTCTTTTGACATGACCGGGACAAAGGAGACTCTGGGAGAGGTATACAGACTCCTTGGCGAGATTAAGTCGCTGTATCTTAGGTACAGGGGAACAACTCATCTGAAGTGCTTTCTGAAAAATGCGGAAGGAGAGCAGGGATGTTATCTGAAGTTTAAGTCTTACGATATGGAAATCCGGTATCTGCCGCAACAGGTTGGAATGCCAACGGCAGCCGGGGCTGTGTTCGAGTTGGACGAAAATAATTTCCTGATTGTGGGGATGATGTGCAATGTATGTGTGCATACAAAACCGGGTGATCACAGAAAGGTGGATTTCATCAGAAAAGAAGCAGGAACATACAGTGACGGACAATGGAGATGCAGGCAGAGACAGAACGGCGATGAAAAGATTGTGACTATGCTATATGATATGCCGGAATGTGTGAAGATGGAACTATTTAAGTATTAGGGCTTCACAGGCAGAAAGGAATAGGATTTAAGGGAAGAAAAAATATCAAAGAACTGATCTCACAGATGACCTTAGAAGAGAAAGCAAGTCTGTGCTCAGGACTGGATTTCTGGCACACGAAAGGCGTGGAGCGCCTGGGTATTCCATCGGAAATGGTATGCGATGGTCCTCACGGTCTGAGAAAACAGGACGATGCATCGGATCATCTCGGGATCAATAACAGTATCAAAGCGGTATGTTTTCCGGCAGGCTGTGCGACGGCTTCAAGTTTCAATCGTGATCTGGTAAGGAAACTGGGAGAGACACTGGGGGAAGAGTGTCAGGCGGAACATGTAAGTACCATCCTTGGTTCTGCGATGAATATCAAACGTTCACCGCTCTGCGGACGGAATTTTGAATACTATTCTGAAGATCCTTATGTATCCACAGAGATGGCAGGAGTTCTGGTACATGGTGTGCAGAGCAAACATGTGGGGACCAGCCCGAAGCGCTTTATGGCAAACAACCAGGAGTATCACAGGATGACCAGCTTTTCTGAGATGGGTGAGCGCACCATGAGAGAAATCTATCTGGCGTCCTTTTAGAGGATGGTAAAGAAAGAGAAACCATGGACGATTATGAATTCCTACAATAAACTGAATGGAACTTATCTCTGTGAAAATAAAGAAATCCTGTCAGATATGTGGAAAGCGGCGCATATGAGATACAGATTGGAGAAAATGCTCAGGATATCGTCCTTTCCAGTAGGGTAACTGTGAATTCAGTAACGGACATTCCAAAGGTATATACCAGAAATTCCACGATAGGGGAAATTTTGGCAGATACAAATGGAAAAGAAATTTTCCAAAAGACAATGGCCCAAATGTTGGGTGACAATGCACAGCTTATAGCAGCGCAGGAAGATAACAGCGGAGCGATTAATGAAGAAATGATGACGGCAATGGCGGAGGGAATGTCGCTAAGACAGTTGCTCAGTTTTATCCCGGGAGTTAGCCGAAATGTCCTTGAAGAACTAATAAACAAATTAAATAAACATAAATTTAAGATGGAGGAAGCGCAGCAATATTGGATTATGCGTTCTCTGCTCTCCCCCCCCATTTTTCCCTTTATACTCGAAAAGCAGTTCTTCCTTTAGATATTCATTGTACATCAAAAAGCAATTAGATTAAATGTGTAGTGAAATACGGGAATAATGTCCGACAGACCAAAGCCCTCTGGTCTGCCGGCTTACGGAGAATTATCAAAATCAGAATTGTTTTGTATTTCTAAAAGTTGTTCTACAAGAAAATTTAAGGAGTTTATGAGCAATTTTTGATTTTGCTTGTTACAGGCATAAAATTTACCTAAGAAGTATTGGAGAGCTTCTTCATCAACAGGAGCTTTAGAAGGAAATATAGTATTTCCGGAAATACCGAGTCGATCAACTAAAAGACATAGGGTTTCGTAAGTGGGATTTTTTCTTCCTTTTTCTATATCCTGAATGGTTTTTACCGCCAGTCCAGACTGATCAGCAAGTTCCTGTTGAGTTAATTGACATTCTTTTCTTGCGGAACGTATTCGTTTCCCTAGAAAAATAAATTTATCTTCCGGCATAGTTGTTCACCTCAAATCTATTCTACTGTGCTGGTTTGACTTTTTGCATTGCCTTATAATGCCGGGAAAATACATATTAGTATGCCGGTTGCTTTGGGTGAATATCGCTGGCTTTGCTGTAAGAAAATAAAAAACAGTTTCTTACAGCAGGGCTTATTTTTCGTGCCGTCTGTGAGTTTCTGTTGGGAGAATCATGGACGGCCTTTTTTGTTATTATCTTTATCACTTAAAGTATAGGAAACTTTTCTTAAAAAAAATCTATTGTGGTTATGGGATTTTTATTGTTGGAAATCGGCACTAATCTACATAAAAAATCTATATAAAGCGTTACAAACAAGAGTAATCTTAACATAATAATTTTTGAAAGGAGTTTTCTCATGAATAGATTTGCAGTCGGATATTCATATACTGAAATTTATGCTATGCACATTATGAACGTGTATGGTCTTAATTGCGTATGTAAATATTTGAATTGCTAAGATGAGAAAATGGTTCAATAATTAGAATATAGTATATGCTGACCACTTATCTTTGCAGGTAGGTGGTCTTTTTTATCCGAATAAAGTAGTTACAATAATTGAAGAGAAAGAGTGAGCGATATTATGCTACAGAGTGATTTTTTTGACAAAGAGACAGAGGCATTAATTGATTTAAATGTTATTTATGGAGCCGGAAAGCATATTACAGACAAATGTATGATTATCTTTTCTAAGGAGATACATACATATTTAGTATCACATTATAAATGTGAAATTATAGGTGAAATTGGCGCTTGTAATGGAAACATTTCAATCTATTGTCTGGATTACAAGGGAGAGAAAATAGCTTTTTATCTGACGGGAATAGGTTCTGCTGTTGCATCCTCTATGTGTTATGAAAGAGTATATGAAAGAAAGAATTTATGAAATCAGAGGACAAAGAGTAATCTTAGACTCAGATCTTTCTGAAATATATGGTTATACCACAAAAGCATTCAACCAACAGGTAAAAAATAATATTGAGAAATTTGATGAAGATTTTATGTTCGAATTAACGGATGATGAGGTAGAAGATTTGCGGTCAAATTTTTTGACCGCAAATCTTAACAGTAAGAGTAGATATAATCCTCATGTATTTACAGAGCAAGGATTATATATGTTGATGATTGTCTTGAAAGGACCGTTGGCAGTTAAGCAGAGCAAGGCATTAATAAGAACCTTTAAGAAAATGAAAGATTACATATTAGAAAATCGTGATTTAATAGGTCAGCGGGAAATACTTCAGTTAAGCATGGAGACTGCCAACAACAGAATAGAAATTAACAAAATCAACTCAGATATGATATCTCTTGAAAAGCAGATTTCAGATGTTGCAGAAGGCTTGAAGGATGTTGTGACAAAATCTGAGTTGGCTGATATGATGAACAGCTTTGTTTCAGATGATGATGAAAAGTGGCTTATGTTTAATGCAAAATTTAGTAGTGCAGATGAGGTATATGAGTCCATTTATAAGCAGGCAAAGTCGTCAATATATGTCGTAGACAATTATATTGGATTAAGAACGCTGGTACATCTTAAAAATTCTCCTACAGGAGTAAATATTACTTTATTCAGCGATAATGTTGGGAATAATAAACTTCATAATATAGAATTTACGGATTTTTGCAAGGAATATCCATCTGTAAAAATATCAATGAAAAAGACAGGTGGTATATTCCATGATCGTTTTATCGTATTAGATTATGGAACTGCTAATGAAAGGATTTTCTTATGCGGGGCTTCATCAAAGGATGCAGGGGCTAGAATAACCAGTATTGTTGAAGACTATGGAGTATCTAAATATACCCCGGTTATTGCCACATTGTTGAAAAATCCGACTTTGATTTTATCACAATAGAGGCGAGAGAAAGCAAGCTGTCACGGTTCCCCGTTACGATAAAAAATGCCACCATCTGAAAAAGGATTTGTGTACCCACTCCCATCCAATTTGTGCTACAATATCAATTAACAACAACGTACCATACCAAAAGGAGGACATCCAATGCTTTTTATAGAATATCCCAAATGTTCCACCTGTCAGAAAGCGAAAAAATGGCTGGATGAACATGAGATTACATATACGGATCGTCACATCGTAGAGCAGAATCCGTCCTACGAGGAATTGAAAGAATGGCATGAAAAGAGCGGTCTGCCATTAAAGAAATTTTTTAACACCAGTGGACTTTTATATAAAGAAATGAAGCTTAAGGACAGGCTTCCTGAAATGAGCGGGGACGAGCAGTTAAAGCTGCTTGCGACAAACGGAATGCTGGTAAAACGTCCATTGATCGTAGATGGAAGTACGGTAATTACCGGCTTTAAAGAAAAGGAATGGTCAGAGCACTTTTTATAAAAATAAGAATGTTGTTTTTATAAAGGGACGTGCAGGAATGGAGGATTATTATGATTATAACAATTGCCAGACAATGTGGATGTGAAGGGGACGAAGTAGGAAGAAAATTGTCAGAGATTTATGGCATCCCGTGTTATTCCAAAAAAGAACTGATAGAGCTTGCAAAAGAGAAAAAAGTGTATGACAAATATCCATTTTATTTTGGGGAACGCCAGGTGGATGATATGATGAGTATGGTTGCGGACGATATGAATTTAAAGGTGCGTGAGACACCGAAAAAAGCATTGTCAGCACTGTTTGAGGATCAGCCGTGTATCGTAATCGGCCGTGCATCGGATTATGCATATAAAGAACATCCGGATGCTGTACGCATCTTCCTGTGTGGGGACAAGAAAACAAGAATCTCCAAAATTGCAAAGAAACATCAGGTATCCGAATTAAAAGCCAAAATGATCGTGGATGACACAGACCGCCGGAGAAAGCAGTATCATAATTATTATTCCGGGGAAACCTGGGGATTGGCGGACAATTATGATCTGTGTTTAGATGAGTGTAAACTTGGCATTGACGGCGTGGCAGCAGTTGTTTCCGCATATATTGGCCAGATAAACGGGAAAGACTGATAAAAGAATGCAGGCCTGATGTAAAATCAGGCAGAAAGTGTTGGTATATCATGGCATATTATTTAGCAGAAGGTGCGATCGTAAAAGGTGATGTCACGATCGGCGAAGATTCAGGAATATGGTATCATGCGACGGTCCGGGGCGATACGGAAAAGATCACGATCGGAAGCAGGACGAATGTACAGGATAATGCAGTTCTTCATGTTGGAGCCGGGCATGCGCTTACCATTGGGGATGATGTGACGATCGGGCATAGTGCAATCGTGCACGGATGTACGGTTGGAAATAATACATTGATTGGAATGGGAGCAATTATTTTAAATGGAGCGGTGATCGGCAATAACTGTATCATTGGGGCCGGGGCGCTTGTGACACAGAATATGGAGATCCCGGATGGCAGCCTTGCATTTGGAAATCCGGCGAAGATAAAAAGAAAACTTACGGAAGAGGAGATTGCCTCAAACCGTGACAATGCCTTATTATATGTGAAAGAAGCAACAGATCAGCTGATGCAGATGTGATCAGAAATGGGGAGTACTATGGGAGAACAGGAGTTTTGGAATGGAAAAGAACGTTTCTTTTCAGACATCATAAATCGGGTGAATGATCTTTTGTCAGATGCATATCTGTTAATTACGAATAGGAACAGTCATGTTACTATGATTCCGGAAAAGACGGCGGCTTTTTTTGAGATGCAGGCGGGATATGTAAAAGATTTTTATCAGATATTACTGGATCATGTGCATCCGGATGACAGGCCGGAATATTTACAGGCAATGGAGAAACGCCTTCTGGGACAGAAACTTTCGGATGAGCTTTATATCCGTTTGAAAAATAAAGATCATTGTGATATGTTTGGATTTTTCATGAGTGTGGTAAAAGAAGATGGAAACGAATATCTGTTGCATATTCTGGTCAATCAGAATGTGATCCCTGAGATTGATGCGCTGACAGATCTGTATGGACAGAAGAAGTTTGAGAAAGATGTGGAAGGATATATCAGAACTGGCAGAAAGGTGGCTGTTTTGGAGGTTGAGATCGATCACATGGCAGACATCAATATTTTATATGGGGCGAATTATACAGACCGTCTGCAGCGGGAGATCGCACACCATTTTATCTATATGATGGATGAAAATAAAGCGGTTTATCATATGAATAACTCCAATTGTGCATTTATTTTAAGGGATGCGGATCGGGTGGACGCAGGAATTTTCCTGGAGGAAGTAAGGAAAAATCTTGAGGAAAATATCACGTTAAACGGACGTCATTTTGAGTTGAAGCTCTATGCTGCAGGTCTGATGTTAGAAAATTATAGCGGAGAGACCATGACAGTGCAGAGTAAATTAGAATACACATTAGAGAAAGCGCGTTCCGCCAGAAATCATAAACTTGTGTTCTTTAATGATATCGTAAAGACAAATGGTGGTGTAAATCTGGATTTTATGAAAATCATCCATCAGTCGGTGCTGGGCGGTTGTGACGGCTTTTATGTGGAATATCAGCCAATCGTGACATCGGAAGGTGGAAAAATCGCAGGGGCGGAGGCACTGGTAAGATGGAAAAAGGAACCTTACGGGGCAGTTCCTCCGGGGCTGTTTATCGACTGGATTGAGGATAATCCATGCATGTATGATCTTGGAAATTATGTGCTGGCAGAGGCATTGAAAAACAGTGCAGAGTTTATAAAAATTAATCCGGATTTTTTTATCAATGTAAATGTGTCTGCAAAACAGTTAGAACAAAAATCATTTCGGGATGTTGTACTTTCGCTGTTAAAAGAAAATGATTATCCGCCAAACCATCTTTGTTTAGAAATCACAGAACGCTGCAGGCAGCTTCCGATTGATGTGATCAATGAAGAAGTATGTTTTCTCCAGCAGTATGGGATCCATTTTGCGATGGATGATTACGGAACGGGAAATGCGTCTTCAAGTATCGTCTTAGGTGTGCCGATGAATGAGATCAAGATCGATATGAGCTTTATCAAAGGAATTCTGAATAATGAAAAACAGCAGATGCTGGTAAAGAATATAGTCAATTTTGCGAGATCAACAAACATGAAAAGCTGTATCGAGGGCGTGGAAGATAAATCCCTGCAGGATTATCTGAGGAGTTTCGGGGCAACCTGGTTTCAGGGATATTATTATTCCAAACCGGTTGGTGAAGAACAGTTAAAGAAACTATTACTTGAAGAGATGTACAACAAAAAGGATGCTTCCTAGTTTACAGGATGCATCCTTTTTGTCAGTATACGATTCTTATGTATTTCAATAAAAAGCAGTAAATTTTAACTTATTCTGCAATTGCATCGAGTGCCTGGGAAATATCTGCGATCAGATCCTCTTTATCCTCGAGTCCAAGGCTGATACGGACAAGTTCAGCCGGAACGCCGGCTTCTTTCAACTGCTCGTCAGTCATCTGGCGATGTGTGGAGGTTGCCGGATTCAGACAGCAGGTTCTTGCGTCAGCCACATGTGTCTCGATCGCTCCAAGTTTCAGATTCTGCATAAATGTGGATGCAGCGGCACGTCCGCCTTTTAAACCGAAGGAAACAACGCCACAGCCGCCGTTTGGCAGATATTTTTTTGCACGTTCATAATATTTATTGGAAGGAAGTCCCGGATAGTTGACATAGGCAATCTTTGGGTGCTGCTCTAAAAATTCAGCAACAGCCTGACCGTTTTCTACATGTTTTGGCATACGGACATGCAGGGACTCCAGACCGAGATTTAAAATAAAGGCACTCTGTGGGGACTGCATGCAGCCAAAGTCACGCATCAGCTGTGCAGTACATTTTGTAATGAAGGCACCTTCTTTACCGAATTTTTCTGCGTAGGTGATTCCATGATAGCTTTCATCCGGAGTACACAGTCCCGGATATTTATCAGCGTGAGCCATCCAGTCAAATTTACCGCTGTCCACAATCGCTCCGCCTAAGGCAGCTCCGTGACCATCCATATATTTGGTCGTGGAGTGGGTTACGATGTCAGCACCCCATTCAAACGGACGGCAGTTGACTGGGGTAGGGAACGTATTGTCCATCACAAGCGGAACGCCGTGTGCATGAGCCACTTTTGCAAACAGTTCGATATCTAAAACAGTGAGTGCAGGGTTGGCAATCGTTTCGCCGAACATCAGCTTTGTATTTGGCTTAAATGCGGCATTTAACTCTTCTTCGGAAGCATCCGGGGAAACAAATGTGGTCGTGATCCCCATCTTTGCCATGGTAACGGCAAGCAGGTTGAAGGTTCCGCCATAGATAGAGGAGGAAGCAACGATGTGATCGCCGCATTCGCAGATGTTGAACATGGCAAGAAAATTGGCTGCCTGTCCGGAAGAAGTCAGCATTGCAGCCGAACCGCCCTCCATAGCTGCAATCTTTGCAGCGACGATATCGTTGGTAGGATTCTGAAGGCGGCTGTAAAAATAACCGTCGGCTTCCAGGTCAAAAAGTTTTCCCATATCCTCGCTGGTACTGTATTTAAAAGTGGTCGACTGGATGATCGGCACCTGTCTCGGTTCTCCATTGCCAGGTGTGTAACCTGCCTGCACACATTTTGTCCCCATTCTGTATTCACTCATAGTAATCTAATCCTCCGTTTCTGCATTGTTTTATAAAAACAGCTGCATTAAAAATTCCTTCGCGATTCATCACATTAGTAAGAAAAAGCGCATAAAAATATCGTATCATTCATAGGAAGATTTTACAAGGGAATATCTTTTGATTTTAAAAAATTTGTGATACAGTAAGGAAGAAAAAAACTGGAACATGTCAGGTTTGAATAAAAAGAGAGAAGTGTGATTGAAACATGAGAGTGCAGCCATTCCAGACATTAAAACATTATAATAAGAAAAATCTTCCGAAAGATATTTTAGCGGGAATTATTATCATGGCAGTTTCCATTCCGATTTCCATGGGATATGCGCAGATCGCAGGGCTTCCGGCAGTTTACGGACTGTATGGCTCGGTGTTCCCGATCATTCTATTCGGATTGTTTTCCACGTCACCACAGTTTATTTTTGGTGTGGATGCAGCTCCGGCTGCGCTGGTCGGATCTGCCATCGTCGGACTTGGAATCGAAAGTGGCACAAAAGAAGCCATGGCGGCAGTTCCGGTGCTGACTTTTTTTGTAGCATTGTGGCTGCTGGCGTTTTATTTTATGAAGGCAGGAAAACTGGTCAATTTTATCTCCGCACCGGTTATGGGGGGATTTATCACCGGAATCTGCACGACGATCATACTGATGCAGGTGCCAAAACTGATGGGCGGAACGGCAGGAGTCGGGGAACTTTTTGAACTGGCAGAGCACATTGCAGAAACTTTAAAAACGATCAATCTGCCCTCCCTTGTGATCGGGCTTACCGCGCTTTTTATTCTTCTGGTATCAAAAAAAGTGATGCCAAAGTTTCCGATGGCAGTTGCACTGATGGCAGCAGGCGCACTTATGACACGCTTTCTGCCGGTCAGGGAGTGGGGGGTGCAGACACTTGCAGCAGTAGAACCTGACATGCCAGAATGGAGCATACCGGATTTTTCTGCAATCGCACCAAAGGATGCGATCATCACCAGTCTGTCAGTCGCTGTTGTCATTATGGCGGAAACTTTGCTGGCTGAGAATAGTTTTGCACAGAAAAATGGTTACAAGATCGATGATAATCAGGAAATTTTTGCATTTTCCATGGGCAACTTTGTGGCGGCATTTACCGGCTGCTGTCCGATCAACGGTTCAGTATCGCGCAGTGCAATGGGCGAACAGTATCAGGCAAAGACACAGCTTACCGGTATTGTGGCTGGGCTATCAATGATCATTCTTCTCCTCTGTGGAACCGGTTTTATCGGGTATCTGCCGATCCCGGTGCTGACGGCGATCGTGATCTCGGCACTGCTTGGGGCAACGGAGTTTGAACTTGCGGTCAGATTGTGGAAAGTCAGCCGGACGGAGTGTTTCATTTTTATAGGAGCCTTTTTTGGTGTATTGATGCTTGGCACGATTAACGGCGTTCTGATCGGAATTATCCTTTCTTTTACGGAAATGATCATCCGTACTTCAAAACCGGCAAGATGTTTTCTGGGAATCCAGCCGGGGCATCAGCATTTTAGAGATCTGCGGGAAGGCAGCCAGATCCATGCGGTGGAGGGAGTTTTGATTTACCGTTTCAGCAGCAATTTGTTTTTTGCCAATATCGGGGTGCTGCAAAAGGATATCGAGGAGCATATCAAAGATGACACGAAAGCAGTCGTTCTGGATGCCGGAGGAATCGGAAGTCTGGATATCACAGCGGCAGACCGTCTGGAGATCCTGTACAAATCTTTGAAGGAAAAAGGAATCCGTTTCTATATGACAGAGCACATCGCAGACGTGAATGAGCAGCTTCGAAAATTAGGTCTTGGCTATCTCATCGAGGAAGGCTGTGTGCGGAGAACCATACATATCGCGTTAAAAGATATGGGAATCAACAGACCGTATCCTCTTGAGGGCGGCGTGGATAATGAGGAGCGCAGCGCATCGAGAAAACGTGCGGATAACCGTGTGCAGGAATTTGTCTGGGCGTTTGGTTCGGAAACGGAAGAAGAAATCGAAAGACAGATTGTGCTGCAGATTGAGCAGTTAAAAAAGACTGGGGATGTCGAAAATCTGTTTCATGGCCGCTGGGCACACATGGAGGCACTTGATGAGGATGAATGGCTGGAACATTTAGAGGAGCACTTAAAGGAAATCGTCAATATTTCCGGCAAGGATGAGATGACATTAGCGGGCAAACTGGAGGCGCACCGGAAAGAAGTGCATGACCGTGTCGCAAAAGAACATCCGGAGCTGGCAGAGCGTTTTAAGGAGCGCAGGCATCTTCTGGATGAGCATTTAAAAGAGCACAGACCGGAGGTGTATGAGCTGGTGTTAGAGCTGCGGGAGAAGAGGAAAGAGTAGAAAAAGGAACTAGTGAAAATTCATAAAGATAACAGGAAATATAAAATTATAATGACATATGTATAAACTTATGTTATCATTCATCCAAAGCATTACATTCTAGCAAAATCTACAAGGCAGACTGTAAGAAATTATCTCACAGCATAAGCCGTTTCAAAACAAATCAAAACCACGTTAAGGCTGCTTATCAACATACGAGTCACAACGTCGGATATCAGAATTTTCAATGCTTTTAAATTACCAGCAAACAAAAGTAAAAGCAGGGAGAATTCGAAAATATCAGGCGATTCTCCCGAATAAAAGGGAGGAAACGATTATCGCGCAAAAGACAAAGAAATCGTCATCAGACAAAGCCCAAAAGATCCAGTGGCATCCTGCGTTTTATGCAGCAGCGGAACTGGAACTAAAAGAAAACATTGAGGAACTTGATTTAATCTCGGAGTATCATCTGAGTAAAGAACCGATTCGTATCGATCTTCTGATCATAAAAGAAGAAAATGCAGACAAAGTGATGAAAAATGAAATCGGTCATATCATGCGAAAGTACAATGTGTTAGAATACAAAGGACCGGGAGATGAACTGTCGATAGACACCTTTTACAAAACACTTGGATATGCCTGCCTTTATAAAGGATATGGGAAAACAATCGATGAAATCCCGGCGGACGAACTGACCGTGTCATTGTTCCGTGAAGCATATCCAAGAGAACTGTTTTTTGAATTAGAACGAAAAGGATATGTACTGGAAGAAAAATATCCAGGTATTTATTACGTGAGCGGGAACATTTTATTCCCGGTGCAGATTGTGGTGATCAGCAGGTTGAACCGGACTATGCACAGCAGCCTAAGAATCTTATCTGCAAATGCCGATATAGAGGATATCAGGAAGTTTTTAGAACAGACAGAAAATATGAAGACACCGCGGGAGCGGAATAATATAGACGCAGTATTACAGGCAAGTGTCAGTGCGAATTATGAAATATATCAGAAGGTAAGGAGGGCGAATGGTATGTGCGAAGCATTACGGGAATTAATGAAAGATGAAATAGAGCAGGATGTAGCGAGAGGAGAAGCGAGAGGAGAAGCGCGTGGAATTATTGACACATGCTATGATCTTGGATTGAAGGAAGACGCAATTTTGGAGCGCTTGCAGAAAAAATTGAACATATCACTAAAGACTGCGCAGGAATACCTAAAGACTTTCGGAAAGCAGATGATATAAGTTAAACGTACACATTTTCGGGAAAACGATCATATTTTATAGATATGTTGTAAAATAGTGTTTTTCCACGAATATGTATAAAAATAAAGCATTACATTCTAACAAAATCTATTAGGCAAACTGTGAGAAATTATCTCACAACATAAGCCGTTTCAAAACAAATCAAAACCACGTTAAGGCTGCTTATCAACACACGAGCCACAACGTCGGATATCAGAATTTTCAATGCTTTTAAAATACCAGCAAATAAAAGAAAAAGCAGGGAGAATTCGAAAATATCACGCGACTCTCCCGAACAAAAGGGAGGAAACGATTATCGCGCAAAAGACAAAGAAATCGTCATCAGACAAAGCCCAAAAGATCCAGTGGCATCCTGCGTTTTATGCAGCAGCGGAACTGGAACTAAAAGAAAACATTGAGGAACTTGATTTAATCTCGGAGTATCATCTGAGTAAAGAACCGATTCGTATCGATCTTCTGATCATAAAAGAAGAAAATGCAGACAAAGTGATGAAAAATGAAATCGGTCATATCATGCGAAAGTACAATGTGTTAGAATACAAAGGACCGGGAGATGAACTGTCGATAGACACCTTTTACAAAACACTTGGATATGCCTGCCTTTATAAAGGATATGGGAAAACAATCGATGAAATCCCGGCGGACGAACTGACCGTGTCATTGTTCCGTGAAGCATATCCAAGAGAACTGTTTTTTGAATTAGAACGAAAAGGATATGTACTGGAAGAAAAATATCCAGGTATTTATTACGTGAGCGGGAACATTTTATTCCCGGTGCAGATTGTGGTGATCAGCAGGTTGAACCGGACTATGCACAGCAGCCTAAGAATCTTATCTGCAAATGCCGATATAGAGGATATCAGGAAGTTTTTAGAACAGACAGAAAATATGAAGACACCGCGGGAGCGGAATAATATAGACGCAGTATTACAGGCAAGTGTCAGTGCGAATTATGAAATATATCAGAAGGTAAGGAGGGCGAATGGTATGTGCGAAGCATTACGGGAATTAATGAAAGATGAAATAGAGCAGGATGTAGCAAGAGGAGAAGCAAGAGGAGAGGCAAGAGGAGAAATGCGTGGCAGAGCGGAAGGAATTGTAGATACATGTTGTGATCTAGGGTTGCCAGAAGACGCTATTTTAGAGCGGTTGCAGAAAAAACTAAATATATCATTACAGACTGCCCAGGAATATCTCCAAACCTTTGGAAAACAGATCGTAAAAAATTAACGAACGTCAGGAAAATCAAAAACATATGAACTATCAGCAAAAAGATTTAGTGAGAATAGCAAAACGGGAAAACAATACCAAAAGAAGTTATCTGGTAGTAGATCCACTGCAGGGAAAACATGTTCCGGTAGAACCTTCGAAAGCACTGAATTTATTTAAAAGTCTTGCAGAGAAGTTTCAGGGAAAATATGAAGGTGAGAGGCTGCTTTTGATCGGTTTTGCAGAAACCGCGACAGCAATCGGTGCACAGGCTGCGATCACATTGGGAACAAAGTATATCCAGACAACACGGGAAGTAATACCGGATGCCAGATATTTATTTTTTTCGGAAGCGCACAGCCATGCGACTGAGCAGAAATTGGTAAAAGATGATATAGACCGTGTGATAAATGATATTGACAGGATTGTATTTATAGAGGATGAGGTGACCACCGGGAATACGATCATGAATATCATTAAGATCATAACAAAAGAGTATCAGAAAAAAATAAAATTTGCAGTTGCTTCATTGTTAAATGGAATGACAGAAGAATCCTTAAAAATTTATCAGGATGAAAAAATAGAACTTCATTATCTGGTAAAAACGGATCATTCCGGATACGGTGCGGTTGCGGAGCAGTATAGATGTGATGGTTTATATATTTGTGCGATACCGGAGAATCATACGCATGAAAGCGCGGATATTGATGTGCAATCAGAGAAGAATATGCGGGAACATATCATATCAATTCCCGGATGGATGAATGCAAGACGTTTCGTTGACGCAAAACAATATGAGGCTGCATGCAGAAAACTTGCGGAAACTGTAATCGCGGAAACAGGTGTGAAACAGGGTGAGCGCGTACTTGTGATCGGCACGGAAGAGTTTATGTATCCCGCACTTCTGACAGGGCAGGAAATAGAAAAAATGGGATGTGAGGTCCGCAGTCATTCTACGACAAGAAGTCCGATTGCGGTCAGCACGGAGGAAGAATATCCACTGCACTGCAGATATGAACTGCGCAGCTTATATGATCCTGACCGGAAAACTTTTATTTATGATCTGGAAAGTTATGACAGGGTTATCGTTATGACGGATTCGGCATTAGTGTCATTAAAAGGATTAGAAACGCTGACTTACGCACTTCGCATGAAAAATGAAAATATAACGGTGATACGCTGGTGTTAAAGAGGGCACAGGAATAAGGGCATAATGTGAAAATAAAATTTTTCCCATACGAAATTTGTGTCTCAGCAGCAAACATGCGATGTAATGGAAAGCAGGAAAGAATGGAGACAAGATTAAATGAGAAGTTCATACCGGGATGAGGACGTGACTCTTCTGTTAAAAGATATCACCGGCATGGTGCAGCCACAGCCGACCGAAGAGAGAGAAAAACTGATACAGGCAGGAAAACATTACAGTGAAATGCTGCCGGTCGAATATGTCCCGACAGAAAAATATATGCAGGTGTACCGGGAAGCGTTGAAAAATTATGCAAAACCGGTAGCACTTGCTGTCGGAAGACTTGCAGATAAGATCGTTGAAAAAAAGGGACAGGACATTGTGCTCGTCTCACTGGCTCGCGCCGGTATTCCAATCGGAATTTTAGTCAAAAGATATATTGCAAAAAAATATCAGGTCAATGTACCGCATTATTCCATTTCCATCATCCGCGGCAGAGGGATTGATAACAATGCGATGAAATATCTGTTAAGCCGGTATGAACCGGGACAGTTATTGTTCGTGGACGGATGGATCGGAAAGGGCGCGATTTTAAATGAATTAAAAAAGGATCTTGCCCAGTATGAAGGTGTATCATCCGATATCGCAGTCATAGCCGATCCTGCTAATGTGACAGAACTGTGCGGCACACACGATGATATTTTAATACCGAGTTCCTGTCTTAACAGCACTGTGTCAGGACTGATCAGCAGGACATTCTTAAGGAGTGATATCATTGGAAAAGATGATTTCCATGGAGCCGTCTATTACGGAGAATTAAAAGATTCGGATCTGTCCTATGAATTTATCCATACGATCGAGAACGAGTTTGAGATGGATGTGGAAAAAGAAAATAAGTGTGTGGAAAGCTCTGGTATTGACGAGGTAAAACAGATTGCAAAGACATTTGATATTGATGATATCAATCTGATCAAACCGGGAATCGGCGAGGCAACAAGAGTATTGCTGCGAAGAGTTCCATGGAGGATATTGATTGATGAGAGGTACAAGGGCGATCCGCAGCTGGGGCATCTGGTGAGATTAGCTGAGGAAAAAAATGTGCCGATCCAGTATTATCCGATGAAACATTATAAATGCTGCGGTATCATTAAAAAAATGTCAGATATATAAAAAATACTGCCGGTTTCCAGGAAAATTTATGCATACGTCAGTTTGGTCTCGTCATGCCAAAGAAATTTATGTATGCATCAGTCTGGTCTGTCATGCCAAAGAAATTCGTGCATACATAAGTTTAGTCTGTTATGCCAAAGACCTCTGCAAGAAATAAGATTTTTTCTGCCCAGTTATGGTGGGTTTTGTATTCGTTCATGCGTTCACCCGCAAGATTTCCGGAGACAAGCGAGTCTGATTTTTTATCCCAGTTTAAAATTGCTTTTGCATCGTTAAAATCTGATCTTGTAACCTGATAAACTTTGTTTACGACAGAAATCTGATTTGGATGAATGACTGTTTTTCCGGTAAAGCCGCAGAGTTTATCATCTTTTAGTTCCTGAATCAGGCCATTTTCCCAATTATACCCGGAATAATATTCCCATACCGGTCCGGAAACGACGTAGTCCATGCCGTAAACAGTTATGATATCAGAAAAAATATCAGCGACAGGTCTGATCCGGTGAATGGACTCGTCACAATGACGGCGGAATCCAAACATGTGACACAGATCATTTCCTCCGACACGAATATTTAAAACGAGATCTTCCACATGGGAAAGCCTGTCTTTCAGATCATACAGGATATCGATACGGTGCCGCAGGTCAATGATAGAAGAACTCTCATAGATCGGCATCATATATAATTTCCTGGAAGCCTGTTCGTTAGCCCGGATCATTTCTTCTATATAAGAGCTGGCGTTGTCAGCAGTAAATTTCGGTATGATATAACCGGTGATCACCTTTATGCTTTCCCCAAAAGCCTTCGTTAAACGTTCAATCTGGCCGGCATTGCGGACACGGATAAAGATTTTCGGAAGGTAAAAAGGATGATCCTGAAAACTTTCAAATATCTGATGGATGGAAGAGATAAGATCCTGCTCTGCTTCTGTCACATAGTTGTCATTGATCGTATCTTCAAGGCATAAAGCCAGAGAATATTTAGTTCCAAATTTTTCATGAATCACAGAGTCGGCAATCGTTTTTTTATTGGCGGGACAATAGAGCAGTGCACCGACACTGTAATAAATCATATCGTTTTTCAATTTGTAAAAATCCCCCTGAGTGTATAAAAACTCTTCAAAATAACACAAGTTTAACAACAGATTGCAAATTGAATTATAGCATTAATATAGGCAAAAAGATAGATAGATTCGATGCCGGACGTTTTCTTGAAAACAGGATGCCGATATGCTATACTTTTAGATGATCTTTATAGAATATTGTGCTCTGTGAAACAGGGTTTTTGAGGAAAGAATAATATGAGTAACGGTGGTAAAAAGATACGGCTGTCATTTAACTCTCCGGTTATTTTGGGATTTACGCTTGCCTGTTTTATCGTACTGATTTTAGATAAAGTAACAGGCAGTGCATCCACGCTTGCACTTTTCAGTGTCTACCGGTCATCGTTAGCAAGTCCGTTCACATACATCCGGTTTTTCGGACATGTGTTAGGACATGCCAGCTGGGATCATTTCTTTGGAAATATTATGATGTTACTGGTTGTAGGACCGCTTTTGGAAGAAAAATACGGTTCGGCAAATATTCTCTTTGTGATTTTAGCGACAGCGCTGGTAACGGGTGTGATCAATTTCATATTTTTCCCACATGTCCAGCTCCTTGGGGCAAGCGGTGTTGTATTTGCGTTCATATTACTCGCATCTTTAACAAGTATTGAGGAGGAAAAAATCCCGCTGACCTTTATTCTGGTTGCGCTGATCTATATCGGGCAGCAGGTGTATGATGGCATATTTATCCGGAATAATGTTTCAAATCTGACACATATTTTGGGTGGTATTGTCGGTTCAGGTCTTGGCTATGTGATGAACAAAAACAAAATGAACAGATATTGAAGGTGAGAATGCGCTATGTTAGAACACAAAAAGATTCGCAGCCTTGATGATTACTTTGTCGATCTAAACGGAAGACAGAGCAGAGAGGTGTATTTTTACCGGATCAATGGATACACGGAAAAAATCGGGGACTTTATAAAAAAATATTATGATACGGCAAGAAGAGCGGGAGTGGTGATCGAGGGAAAGATCCCAAATCCCGATGAGAAGAACCTTGCGTATTATTCTGAGATCATGGGGATGGATTTTCAGATGAATCCGTCATTTATATCGAATGGTTTAAAAAAATGGCTTCCGCGCATGAACGATCTGCAAAGACAGAATGTGGCAGATTCGATCTATGACTCGCTTGATACCATGAGGCGGAATGGAAAAACAGAAAATATGCTGAAAAATGCATATATTAAGTTTATGTGCTGGCTGTACTACAAATTTGAACGGATTGTAAACCAGCTTGGGGCAAATGAACTGCCCAAGATCCTTTATGAGGGGGATATCAGTAATTACGAACTGATGTTGATATCGATCCTGTCCAATGCCGGGTGTGATGTGGTGCTGCTGCAGTATCACGGTGATGCCGGATATCTGAAATCAGATCCGGCTTCCGCTTTATCGGATGATCTGCAAATGGAGGGGATGACTGCTTTCCCGGAAGGATATTGCTTAAAGAAAGTCCGGGAGGCAATACAAAATGATTTTGAAAAAGAACGGCTGTATGGAAGTCTGCCTTCTGTCAATAACTGTACCAATGCATGGATTGATGGAAAAGGATTTGAGGATATCAAAAAGAGTGTGTTGACCAGAGGAACAGATCCCCGTTTCTTTTATAACTGTTTTTACCGGATCAACGGTGCAGAGGACAAGCTGACATATGCGAACGAATTGTTTCAGCTGCAGCTTGAACTGAAAAATGCCGGGCGGAAGATGGTGATCGTAAACGGGGAGATCGAAAGACCGACACCGGATGAAATCGCAGAGATCCGGCGCAGAAATTATGCAAAAACAGATCAGCTTATCATGGATCTTTCCACGAATATAAAGTATCCGGCAAATTTAGAATTGCAAAAGATCATGCACAAAACATTTGTGGATATTCTTCTTGCAGAATCAGGCAAAGAAGGCGATAATTTAAACAGGCTCACCAGCAAGGCGGTTTACCTGTTGTGCTGGCTGAAAAGGTATCTGCCGTTTTTATTTTCCAATTGGAAGATGCCGGAGATCGGATGTTTTATCCATATGGGCGGGTGCCAGAATGAAAATGAAGCGTTGTTTCTCAGGTTTTTAGCAAGGCTGCCGGTCGATGTGGTGATCCTTTGTCCGAACCGGAATGTACCATGCCAGCTTACGGATCCGCTGTTGTATGAACTGAATTATGAGGAAAGCCTTACCATGGACAGGTACCCGGAGGAGAGTTCCCAGGTCAAAATGGGAACGGTTGCCTACCATGCGGAGCGGGAACTGGATACGTTAATGTATCAGGATACCGGCATGTACCGGAACATGCAGTATGGAAAGGCGAACATTATCAGTCTGCAGACCATGTACGAGGAGATTAAGATCCTGTGGGATCAGGAATTAAAGTACCGGCCGGATTTCAGCGTGGTCGATGGTGTCGTGAACATACCGGTCATTTTTGCAAAAGTTTCCGGAGTCAAAGACGGACATACCGCCGGCTACTGGACATCCGTAAAAGAACTGGTCACGGAAGATACAGTCGTGATAAAAAGAGCGCCTTATATAGAGCCGATGGCACCGAATCCGATGAAAATGTATGCTGCTGAATTTTTCAAAAATGGAAAACTGCAGCGGAATAAGATCAAGGCACATCCAAAATACCCGTACGGTATCCTGCGGGAAGATATTCAGGAGATGATACTTGATAAGATGCAGCTTCTGATCGATCAGAAACTGATCAGAGGAATCGGGGAAAATGGTATGGAATACACCGTGATTGCGCAGGTGTTAAATCTGCCGAAAGATGTCGTAAGACTGATCCAGAAATTTGATCTTACCCAGAAAAATCCGAAACTGATCTATATCAATACATCGGAGACGGTCATTTCACTGGAAGACTCGATCCTGACAGTATTTTTGCATCTGATGGGATTTGATATTGTATTTTTTGTGCCGACAGGATATCAGAGCATTGAAAAATATTTTAACGGGCAGCTAATGGAAGAACACCAGATAGGGGAATATAAATATGATCTGCAAGTCCCTGACCTGAATAGTATTTCATTTAATAATACACGCCACACCTGGCGGGATAAATTTTTTAAGAGAGGTAATTAGAAATGGAGGAATCGTATGGGACTTGATTTTAGCAAAACAACGACTGCGGCAGCGCCGGCAGCCACAGTGGTACCGGACACAAAAGATGAGATCGCTGTTGTGGAACAGTATGACATTGTTGCCGACAGGGAAAAAATGAATTCAGAACTGGTCAATTCGGATGAGGTTGACCGGATCGTCAGTACGATTGAGGTCAACAATCTTGAGACAATCGTCACATTTGGAGCGGAGGTTGCAGAAGAAATTTCGAAAGCATCGGATGTCGTGTTAAACAGCATGAATATGTCACAGCTTGATGATACCAGCGAAATGTTAAAAACATTGGCAAAGATCATGGATCAGTTTGATATTGACGAGATCAGGGAAAATCCGGGACTGTTTGGAAAATTATTTGGAAATATGAAAAAACAGCTCGACAAGATCCTTGCAAAATATCACACGATGGGCGAGGAAGTCGACAAGATCTATGTTCAGCTCAAAGGCTATGAATCAGAGATCAAACAGTCAAACCGTAAATTAAATACGATGTTTGAGGCAAATGTAAATTATTATCATGAACTTGTGAAATACATTCTTGCCGGAGAGCAGGCATGTAAAGAGATTGAAGATTACATTGCAAAGAGACAGCAGGATATGGCGGCTACCGGAGACGAGTCGATCCAGTTTGAGCTTACCAGCTTAAATCAGGCACTGATGATGATGGAACAGCGTACACAGGATCTTCGAACAGCAGAGAATGTTGCAATGCAGTCCATTCCGATGATCAAAACGATGGAATTCAGCAATTATAATTTGGTCAGAAAAATTAATTCCGCATTTATCGTGACGCTTCCGGTATTCAAACAGGCACTTGCACAGGCAATTCTGCTGAAACGCCAGCGCATTCAGGCGGAGGCAATGTCAGCTCTTGATAAGAAGACGAATGAGATGCTGATCAAAAATGCGCAGAATACTGTGGAAGTTTCCAAGGCTACCGCTAAGATGGCATCCGGAAGCTCAATCCAGATTGAAACACTTGAGACGACCTGGAGAACGATTACCAGTGGTATTGAAGAAACGAAAAGAATTCAGGAAGACTGCAGAAAGAAACGTGTGGAAGATCAGGCAAGACTTGAGGCGATCAAGGCGGATTTCAACAGACAGTATCATATGCCGCCGGCAAACAAGTAAGTTATTTCTAATAACTATAGATTCATTTATTCTAAGGAGGGTAATACTATGCCAATTAATTTATCAAAAGGACAGAAAGTAGATTTAACAAAAGGAAATCCGGGACTGAAAAATATCATGGTTGGTCTTGGCTGGGATGTCAATGCATTTGATTCCGGTGTAGATTTTGACCTGGATGCAGCAGCATTTATGCTGGGAGCAGATGGAAAGTGCCCGACAGACAAAGAATTTGTATTTTATGGAAATCTGGCTCATCCGAGCGAGTCTGTAAAACATATGGGCGATAACTTAACCGGAGAGGGAGAAGGCGATGACGAGCAGATCCAGATCGATCTTTCCAAAGTACCGGCAAACATTGAGAGAATTGCATTTACCGTAACGATCTATGAGGCGGAGGCAAGACGCCAGAATTTTGGACAGGTATCTAATTCTTTCATTCGTCTGGTGGATGAGACAACCGGAAAAGAAATGATCCGCTATGACTTAGGAGAGGATTTCTCCATTGAGACAGCAGTCGTTGTCGGTGAATTATACAGACATAACGGCGAATGGAAATTTAATGCGATCGGAAGCGGCTTCCAGGGCGGACTCGCAGCACTTTGCGGACACTATGGAATTGAAGTGGCATAAGAGGAGTAAAATCCTCTGCTCACCAGAGGGTTCGCATTTTGCTCCGCAAAACAAGGAGTAAAATCCTCTGCTCACCAGGGGGTTCGCATTTTGCTCCGCAAAACAAGGAGGATTATAATGTCAATTAGTTTACAGAAAGGACAGAAGGTCAGTCTGTCAAAAGATAACGCAGGATTGTCAAAGATTATTGTCGGTCTTGGATGGGATGAAGTGCAGCAGTCTTCATCCGGAGGTGGATTCTTAAGTGCTTTATTCGGGGGCGGATCAAAGCAGCAGCCGATCGACTGTGATGCATCCGCACTGATGTTAAAGAATGGAAAACTGGTGGATAAATCAGACATCGTTTATTTTGGTAATTTGCACCATAAATCAGGTACCGTAAATCATCAGGGAGACAACCTGACAGGAGCCGGTGATGGAGATGACGAGCAGATCGTGATCGACCTTGCAAAAGTGCCACAGGAGTACGACAAAATCGTAATCGTTGTAAATATTTATCAGGCGGTTCAGAGACATCAGCATTTTGGCATGATTGAGAATGCATTCATCCGTTTAATTGATGCAAGAAACAATAATGAAATGTGCAAGTACAATCTGACCGAAAATTATTCCGGTATGACGGCAATGATATTTGGAGAAGTGTACAGACATAACGGAGAATGGAAGTTCAGCGCTGTTGGTCAGGGTACAAACGACCCGGGACTTGGCGAACTGAGCAGAAGATTTGTATAAAAAGATTGATACATTAGAGGAGGTTAACTACCCAAAATGAGTAACATAAATAAAGAAGAGCTTATGAGAGGTCTGTCAGACTCACAAGTAAACAAGAGCAAACAGGATTTTGGAACAAACGCTCTTGCAAAAAAAGAGACAGAATCACTGTGGTCGATGTTCATCGGAGCATTTGATGACATTTGGATCAAAGTATTATGTGCAGCACTGGTCATGAAAATCGTCATTTCTGTTATCGGTGTGTTTGTACCGGCATTAGCAGGAGAAAACGATGTTGTTGAGATTATAAGTATTGTTTTAGCAATCGCACTGGCAACCGGATTCAGTACATTATCCGAGTACCGCAACAGTTCCAGAAGTGAGGCATTACAGGAAGAATACAACAAGACTTATGCAAAAGTCATGAGAAATGGAAAACTGGTCAATATCCTTACCAGTGAGATCGTAAAAGGAGATACGATCCTTGTTCAGGCTGGTGATAAGGTGCCGACCGATGGTGTGTTATTTGAAGGACATATCAAGGTTTCACAGGCTGCATTAAATGGTGAGTCAAGAGACGAGGACAAAACGGCTGCTGACAACCTTGATGAAGCGGAATCTACAGACTACGCATCTGCAAATAAAATATTTATGGGATCTGTAGTGACCTCCGGTGAAGGTTATATGGTTGCAACTGTCATCGGTGATGCATCCGAGCTTGGAAAGATCAACAAAGCTCTGACGGATGATAATGAAGAGGATGACAGGAAAGATACTTCAAGCCTGAAGCTGGAAGTTGTAGCTGCCGGTATCGGTAAACTTGGTGTATCTGCGGCTGCCATTGCGGGCGTATTAGATGTTGTACTGAATCTGATTCGTACGGACGAACCGATCACAGTTGTTTATGTTCTGCTTTTAGTTGCTGAGGCAGTTATGTTAATGGCATCTATCGTTATCATGGCAGTGCCGGAAGGTCTTCCGATGATGAACAGTCTGGTGCAGTCTATGAATACAGAGTCCATGTACAAGAAAAATATTCTTGTCAGCCATAAGGCAGCATTTTCCGATTCTGCATATATGAATGTTTTATTCAGTGATAAAACAGGAACGATTACACAGGGTAATTTATCTTTAGTAGAATTTATCACCGGTGACGGTAAAATCGCAGAACATATTCCGAGTCAGGAATTTATTGAGGCAATTACATTAAACAACCTTGCAAAAGTATCCGAAGGAAAGCCAATCGGAAGTAACAACATGGACAGGGCTCTTTTGGGATATGCCCTAGAGCATGGTTATGATGATTCGAAAAACGATCCGGATAAAGTCGCTGACATCAGCGGATTTGATTCGGAAAAGAAATGCGCTACCGTTACATTGAAAAACGGACTGGTTTACTGGAAAGGTGCAACCGAAAACATCATTGATAAAGTAACACATTATATGCTTCCATCCGGTGAAGAAAAAGAATTTACTGCAGCAGATAAAAAAGCTGTGGAAGATCAGATGCTCGCTCAGGCAAAGAGAACGATGAAATTGCTTTCTGTTGCCAAAATCGCAGATGGAAAAACAGTTCTGATGGCAGTGCTCTGCTTAAGAGATAACGTAAGAACCGATGCGGTTGAGACCGTTGAGATTTTAAACAATGCCGGTATCCAGGTTGTCATGGTAACCGGTGATGCGGAGGAAACAGCAGTTGCCATCGCAAAGGAAGCTGGTATCTTAAAAGACGAGCAGAACGATGTTGTTCTCACACATGAAGAGTTAGAGCAGATGTCAGATGAAGAGTTAAAGAAAAAACTTCCGAATCTCCGCGTGGTGAGCAGGGCAAAACCGCTTGATAAAAAGAGACTTGTTTCTATTTCACAGCAGCTTGATAATGTCTGCGGTATGACCGGAGACGGTGTTAATGATGCACCGGCATTAAAACAGGCAGATATCGGATTTGCCATGGGAGACGGTACAGCAGTTGCACAGGAGGCAGGTGACGTTGTCATCTTAAATAACAGTTTGACTTCCATTAAGGACTGCGTATTGAACAGTAGAACAATGTCAAAATCAGTTGGTAAATTCTTAATCTTCCAGTTGACCGTCAATATCAGTACCCTGTTGATGAACATTATTGCGCCGATCCTGGGATGGACCGAGCCATTCTCCATTGTCCAGATTTTATGGATCAATCTGATCATGGATACTTTGGCAGCCATGGCATTTGGCGGAGAGCCGATTCTCGACCGATACATGAATGAAAAACCGGCACTCAGAAAAGATAACATTTTAACAACTTATATTAAATCTGCAATCGGAACAAGCTCTGTATTTATCACACTTGGCTCCATCCTGATCCTGGAAAACATTGGTGGGATTACAGATTTTGTAACACCGGCAGGCTGCGCGGATCCGGAATTATATGAAAAAACATTTATGTTTGCTTTTTTCATTTATTCAATCATTTTTAACAGCTTAAATACCAGATCTGAGAGATTTAATGTATTTGAACACATTGAAGAGAACAAGAATTTTATCATTGTTATGGGTGTGATCTTTATACTTCAGACCATCATCATTGAGATTGGTGGTCAGGTATTCAGCACAACGACATTGAATGCAAAAGCATTATTTGTTTCCATGCTGTTAGCAGTGCTCATTATCCCGGTTGATATGGTAAGAAAAGCCATTGTTTCGAAAAAATGATCGCCTTTCATACCGATTTGGATAATACACTCATCTATTCCTATAAACATGACATCGGGCCGCAGAAGCGAAATGTGGAACTCTATCAGGGAAGAGAAATATCCTACATCACAGAGGAAACATATCATCTCCTGCAGCTCGTAAAAAATGAAATGCTCATTGTTCCAACGACCACTAGGACGTTGGAACAATATCAGCGCATTGATCTGGGAATCGGACCATTTCCATATGCATTGGTCTGCAACGGTGGTGTCCTTCTGGTAAATGGTGTGCCGGATGAAGCATGGTATCAGGACTCCCTGCATCTGGTGTCGGATAGCAGGGAAGAAATGAACCTTGCCATGGAACTGTTAGAGCGGGAACCACGCAGAAAATTTGAACTCCGATACATTGAAAAGCTGTTTATCTTTACAAAATGCAATGATCCCGAAACAGTTGTAAATGATTTAAAAACATCTCTCGATACAAAATATGTAGATGTCTTTTCCAACGGTGAAAAAGTATATGTAGTACCGCAAACTCTGAATAAAGGAACGGCAGTAGACCGACTCAGAGAAAAACTAAAACCAGAGTTCGTAATTGCCGCCGGAGACAGCACCTTTGATATCCCCATGCTATCGACCGCCGACCGCGGACTTGTCCCATCTGGATTCACACAAAAATATGAAATCCCGAAAACATCCGGAGCCCGGAAAAAAATAGAGGAAATGACATCGAAAAAAATATTTTCCGATGCCCTATTAGAAAAAGTTCTAAAAATAAAAACGGAGTCTGTTGCAGCAGGTATTATTCATACAGGATAATACCACTTGCAACAGACTCCGTTTTTGGTATGTGAGGTAAAGTGCCAGCCACTAATCCATACTCACACTGATTCCGCCCTTCCTCTCCGAAGGCTGAATAATCACTGTAACCGGACAATTCCCATGCCACTCAAACTGGTAAGACTCCCCGGAAGCCTGTCCGATAAACGTTTTCCACGAAATATCAGCCGTCACCTGCGGATCACAATGTCCATTTCCAACCCAGCATACAACAGCGTCCGGATCAACAGAGATCGTATCCTGAGACATCACATTGCTTAAAACGATCGGGTTGCCGTCACAAAGCACGGCGACATATGCATCTTTTCCACGTGCAATCAGAGTGGAAGTTGCGAGACCTTTCTGGGAAAGCACACCGACACCGATAAAACGGACACTGTAATCACAATCCTGGGAGAAAGCGAGAATATTTTCGGATTCCACTGAGATAGTTTCCCCCTGCTCTAAGTGATAGACCACAACATGCTGACCATAATTTGCGTAATATGTAACAGAATCACCATTTAAAGTTACCTTCATAAGTGGGAGATTTTCTCCGGTCACTCTTCGTGCAAGCTGACCAAGCAGAGCCTGCCCGATATTATTCTGCGGTCCAAGCAAGACTTTTTCAAATTTGTAATTCTTTCCACCGGCATTTTCTCCGGCGATAAATGCACCTGCTTTTGTAAAGAGTACATCACTGCCAGTGCAGGTAACCTTTAAAGTAAGTTCGTTTACTGTTTCAAATGTTAACATAACAAATTTCCTCCAAAATATAATCCTTTGTTTAAATAACCTGAACGCCGTACAAACTGCACAGTCCTGCGAGATCTTTTGCCACGCCGTTTCCGATGGCATTAAATTTCCATGCGCCGTTATGCAGATACAGTTCACCGATCATCATGGATGTCACGTTCGTATAGTATTCATCCATTTTAAAGCTGACCAGCTCGGTGCCGGCAGGATCCATAATACGGATATACGCATCCTCAAGCATTCCGAAATTCAGATTTTTTTCAAATGCTTCATTGATCGTCAGCACAAATACGATTCTGGCAACGGATGGATCTAATCTGGTAAAATCCACGGAAATGATCTCGCGGTCTGCGCCGCCGTCAGCGTGGAAAACCGTGCTGTGATCCGGGCTTTCGGTCTGCCCGTAAAAGACAAACCAGGAATCACCGATCACTTTACCGGATGAGCCGAGCAAAAATGCGGATACATCCACATCACAGGCAGGATTTTTGACATTCCATCCAAGACATGCCTTTATGGAAGTGAGCTTCCCGGAATTCTCCAGCGGTGTTTTCTGACCTTTTTGCACCATATGTACCAGTGGAGGTAAAGGTTTTGACGCCGGTGTGGATGCGTTTGATACTGCCTGAGATGACGTGTGGTTGATCGAAGTGATGGTTCGTGTTGTTTTTGCCCCCTCAACTTTGCGTTCGTTGATGGAAAGAACGGTCTGTCTGGTGACGGGAGCAGAGGATCTCATTGGAATATCTACCATAATAAAAAACCCCTTATCGTTTAGTAAAATAATAGAATGTACGCTTCGCGGGCAAATCTATTGTTATGAATTAATAAGTCTCTGGATTTCATTTTAAGTGATTCTGACAGAGGTGTCAAATTGCGAAATGTTGACATATAAGTCAACAAAAACATCGGTTGCAAAGGTTTCATCAAAAGGAAAAATCGTTGCAGTAGCGCCGGGAAGCTGTAAGATTTCCGTAAAATCACAAGGTGTAACCAGCAATATAACTGTTATTGTACTCCCGAATAAAGTAAATAATATAAAACGGGTTGCGGCAACTAAGCAGTCCATAAAATTATCCTGGAAAAAGCAAAAGGGCGTATCCGGGTATGAAGTGTGGATGTATGATCCGGATTTAGAGGAGTTTACGAAAGTAAAGACGGTAGCATCTGATTTTTCATCTGCAAACATTATACAGTTAAAGAAGGGGACAACGTATAAGTTCCGCGTTCGTGGATTTGTGAAATCAGGTTCTAAAAAATATTATGGCGAATTCGGAAAAACATATAAACTGAAGACAAATAAGTAATTATTGATCGAAAAACAGGAAATAGAAATCAAACATTTTATATGAGAAATAAGTTAGGGAGGTCGGATGGGCTTCCCTAATTTTTTTGATCGGATTTATTTGGAAATTATAGAAGATCCTTGTTATAATACAACAGGTAAGCAGAACAAACAGCTTCTATGGCATACAGGAATTTGAGATACAAATAATGGAATGTATGTTTGACAGATCATTTTATTATGATGAATAAAAATGCAGGAATGGAGAATTTATGCAGATCTATGTGGATGCGGATGCCTGCCCGGTGGTGGGAATCGTGGAAGAACTTGCAATCAAATATAAGATACCGGTGACGCTGTTATGTGACACGAATCACGTTTTATATTCTGATTACAGTGAAGTAAAGATCATTGGTGCCGGGGCAGATGCGGTGGATTTTGCACTGGTTAATTTATGCCGGAAGGGAGATATCGTTGTGACACAGGATTATGGGGTAGCGGCGATGGCACTTGGAAAAGGTGCATTTGCGATCCATCAGTCCGGAAGGTGGTACACGGATGATAACATCGACCGGATGCTGTTAGAGCGCCATATGAATAAAAAGGCGAGGCGGGCATCCGGGAAGAATCATCTGAAAGGACCAAAAAAGAGAAACACGGAGGATGATATGTATTTCCGGGAAAGTTTTGAAAAAATGATTCGAAAGGGAATGGAGAATATTTATGGCACAACATGAAAAATTTTATTTAAATGGTACCTGGCAGTTAAAAAAAGCGGATGAAACACTGCTCTGCCCGGTGGAGATTCCGGGTTCAGTACTTTCCGGACTGACAGAACACGGTTTACTTGAAGATCCATTTTACCGGATGAATGAGTACCCGACAAGAGAGCTGCTGAAAAATGATTTTATTTTTTCAAGGGAATTTGAACTGAAAAAAGAAGGGGGAAGAGTGTATGCACTCTGCTGTGACGGAATCGACACGGTGGCAGATATTTTTATCAACGGCATGCTGATAAAGCATATGGATAACATGCATCTTCGTTACCGGATCCTGTGCACAAATGTCCTGAAAAACGGGACAAACAATATCACAGTGAAAATCCATTCTGCAATCGCATATGTAAACGAACATGTGCCGGCAGCGGGAAAAGAGATTCATTACACGGCATGCGGTGCGATGGAAGGAAATCAGTATATCCGGAAAGCACATTCCATGTTTGGCTGGGACTGGGGTCCACAGTTACCGGATATGGGGATCTGGCGTGATATTTTTATTGACAGCTATGAGAAGGCAGAACTGTCTGATCTGCATATCAGACAGGAACACATAGATGGAAAAGTTTTTCTGTCGGCAGAAACAAAAGTGATGTTGCCGGAAGAGGCACAGGACGGTGAAATTGCGGAAGCTGAGTATCTGGTATTGCCACAGAGTGCGGAAAGTAATGCCCGGATATTGAAAGAAAGTGTGGGAAACAATGATTCGACACTGGCAGAGAATGCAGATAATCTTGAGGTAAAAATCACGTTGCAGACACCGGATGGAAAACAGATTTCTTTTTCGGATGGAAAATGTCTGGTTGAAGATCCGAAACTCTGGTGGCCGAACGGATACGGTGCACAGCCGCTTTATACGGTGCGTGCGGAACTTTTTCTGGGCGGAGAATTTCTGGATGCAAAAGAACTGCGCATTGGTCTGCGCACATTGACGGTCAGCCAGGAAAAGGATGCATGGGGCGAGGAATTTGCTTTTTGCATCAATGGGGTAAAGATTTTTGCAAAAGGTGCAGACTATATTCCGGAAGACTGTATTTATTCAAAAATTACTCCGGAGCGCATTTATGAGTTGTTAGATACGGCAGTGGCATGTCATTTTAACTGCATCCGCATCTGGGGCGGCGGTTATTATCCGGCGGATGTTTTCTATGATTACTGTGATGAACATGGTCTGATCGTATGGCAGGATTTTATGTATGCCTGCAATGTCTATGAGCTGACGGAGAAACTGCGGGAGAGCATTATAGAAGAAACGAAGGATAATGCGGGAAGGTTGAGACATCATGCAAGCCTTGGACTCTGGTGCGGTAACAATGAGATGGAATCAGCATGGGACCACTGGGGCGGTTTTAATGATCATTCGGATACGTTAAAACAGGATTACCTGACCATGTTTGAAAAACTGATCCCGGAAGCCTTAAAGAGCGAGGATGATGTGACGTTTTACTGGCCGTCGTCTCCATCATCCGGCGGTAATTTTAAAGACCCGGACAGTGATGATGTCGGGGATCGTCATTACTGGGATGTATGGCATGGAGAAAAGCCGTTTTCCGACTATGAAAATTACCATTTCAGATTCTGTTCGGAATTTGGATTCCAGTCGTTTCCATGCAAAAAGACGATCGACACATTTACCCTGCCTAAGGATCGCAATATCTTTTCAGAAGTTATGGAAAGTCATCAGAAAAACGGTTCTGCAAATGCGAAGATCCTGCATTACATTGCGGAGAACTTTTTATATCCAAAAGATTTTGAGAGTCTGATCTATATCAGCCAGGTGCTGCAGGCGATCGCAATCAAGAGCGGTGTGGAGCACTGGCGCAGAAACAGGGGACGCTGCATGGGTGCAATTTACTGGCAGTTGAACGATAACTGGCCGGTCGCATCCTGGGCAAGTATCGATTACTTTGGAAGATGGAAAGCGCTGCAGTATTTTTCGAGACATTTTTATGCGGATGTGCTCGGCAGTTTAAAGGTATCTGCGGACGCTGTTTATACGCCTTATCTGCAAAATGAGACGATGCAGGAGGTGTCGTCTGATGTCACGGTTTTTGTGAAAAATATGCGTGGGGAAGTGCTGTTTGAAACTTCACAGCGCACAGAGTGTGCACCATTGTCCGTGGAAGCCATGGAACCGGTATCTTTGAAAGAAGTGATAGAGGGCAGAGAAAGAGAGGTCTTTGTGGAGGCGGTATTTACACATTCTGATGGAACTGTGAGCCGCCAGGTGGAAATGCCAAAACCGTATAAACATATGCAGATCGAAAAAGCAGAGATCACGTTCGATGCAAAAAGAGAGGGAAATCTGTTGACACTGCAGTTAAAATCAGATGTTCCGGCATTTTTTGTCTCGGTGGAGAGCGATGTGGATCTGGTCTGGTCGGATAATTTTATGCATCTGACCGGAAAGGAACCTTATGAGATTACGGCTATTCTGCCGGAGTGCGTGGAAGGCATGCCTAAGATCTGGGTACGGTCACTGTGCGATTCGTGGGTTACGGATTATTCGCAAGCTTGACACCTGTTGTCAGGCTGTGAGCCAGAAACTAAAGTATGTGAGGTGTTACTGTTCACTCGCAAGCTTGACACTTGCTGTCAAGCTGTGCGCCAAAGACTATATCATGCCAGATTACAGCCCCATGCATCGAAGATGCATTTAAAATAGGCTGTAATCGTTACTGCTCACACAGTATGTGTGAACAGTAACTGTGAGGTTACAGAAGAATCACTCCAAAACAGAATGACTTTACACCACCCGATACAAGTGCTATCATAAAAATAGTTAGAAGTAACTAACAAATGAGAAGCATTTTAAAGAAGGTGGAATCCTATGAAAGTATATTGTTTTGGTGAGAAAGAAAAACCGGTTATTTTTCTTTTTCCCGGGACTTGTTGTCACTGGAAGGGCAATTTTGGAAAAGTAATAGAGCCGTTGGAAGAATATTTTAGGGTGGCATGCGTTTCCTATGACGGGTTTGATGAGACGGAACAGACAGAGTTTCCGACGATGACGGAGGAAACGGAAAAAATTGAACAGTATATAAAGAAAGAATTTGGCGGACATATCTGTGCCGCATATGGCTGTTCACTGGGCGGTTCTTTTGTCGGACTGCTTGCAGCACGCGGAAATATCCACATGGAGTATGGTATTTTAGGTGGTTCCGATTTAGACCAGTCGGGAAAGTTTTTGGCAAAGCTGATGACGAAACTGATGATGCCGGTTTTTTATCCGTTTATCGCGAATGGTGAGATGAAAATTCCTTTCATGAAAAAGAAAATGGACAAGATGCTGGCGGAGGACAATGGCTATATCAGAGCGTTTATGGATATGATAAAGACGCCGGATGTCGATATGAGCCATATTACAAAAAGAAGCGTCGAAAATCAGTTTTACTCAGACCTCATTACACCGCTGCCGGATCAGATCGACCCGTCCGGAACGCAGATACATATTTTATATGCCCTTAAAATGGGTGAAAAATATCGTGCGCGTTACAAAAAACATTTTGCAGGACCGATCCTGCATGAACTGGATCTGCAGCACGAAGAACTGCTTGCGGTTTATCCGGATGATTGGGTAAAAGTGATCGCGGAGATCTGTAACAGAAAACAGGGAGATTGTGCGGCAAGATTTAAAATTAAGGGAAGCTGATGAAGTGGGGAAAGTTGAATCATCAGAGAAAACAAGAAGAGAAAGTGAGAAAGAGTCTCAATTTTTCTTCTTGTTTTTTTAATTGATGTTCGGTATACTGAACGATAGTTAGATAAAACTAACAATAGTGTAAATCATGCAGACTCCGGAACCGGAAAGTTGCTACATTTCCTGCTCCGGTGGGATTGTCTGCAAACGAAGAAAAAGGAGACAGCGGGAATGAATTATTTAGAGATTGAAAAAGTAATTGGAAGGGAGATTTTAGACTCCAGAGGTAATCCTACCGTGGAAGCTGAAGTATATTTAGTGGACGGTACCATTGGAAGGGGAATGGCACCAAGCGGTGCGTCGACCGGAGAATTTGAGGCATTAGAGCTTCGCGACGGCGATAAGTCAAGATATCTTGGCAAAGGTGTTACCAAGGCAGTTGAAAATATTAATACAATGATCAACGATGCGATCGTCGGAATGGATGCCAGCGACATTTATGCAGTGGATGCAGCGATGATCGCAGCGGACGGAACAAAGGATAAATCAAAACTGGGAGCAAATGCGATCTTAGCAGTGTCGATTGCAGCGGCACGCGCAGCTTCCATCTCACTGGATATTCCGCTTTACCGTTTCTTAGGCGGCATCTTGGGCAACCGTCTGCCGGTTCCGATGATGAATATTTTAAATGGTGGTGCTCATGCGGCAAACACAGTAGATGTGCAGGAGTTCATGATCATGCCGGTCGGTGCACCGAGTTTTAAAGAGGCACTCCGCTGGTGTGCAGAGGTGTTCCATGCGCTTGCAGCTCTGTTAAAGAGCAAGGGACTTGCAACCTCTGTTGGTGATGAGGGTGGTTTTGCACCGGATCTTGCATCCGATGAAGAAGCAATCCAGTACATATTAGATGCTGTGAAAAACGCAGGATATGAGCCGGGCAGAGATTTCCGGATCGCCATGGATGCAGCTTCCTCTGAGTGGAAGAGCGAAAAAGGAAAAGGATTCTACAAACTTCCGAAGGCAGGCACCGAGTTTACTTCCGCAGAGCTGATCGAACACTGGAAGAAACTGGTTGAAAAATACCCGATCATTTCCATCGAGGATGCACTTGACGAGGAAGACTGGGAAGGCTGGAAACTTCTGACCAAAGAACTTGGTGATAAGGTACAGCTTGTCGGAGACGATTTGTTTGTAACCAATACGGAGCGCCTGAAAAAAGGTATCGACAACGGCTGCGGCAATGCCATTTTGATCAAGTTAAATCAGATTGGTTCCGTATCCGAGACTTTAGAGGCAATCAAGATGGCTCACAAAGCAGGTTATACGGCAATTTCTTCCCACCGTTCCGGCGAGACGGAAGACACCACGATTGCAGATCTTGCAGTGGCATTAAATACCTGCCAGATCAAGACCGGTGCACCGAGCAGAACTGAGCGTGTTGCAAAATATAACCAGCTTCTCCGCATAGAGGAAGAACTTGGAAATGCAGCAGTGTATCCGGGAATGGGTGCATTTAATGTAAAATAAGGAATTTACGCACATTATAGTTTATTTTCTCCTCTATCTCATGGAAAGAACGCGAAAGGTCAGGGATGGCTTTTGGCGTTCTTTTTTAATTCATAGGAAAGTACGTCCTATGAATTAAAAAGCCCTCCGGGCGGGATGCGCGGAAAATGGTCTGAGGCGCGCTCCATGATCGTCAACGGATTTGCGGATGATGTATCGAAGGAACTGCCGGATTTTTTAGAAACATTTTATTTGCAAAATAATCCCTGACGGTCTACACTTGCTATAGCAACAATACACAATACCGAATAACAAAGATGCAGAAACGGTAAAGTTCCGCAGGCAGGCCCGCCAACAAAACCTTATCGTTTCTACACCCCACCAGAGAGGACACCACCCATGCCATCATTCGTAACATTTTCCAACGTCGGCAAAATCTACCACACCGGCGAACTCGACATCACCGCCCTCCATGACGTCAATTTTGAGATCGAAAAAGGAGAATTCTGCGTCATCGTCGGTGCATCCGGTGCCGGCAAAACGACGATTTTAAATATATTAGGAGGAATGGATACCTTAACCAGCGGACAGGTATTCTTAGACGGACAGGAAATCTCAAACTATGACAAAAAACAGCTCACCTCATACCGGCGTTTCGACATCGGATTTGTGTTCCAGTTTTACAACCTCGTGCAGAACCTGACAGCACTTGAAAATGTAGAGCTTGCGGCGCAGATCTGTAAAGATCCGCTTCCGGCGGCAACAGTGCTTGAGGAAGTCGGGTTGAAAGACCGTCTGTTAAATTTCCCGGCACAGCTTTCCGGTGGAGAACAGCAGCGTGTCGCGATCGCGCGTGCGCTTGCAAAAAACCCGAAACTTCTGCTCTGCGATGAGCCGACCGGAGCACTCGATTATAATACCGGAAAAGCAGTTTTAAAATTATTGCAGGACACCTGCCGCGAAAAGGGAAAAACAGTCGTGGTCATCACGCATAACCAGGCACTTACAGCGATGGCGGACCGCATCATCACGGTAAAGAGCGGCACAGTCGTTTCCATGGAAAAAAATGAACACATTGTAGACATTGCAGATATAGAGTGGTAGACGGTTATGAGATCAATGATTTGGAAATCAACATTCAGGGAAATAAAGGAAAGTCTCGGCCGTTTTCTCGCTATCCTGGCGATCGTTGCATTGGGTGTCGGATTTTTTGCAGGACTGAAAGTCACACAGCCTGCCATGTTAAAAACGGCGCAGCGTTATTTTGATAAGACAGCTCTTTACGACTACCGCCTGATCTCCACGGTCGGTTTTTCCGAGGATGAAGTAGAGACCATAAAAAAACAAAAAGATGTAAAAGCGGCAGAGGGAGCAGTCACGTTTGACATTGTCTGTGAGAGCGGCGGCAAAGAGCGCGTGCTAAAAATGCACAGCATCACAGAGGATGTTAACCGGCTGGTGCTTGTGGACGGCGAATTGCCGGAAAATGCAGGGGAGTGCGTGGTGGACTCTAATCTTTACGGCGCATCCATGATTGGAAAAACGATCAAATTGTCCGACGGCAATAACGAGGACGATCTGGAACATTTTTCAAACCGCGAGTATAAGATCACCGGAATCGTGCAGTCTCCTCTGTATTCGCAGTTTGAGCGCGGAAGTACGTCGCTTGGCAACGGCAGGGTGAGCGGATTTGTCTATCTTTTGCCGGAAGGATTTGCAGACGATTATTATACGGAAGTTTATGTGAAATTTGCCTGCGATTTTCCTTTGTACAGTGAAGAATATGATGCTTACATAGAACAAAAACAGGATGCGTGGGAAGCACTGACGGAGGATCTTGCAGCAGAGCGTTATCAGACAGTGCGTTCGGAGGCAGAGACAAAACTTGCAGATGGAAAAAAACAGCTTGCAGAGAAAAAAGAGGAGACAAAGAGCCAGCTTGATGATGCAAAAAAACAATTAGAAGATGCAAAAAGCCAGATCGAAGACGGCGAAAAGCAGCTTGCAGATGCAAAGAAAAAATTGGAATATGCCCCGGATGAATTAGAAAAAAAAGAGGCAGAACTGACGGAAGCAGAAAAGGCGATTCAGGAGAAAGAGACACAGTTAGATCAGGCGGAAGTTGCACTTGGAGTCGGTTATGCGCAGGGAGTCGGACAGATCCAGAAAGCATTGAACGGAATTTCTGAGGGGTTTTTTTCCGAAAATGGAGATCAGGGAAATGGTGCGGCAGGCAGTTTTTCTTCGGGAGATGCATTAGCGGATGCAGGATCACAGATTGCAGATGCAAAGGCACAGATTGCAGACGGAAGAGCGCAGATCGCGGAAGCCCAAAAGCAGATCGAGAGCGGAAAGAGCGCCATTGCAAAAGCGAAAAAACAGTTGGAAGAGTCCAAAACACAGATAGCAGAAAAGGAAGCAGAATTATCCGATGCGAAAACGCAGTATGAAGATGGGAAAAAGGAATATGAGGACGGACTTTCAACTTACAATGAGGAAATAGAAAAAGCGGAGAAAAAGATCAGTGATGGCGAGAAAACTTTAAAGGAATTAAAAGATCCTGATACCTATGTGCTCGGACGCGATACCAATGTTGGGTATGTCTGCTTTGAGAGCGATTCCGGTATCGTGGACGGAGTTGCCGATGTATTTCCGATCTTCTTCTTTCTGGTAGCGGCACTTGTGTGTGTGACGACGATGAACCGTATGGTGGAGGAACAGCGGACACAGATCGGTGTGTTAAAGGCACTCGGCTACAGTGAACATACCATTATGGCAAAATATATGTTTTATTCCGGCTCCGCGGCGCTGACCGGATGTGTGGCTGGATTTGCACTTGGGACATTTTTATTCCCGAAAGTGATCTGGTATGCATACGGCATGCTCTATAAGATGGATTCCCTGGTTTATGTGTTTGACTGGAAATTAGCAGTCATTTCCGTGACCGTATCACTGCTTTGTTCTATCGGTACAACCTTTGTGTCTGTCCGCCGCGAACTGACGGAGGTTGCGGCAGAGCTGATGCGTCCGAAAACACCGAAAGCCGGGAAACGTGTATTCCTTGAATATATACCGTTTGTATGGAAGAGGCTTAAATTTTTGCAGAAGGTTTCCATGCGGAATATTTTCCGGTATAAAAAGCGGTTTTTCATGATGGTCGCAGGCATCAGCGGATGCAGCGCACTTTTGGTGACCGGATTTGGGGTGAGGGATTCTGTGACGGGAATTGTGACGCAGCAGTATACGCAGATCCAGACCTATGATATCGGTGTGACTTATTCATCGTCCGTCACACCGGAGCAAAAAAGTGAACTGGAAAGCAAAGAACAGGACGGTGTGGAAAAATCTGTGTTTGTGGCAGAAAAGAGCATGGATTTAGTTGGCAGTGAAAAGACAAAATCCGTCAGCCTTATCATTGCAGATCCGGATTCGGATATGACGCCGTTTGTCAATTTGCATACGGAAAAAGGAGTACCGATCACATTCCCGAAAAAGGGAGAGGCGGTTATTTCCGCAAAAGTGGCAGATGAACTTGGGATAAAGACCGGAGATACCGTGACGCTGCAGGATTCCGACATGAAAACCATATCCGTGACGGTAAGCGGGCTGTGTGAAAATTTTGTATATAATTATGTCTATTTGTCTGCGGATACCTATGAAGAACAGATGAAAACGGAACCGGAATACAAAAACGCATTTGTGTGTGTTTCTGAGGGCACAGATGCACATCTGCTTGGAACATCCCTGATGGCAATGTCGGATGTGGCAGCGGTCAATATTTCACAGGATGACATGGAACGTTTTTCAAGCATGATGGGCAGTATGGATCTGATCGTTGTGGTCATTATTTTGTGTGCAGCGGGACTTGCTTTTATCGTTTTATATAACCTGACAAATATTAATATTACGGAGCGTGTGTGCGAGATCGCAACGATCGAGGTGCTCGGGTTTTACGAAAATGAGACAGCCGCATATGTGTTCCGGGAAAATACGATCCTGACATTTCTCGGCGCACTTGCAGGGCTTGTGCTCGGTGTATTTTTGCACCGGTTTGTCATGAGCCAGATTGTCGTGGATATGGTGGCCTTTGATGTACATGTAAAACCGGTCAGCTTTGTATATAGTGTGGTGCTGACTCTGGTGTTTACCTGGTTTGTGGACCGGCTGATGCGAAAGAAAATTGATGCGATCAGTATGACAGAGTCGTTAAAGAGTGTTGATTAGAAAATAGAATTGGACGTTAACGCGGGAAAGTGCTATAGTTTACTTATAGAAAATGATGAATCAGGAGATGATACATATGGGAAAAATTATAACAATCGGACGTGAATTTGGCAGTGGCGGACGTGAGGTTGGAAAGAGACTTTCCGATGAACTGGGAATTGCCTATTATGATAACGAGATTATAACAGAGATTGCAAAGAGAACCAAACTTGCAGAAGGTTATGTGCAGCATGTAATGGAAAATGGTCCGACTGCCCTGATGCCGATTACGATCGGAAGAACTTTTTATATGGGCGTGGATCCTGTGATGGAACAGAACAATGCGATTTACAGAGAGCAGAGCCTGTTAGTACAGGAACTTGCGGAGAATTCAGACTGTGTGATCGTTGGAAGAAGTGCAGATTATATCCTGCGCGACAAGAATCCACTGCGACTGTTTATTTATGCAGATATGGAATCACGCATGGAGCGATGCAGAAAGCGTGCACCGGAGCAGGAACATTTTACAGACAAAGAGCTGAGACGTCATATTCAGGATGTGGATAAGAGACGTTCCAAATATTATCAGTTCTTTACCGGACAGACCTGGGGCGAGAAGTTAAATTATGACCTGTGCATCAATACTTCCGGTGCCAATATCGAGGATCTGGTGAAAGTGATCGCAAAATTGGTAAAATAAAATATGCAGGAATATTATCTAAACAGTGAAAAGAAAATCTGTCTGATGGAATTGTCTGAGTTTAAGGAATTAGAGGGTGCGTATCCACATAAACGGAATTTGTTCCGCAGCATGAATCCGGTACAGTACTGCAAGGCAGAAAGTTACGGGGACTGCCTGTTTGGGACGATGAAGATACCGCGTGCCCTAAAGGGCAGAGTGACGTATATCGTATTTGGATTTTATCTGAGAGGCGAAGAACTGCTGTTGATCGAGGATGGCAGTTTCCTAAAGACGTGTCTTGGAAGGCTGGAAAAAATTATACCCACAGAGTGCAGCATGCATCAGTTCCTCGTTATGATTTTTGAGATGCTGATCGAGGATGATGTGATCTATCTGCAGCAGCAGGAGGAAAAATTAGCCTCCATTGAGGAAGAGCTTTTAAAAAAGATCCCGGAGCATTTCTATGAGATCATTCTGCAGTACAGGAAACGTTTTTCGGCATATCATGCATATTATGAGCAGCTTGTCAATCTGGCAGATGCCATGCAGAGTGATTTCGGACAGATACTGACAGACAAGGAGCGATCGCTCTGGCAGCTTTATGCGAACCGTGTGGAACGCCTGCATGATCATGTGGAACTCTTGCGGGAATATTTAGTACAGATCCGTGAGTTATACCAGTCACTGATCGATGTACAGCAGAATAAGGTCATGAGTATCTTAACGGTAGTAACGACGATATTTCTCCCACTGACCCTGATTGCCGGATGGTATGGCATGAACTTTCCAAATATGCCGGAGTTCGGATGGAAATATGCGTATCCGGTCGTTATTGTAGTCAGCATCTGCATCATTGCGGGAGAGATCATTTATTTTAAGAAAAAGAAAATGCTGTAAGCAGGAGAGATTCTGCGCGTAAAATAAAATATGTTTGACAGAAATCCGGAAATGGAGAGAAATCTTTGTTTCCGGATTTTCTTGTTTTCAGAACGATATGTCAAAGTGTACCAGACCGGAATATATTAGAATAAGAATAGATTAAAGAAGCTGTCAGTATGGCTTATGATATAAAAAGACTGCCGAGCGAAGCGAGTGTAGATCACGATCATGAAGCATCGCTTCATGATATAAAAATTTCGGGCATTACAAAAAGTTTTTATAATAATGGAGAGATGCGTCAGGTTCTCCGTCCGGTCAATATTTTGATACCGCATGGAAAATTTGTGTCGATCATTGGGCCGAGCGGGTGTGGGAAGTCGACGTTATTTAATATTGTGGCGGGACTTCTGCCGCCGACATCGGGAGATATTACGATTGGAGAGAAAAGCATTTTAGGGGAAAAAGGTTACGTTGGATATATGCTGCAAAAAGATATGCTTCTCCCGTGGCGTACGATCATCGACAATATTATTTTGGGACTTGAGATAAAGGGCGTGCCGAAGCGGGAAGCGAGAAAACAGGCACTGCCACTGATGGAAAAGTACGGACTTTCGGGATTTGAGAAAAATTATCCGTGCGAGCTGTCCGGTGGAATGAGGCAGAGAGCGGCGCTCCTCCGCACACTTTTGTATGACAGGGAAATTATCCTGTTAGATGAACCGTTTGGTGCATTGGATGCGCAGACGAGACAGTCTATGCAGAACTGGCTGTTAGAGATCTGGGAAGATTTTCATAAGACGGTTTTATTTGTGACACATGATATGGATGAGGCAATTTATCTGTCAGATATCATCTATGTATTTTCCGGTCGTCCGGGGTATGTGAAAGAAAAAATTACCGTTCATTTGAAACGGCCAAGAAAACAGGAAGATATGCTGGAGACGGATTTCTGGGATCTGAAACAGCACTTGATGGGAGGGATGAGTGATGAAAAAAGAAGCATATGAGGTGGAGTATTATGAACCTAAATCCGTTTTGGCGATGCAGGCAGACAGGCGGGAAGAAAAACACCGGAGAAAACAGAAAAAAGGGATAAGGGCAGGACGTATCCTGCTTGGGGTCGCCATCCTGCTGTTTTGGGAGGTAAGTGCACGTCTGGGGTGGATCGATGACTATTACTGGAGCTCACCGTCCCTGATCGCACAGACTGCGATCGTACAGTGGAAAGAGAAAAATCTTGCATATGATATCTACTTTACCTCGATGTCCACGATCGGCGGTTTTTTAGCGGGAACATTGGGCGGCGCAGTTTTAGGATTGTCCTTCTGGTGGTCAAAGACGTTTGCAAAGATTTTTGAGCCGTATCTTGTGATGTTTAATGCAATTCCGAAACTGGCACTTGCACCAATTTTAATTGTACTGTTTGGAATCGGTTTTTCATCTAAAGTGATGCTGGCATTTTTAATGACGGTAATATCCTGTGCGCTTGCAACGGTCAGCGGGGTGGAGAATGTGGATGAGTCGATGGAAACCTTACTTTATTCTCTGGGGGCTGCCAGATGGCAGGTGTTTGGAAAAGTCGTGGTTCCGGCAGTGCTTCCGTGGATGCTTGGAAGCCTCCGGATCAATATTTCACTGGCGCTTGCGGGAGCAATCGTCGGCGAATTTATCGCATCGGGGCACGGACTTGGCAGAATGGTCATTTATGCGGGAACTATTCTGGATACCACGTTAGTGTGGGTTGGTGTGATCGTTCTGTCGCTGCTTGCGATGGTGATGTATTTTGCGGTGGTGGAACTGGAAAAATGGATGACGGAACATCTGGCGATTTATCGTAAGGCGTGAGGAGGACACCAGCCGCTATGTTGTGATACACCTTTGGGCACCTGAGTCCATATTATATTAAAAAGTGAAAATGGGTCGAAATGTTTAAAAGGAAAATGTTAAAGAGAAAATTGTTCAGTTGTTTGGCTTACGTTGTATTTGCAGCAAGTTTATTTGCGACAGCATGCAGTGGAAAAAAAACGCAGCAGGAGAGTGTGGAACTCAAAAAAATCGTGATTGCGGAGCCGTTACATTCGATCGGGTATCTTCCACTTTATATCGGGCAGCCGGAGAGATTTGTTGCGGAGGAAGGCCTTGATGTGGAGGTGATCCAGGCTACGGGCGGCTCGCATGTGACGTCGGTGATGAGCGGGGATGCGTGGGGAGTAATCGGTGGAGTGGATTCAAATGCAATTCCGAATGCATCCGGGAACTGCCCAGATCCGGTGATTGCTGTCTGCAACTGTGTGAACCGCGCTAATGTGTATCTGTGTGCGGCAGTTGGCGAGGAATACACAGGAAATACAGATGAAGAACTTGCACAGTATTTCAAAGGAAAAAAGATCAACTCCGGCAGATTTGGCGGCAGCCCGAATCTGTGTGTGCGCTATCTTTTACTGTCAATTGGACTTGATCCGGATAAGGATGTAGTGATGGTGGAACCGGCAGATATGTCCACCTCAGTTGCCGTGGTACAGAGCGGTCAGGCAGATATCTCCTGGGCAGCGGAACCACAGATTGTTGACGGTATGAAATCAGGTGTATGGACGGATGCATTTTACCAGTTTACAGATCTTGGAGACTACGCTTACTCCGTACTCAGTGTGTCACAGTCAACCATCCGGAATGACCCGGAGACAGTACAGCACTTTGTCAATGCAATGTTAAAATCGCTTTCTGCTGCACAGGATAAAAAAACTGCGGTCCGCGCTGCCGGAAAGGAATTTCCAACCACACCGACCGAAGACATTGAAGCAGCGATCGACCGTGCCTATAAAGATGGACTCTGGAGTGTCGATGGAATCATCACACCGGAGGCGGTAAAAAATGATATGGAAGTATCCATTGCATCCGATGTATATCAGGGTACCTATCAGTACGATGAACTGGTAGATATGCAGTTCGTCGAAAACGCACAAAAACAAAATTGAAGAGAGTATTTAGTAGAATAGAATGTATGCAGATTTCCGGTGCTTTCCTAAGGTGCCGGGGAATCTGCCATTCACAACACACCGATACACCTTTTCCACCAAATTTGTAAAAATAAATTTCGTAAATTTTCGGGACAAACCCGCCATCTTATAGTATAATAACCGTACTAAAGTAATATAACCACCCCCACACAGGAAAAGGAGAAAAGCGATGATAAATCCGGCATCAATAATGAAGATCATGAATGCAAAAAATAAATTCACGGCAAATCACCCGAAATTTGCTGCATTTCTAAACGCAGTATTTTCCACCGGCATCACGGAGGGAACAATCATTGAGATTACCGTGACAAAACCGGGTGAGGAACCGATCACGACGAACATGAAGGTGCAGCAGTCGGATCTTGAACTGTTACAGGAATTACAGGACATTGCAAAAATGTAAAAATAGAAATGGAGAAGCATATGTTAGGAAAAAAACTTTCTTATCAGACCAATGGAAGTACAGTAGAATTTGAATTTGAACATGGAACGGCGTATGTCACGGCAGTCACGGACACGATCATGAATGTATTTGTTCCGTACCAGTCGAAAGACCACCGTTCAAAAGCAATCGAGGGAGATAAAAGACTTCCGGTTACCGTAGATGTCTCTGAGGAAGGCGGAGCAGTACAGATTAAAACAGATAAGCTGACAGCCAAAGTATACGATGATTTTTTGATCGATTTTTATAAAAAAGACGGTACACTTTTATGTGCAGATTTCAGGGGAGAGCGAAAGAAAAAAAAGAAATTAAGCGATGAAGCACTTGCAACGTTAGAGTCTGAGGGACATGTCGTATCTGCGGAGGGTGAAAAAGAAGATCCTGTTATGGTCGTAAAGCAGATGAGCGGGGATGAAAAGTTCTATGGACTCGGAGATAAAACAGGCGTTTTAAATAAAAGAAATTATGAATATGAAAACTGGAATTCCGATCTGCCACAGGCACACACGGACGATTTTAAGGCATTGTATAAATCCATTCCGTTTTTGATCACATTAAAAGATGCGGGCGTATTTGGAATGTTCTTTGACAACACTTACAGATCACATGTCAATCTGGGAAAAGAGAACAGCGCCTGCTATTATTACAGTGCAGAGAACGGAAATCTCGATTATTATTTTATTTCCGGGGAAAAAATGACGGATATTGTGGAAGGCTATACTTATCTGACCGGAAGAACCCCTCTGCCGCAGCTTTGGACATTAGGGCATCATCAGTCAAGATGGGGCTATATGTCAGCTGATGATATCAGACGTGTGGCACACAAATACAGAGAACTGCAGATTCCATGTGATACGATCCATTTTGATATCGATTATATGGATGGGTACCGCGTATTTACCTGGAATGAAAAGGGTTTTGGAGCACCGGGTGCAATCATAAAAGAGATCGCAGAGGATGGTTTTAAGGTTGTCTGCATCATTGATCCGGGTGTGAAATTAGATCCGGGATATGCAAAGTATGATGAGGGAATCGCGAATGATTATTTTGCAAAAACACCGGAAGGGGAAGTATACGTCAATGAAGTATGGCCGGGCGAAGCGGTATATCCTGATTTTGGAAAGCCGGATGTAAGAAAATGGTGGGCAGAAAATCAGAAATTCTTAGTGGATCTTGGTGTGCGAGGAACATGGAATGATATGAATGAGCCTGCAAGTTTCCGTGGAGAACTTCCACAGGATGTCGTTTTTACGGACGAGGATCAAAAGACAGATCATGCGGCAATGCATAATGTTTATGGACATCTGATGTCAAAGGCAACTTATGAAGGATTAAAGGAAGCCGATGGAAGAAGACCGTTCGTGATCACAAGAGCATGTTATGCAGGAACACAGAAATACTCTACCGTATGGACCGGAGATAACCAGAGCCTCTGGGCACATCTTAGAATGGCGGTTCCACAGCTCTGCAATCTCGGTATGAGCGGAATTGCATTTGCGGGAACGGATGTCGGCGGATTTGGTGCAGACTGTACACCGGAATTAATGTGCCGCTGGGTTCAGGTTGGTGCATTTTCCCCACTGTTCCGTAACCATTCTTCCATGGGAAGTACATTCCAGGAGCCATGGCAGTTTGATGAGGAGACGATCCGCATCTACCGCAAATTTGTGGAATTAAGATATCAGTTACTTCCATACCTGTATGATCTGTTCCGCGAATGTGAACTGACCGGACTGCCGATTATGCGTCCTCTGGTTTTACATTATGAGAATGATCCGGAAGTCTGGAACTTAAACGGTGAATTTTTAGTCGGAGAAAATCTTTTAGCTGCACCTGTTTTAGAGCAGGGAGAGACGAAAAAGATCGTATATCTTCCGGAAGGTGTCTGGTATGATTATGAGACAAAGAAACCATATCAGGGCAGACAGTATTATATGGTAGACGCACCGCTTGATACCTGTCCGATGTTCGTAAAAGAGGGAGGCATGATCCCAACTTATGAACTGGCACAGTACGTCGGTGAAAAGCCGTATGATACCTTGAAAATGCGTGTGTATCCGGGCAATGGAACTTATCTGCATTATCAGGATAACGGAGCGGATTTTGCCTACCGTGACGGTGCTTATAATGTGTATGAGTTTACGCATGAAGGGGACAAAAAAGAGGCATCCGTGCAGATGAAAAAAGAAGGTTATACGAAATACAAAAATATTTTGTTTGAATAATTCTAACGCATAATGGAACCCGCACAAAAGTATTCCTCACGCATATGATATAGAGATGTTAGCGACAGGAGCAATGTGTGGACTATAATCAGGAACAGTTTTTCCGTATGCAGATGGATGTGCCGAAAATGCCTTTTTATATGAGCTATCCGATGCAGAATCTGTATCTGACGGAAATGGAATATGAAAAAGATATGGAACGCATGAAGGAGCTTTATCCGAAAGAGGTGAAGACAATCCTTTCTTATGTGGAAGATGAGTGCGACAAGATGGAGTATGAGGGGAGCCTGATGTTTGACGAGTATCCGGACCGCCTGATGTTAGAACAGGTGGCAGAGCGGATCTACCGCAATGTGGCAGGGGAAGAAAAGAATGTTGAGGCAGAACAGTACTGGGGCGGAATGAATCCACCGCCGGGACCCGGGATGCCGCCCCCGCCTCCACCCGGACCTGGAATGCCGCCTCCACCGCCCCCTGGAGGACGTGATGATATGCGGAGCCTGATCGGGGTATTATTAAATAATGAGATGTACAGACGGCGCTGCAGGCACAGAAGATGCAGACGCTGGTGGTAAAACAAATGTTACAGAAAATGGGCAGGTCATAGGTACACTGCCCGTTTTTTAATTCTCTTTCTTAAAATTTCAAAAAGAATCAGCGATAGGCATTGCGGATTTGAAAAAAAATGCATACAATATATCTGTCGCTTTTTTTCGGGTTTCAGAAGAAATTACAAAGATGGCGGTTTTAACAGGGAAAATGATATTTCATTCACATAGAGTAAGGAGACAATATCGTGCAGAAAGGTGCAATTAAGGCAGTCGTACTGACCGTCATTTTTTTTGTGGCAGTCGGAGTATTTAGTATGATGACAAATCATGTCAATGAAGATCTGACAACAGAAATGAAAAATGCCACATTACCGGTCATCACATTAGAGAGCAGTGAGCAGGAAGTCAATGAATTATATGGATATCGTACAAAGATGAATGCTGCGAGTATGCGCGATACGATCACACCGATTGGAAAAGACAGAAAACTTCCGGTTACGATCCAGACATACGAGACAAGCGTGGATGCGATCTCTTATGAAATACGAAGCCTTGATGGGGAGAGACTGATCGCCAATGCAGATGTCAATTCCTATGATGAGAAAAAAGGTACGATCAAAGCAGAACTTGAAATCCAGAATCTGCTTCAGGAGGGGGAAGAGTATTTACTTCTTATTAATTTAGAGAGCGGAAATGATGTCATTTATTATTATACAAGGATTGTGGAAATGCCAAATGCGCATGTAGACGAATCCCTGAAATTTGTAAAAGAGTTTCATAATACCACGTTCAACAGTGAGACATCGGGAACACTGTCAACGTATATGGAAAAAACAACCGGCGATAACACAACATTACAGTTTGTTTCATTAAATTCTTCATTAAAACAGCTTGCATGGGCAGATTTTAACGGAGAGCAGTTAACGACGCCGGTGCCATCCATAAAAGAAATTACGGATACCTATAATGTGATCGTGCTGGATTATGTTGTGACGAGTATCGGTGAGGGTGGCGAGAGTGAATATTATAATGTAGAAGAATATTACAGAGTGCGCTATACAAGCAGCCGGATGTATCTGCTCAATTTTGAACGCCGGATGAATCAGATTTTCCGCGGGGAAAATGCAAGCTTTTTTGACAATTATATTGAGCTTGGGATACGCTCCGGAAATGTGGAGTATCAGGCGAATGAGACCGGAACCACGGTCGCTTTTGTACAGGAGGGCGAACTCTGGAGTTACAATGAGACGGAGAATACACTCGCAAAAGTGTTCAGTTTCCGTGGATATGAAGGAATTGACAACCGTGAAAATTACGGGGAACATGATATCAAAATTGTCAGGATCGATGAGGCGGGAAGCCTTGATTATATCGTATATGGCTATATGAACCGCGGAAACCATGAGGGGGAAGTGGGAATTGAGGTCAATCATTATGACAGTCTTTCAAACACAAATGAGGAGCTTGCATTCATATCTTCGGATAAGGCATACGAGGTCATGAAATCCGAACTTGGTCAGATGATGTATGTGACTGAGGGCGGAGAATTATATCTGATGGTCGATGGCAGTGTGTATGGAATCGATCTTAGTACATTGGAAATGAAAGAGCTGATCAAGGGACTGGATAAAGAAATATATGCGGTTTCAGAATCCGACCGTTATTTTGCATGGACGAAAGACAGCCAGAACGGACAGAGTGATACGATTTCGCTCATCAACTTTTCCAGTGAAAAAACATTTACCATAACAGAAGGCAGTGGAAAGTATGTAAAACCGCTTGGATTTATGGGAGACGATTTTGTATATGGCGTAGCGAATGCGGCAGATGTATCAACGGAGGCTGCGGGAAATGTAATCTTCCCGATGTATCAGATTAAAATTTTAGATGTGTCATCCGATACGCCGTCCGTTTTAAAGACATACGAAAAAAATGGATATTATGTTTCCGGGGTTGATATTGAAGATTACACTATGTACTTAAACCGTATTCAGTATAATGGTACGGCATATGTGGACGCAGATCAGGATATGATCATGAACCGGGAGGGAGATGGAAATAAAATAGTTTCCATTGTAAGCAGCAGTTCTGACAGTAAAGAGACCCGGTTTGAAATATCTTTGCCGGAAAATGTGGGGGAAAAGGCTCCAAGACTGCTGACTCCGAGAGAAACCATATTAGAGCAGGATCGCACGCTCACACTTGAAGATAAGGGTGGTAACGGAAAATATTATGTTTATGTAAAAGGTGATGTGGTTTATACCACAGATCAGGTGGCAGGTGCGATCACAAAGGCAAATGAAAAGATGGGAGTCGTAGTAGGCGAGGATCAGGAGTATATCTGGAAACGTTCCAGAGATGCAATCAAACCGGCACTCTCTGATATCGCAGTCGGCGCGGAAGATGCTTCTTCCGGCAGCATTGCTCAGTGTATCAATGCAATGCTTGAGAAAGAAGGAATTAATATCAGTGTCAGTGCATTGATTGCAGGCGGTGAGACACCGAAGAATATTTTGAGCAATACAATGAAAGATGCAAGAATTTTAGATCTGACCGGGTGCAGTGTGGAAGAAGTCCTTTACTATGTAAGCTGCGGTAATCCGGTATTTGCAATGACGGGAAGCAATGAAGCGGTTCTGGTGGTAGGATATGATGCCAATAATGTCATTATTTTTGATCCTTCATCCGGAAACAATTTTAAACAGAGTATAACGGAAGCAGAAGAAGTGTTTAAAGGAGCAGGAAATGTTTTCTTCACATATCTGAAATAAAGCAAATGCAGAAAAAGGCAGGTTTTACAGATACATTTCCAATATAAATACATGAAAAAAAAGAGAAAACTGCATAAAAAAACAGTGCTTCCATAGAATAGTTCGTTGAACTTTAACAGATTTAAGTGAGACGTATTGCAAATTAAAGTCGAATGGGTTATATTTTGAGAAGTACTTGAAAAGAGGAAGAGGATGAATATGAGCAGAAAAGAAGTAGTGGTTTCGAATGTTTCAAAAGAACATGATAATCCAATTGCAGAACTGGTTCAGGTGGCTTGCCGCTATGACAGTGAGATTATCCTTGAGAGCAATAACCGCAGGATCAATGCAAAGAGTATCATGGGAATCATGGCATTTAATCCTTCAAAGGGTATGACAGTGAATATTGTCGCTGAAGGAAGCGATGAAGAAGAAGCATTAGACGCAATGGAGAAGTTTTTAGTTTGTGAGTAAGTTTTGTTGAGGAGGGAATTCATTATGGCAAAAGGAACTGTAGCAAAAAATAATGCAATCAAAGCAGAAAAAACAAATCAGGTAAAGGCAGCAGAGCCGAAGACAAATGAGAAGGCCAGTGATGTTTTACAGGCAGCAAAAAATGCAGCACAGGATGTGAAGACAGCAGTCAAAGAGTCTGCATCTGAAGTAAAAGCAGCAGTAACAGAAAAGACAGCAGCAGTCAAAGAAGCTGTAGAAGAAAAAGCAGCAGCAAAGACTGAGACAGTCAAAGATACAGCAGCTGAGACAAAAGAAACAGCAAAACCGGCAAGAGAAAAGAAACCGTCAAGAGCAGCAAAGAAAGCAGCAAAGGCAGCAAAAGAAGAATTAAAACCGGAAGTATTTATCCAGTATCAGGGGAATGAAGCGATTGTTGCAGATGTGATTGAGAAAGCAAAAAATGAGTTTGTTGCAGATGGTCACAGAGCATCATCCATCAAGAGCCTTCAGGTATATTTAAAACCGGAAGAATTTGCAGCGTACTATGTGATCAACCAGAAGTTTGCAGGAAGAGTTGATCTGTTTTAGGAGCGTTTGCCAGACGGACTTACATAGAAATGAGATAAGAAGAAACCGTTATACAAAAGTGTATGATGGTTTCTTTTTTTGATGCCAGAATGTTTATAGACATGCATTCCATTGTATAAGAAAAGCCGGCACGAAAAAGTACCGGCTTTTTTGATATTTCAGAATGAATTATTTCTGCTCTGCCTTGTATTTAGATACCAGACGTTCGATTCTGTCATACGGGTTTAACAAATCGCTGATGGAAGAATCATGGTTTAAGGTATCAATGATATAAGCGATGTATTTGCTCATATCACAGCTGATGTAATATGGTTTGGATAAGAGTTCCGGTGTCTGATAGGTAAGGTTTGTGGTAACGACTTTGTAGATCGTTCCATCTGCAACTGCCTGATCAAATTTCTCTAAACCGTTTGTGAAGAGTCCGAAAGTTGCAACGACGAAGATACGGTTTGCTTTACGTTTCTTTAACTCTGTTGCAACATCGATCATACTTTCACCGGAAGAAATCATATCATCGATGATGATAACATCTTTTCCCTCTACGGAGGAACCTAAAAACTCATGCGCAACGATCGGGTTGCGTCCGTCTACGATACGGCTGTAATCACGTCTCTTATAGAACATACCGACATCTAATCCGAGAACGCTTGCAAGATATACAGCACGGTTGGTACCACCTTCATCCGGGCTGATTACCATCATATGATCGGAATCGATCTTTAAGTCGGTTACTTCGCGTAAGATACCTTTTACGAACTGGTAAGCAGGCTGTACGGTCTCGAAGCCTTTTAACGGGATCGCATTCTGTACACGCGGGTCATGTGCATCAAATGTGATGATGTTATCTACACCCATTGCAGTCAGTTCCTGTAATGCTAAAGCACAATCTAAAGATTCGCGGGAAGTACGTTTGTGCTGACGGCTTTCATATAAGAAAGGAATGATGACGGTGATACGTCTTGCTTTACCGCCAACGGCTGCGATAATACGTTTTAAATCTGCATAGTGGTCATCCGGTGACATGTGGTTCTCATGGCCGCATACGGAGTAGGTAAGGCTGTAATTTGTCACATCGACCATCAGGTACAGATCGTATCCACGGACAGACTCTTTGATCACACCTTTTGCTTCGCCGGTTCCAAAACGCGGAACAGCGGTAGAGATGATGTAGGAATCGCGGCGGTAATCTTTAAAGGCAAGATCAGATGCATGCTGATGCTGTCTTTTTTCTCTCCAGCCGACCAGGTACTTGTCTACTTTCAGACCAAGCTCTTTGCAGCTCTCAAGCGGGATCAGACCGAGTGCTCCATCAGGTAAGGTTTCCAGGTTTCTTTCATCGTTTGGCATTGAATGGTTCCTCCATAAAAATTTGTTTACATGTATTTCAATAGATTGCTCTAATTGAAGGCAGAAAATGTATTTTGTGTTTATAGAACATCAGCGTCTTCGTTTCTGCATCCGGATATCTTCCCCGAATAATTTGATCAGAACATAATTGTCCATAATTCTTGATAAGATTCGCTCCGAATACAGATCGGTAAGCTGGGACAATCCGAGGTTTGTGGAAATGATGGTTGATTTCCGGTGCAGGATCCTTTCGTTTAAGCACAAAAACAACTGGGAAGTCGTAAAAGAATTTGTAAGCTCTGTGCCGAGATCATCGATGATCAGAAGATCGCAGGTAAAAATATTTTCATTTGCGGCAATCGCTTCCTCATCTTTTGCAAATACACCCTTGCTTAATATATCAAATAATTGGAACGCCGTAAAGTAAATTACAGAATGACCGTGATCCATCAGCTCTTTTGCAACACAGTTTGACAGAAACGTTTTGCCGATGCCGGTATCTCCGTAAAAGTACAGATTGGAAAATGTATCATTAAAGTGATCAATAAAATCATGACATTTCGCAACGGCATCTTTTGCTGTTGCCAAAGATGATAACCCGGTTGCAGGATTTATGTCTTTATCAGAATAATAGTCAAAAGAAAATGTGGAAAAATTCTCACGGAGCAGGATGCTTTTTAAATTCGACTGGGTATAGACTAAATCGATCGCAGCCTGTGTAAAACAGTGGCAGCGTTTCCCGTCGATAAAACCGGTGTCCTTACAATCCGGGCATTTGTAAGAAGTCTCCAGATAATCAGCAGAAAATCCTGCTTTTTTCAGAAGATCCTTTTTTTCACTGCGGTAGGAGGCAATCTGTTCTTTCAGGGTATTAAGAGCCATGGTATCACCGTCTAAGAGCTTTTTTGCCTGTGCAACGGAGCAGGTCGCAATGGCATCATCGATCTCACGGAGACGTGGGATCTTGATGTAGGCATAACGGGTCCGTTCTTCCCTGTCATGTTCATTTTTTAACTGCCGGGCATCATATGCCCGTATAATCTCATCGTATTGTGAATTTGTCAGAGGCATGTTCTTATCCTAATCTCCATTTTTGCCTGTTTTAGTATGAAGACAATGTTTTCACACTACTCTATGGTATCAATGTTTTGAATTGGTTGTCAGTAACATTTTTTCAAGCTCATCATATTCATAGGAGCGCTGCCCGATGCTTGTAAACTTGTTTTTCGGACCGGCAGCCTCCTGTGCCGATGCTTTGGTGCGTTCTTTATGTTCAAGATTTAAACGTTTTACATCTTCCATGGTATGTACGTTTAATTTACGCCAGTTCGAGAGCATTTTGTCAGTGTAAGGAAAACTCGGCTGGTGGATGCTCTGGATGGTCTGCTGACATGCCGCACAGATGATATCGATCGAAAAACCATATTCGGAACGCCATTTTTCAATATAGTCTGTCTCGGATGGAACCAGATTTCTTCCTGTAATGCCAAAGGAGCGCATCACCGCATAGTAAGCCGGACTGTGGATCTTTGCCTCCTGTTTGGCAGCGGTTACCGTCCGGATGCCGCTTTCTGCCCATTTTAGCGCCGTGGCTTCGATGTAGCGGATAGCGGTGTGGTTTTTGCTGACACAATATTCCACCAGATATGCGATCAGATCCGATGAAAATGAAAGCTCATCATATAAATAAATAAAAGTATTCATATCCGTCTGGCTGAGAGGGCGTCCAAGATAACGTTCCGCGACAAAAAGAAGTTCCGCAATCTGGTCATTTTCCTGAAACTGTTTTAATTCATCGCGGGTGTAATCCCTTTTTGGCGGGAAGGATTCTGTATTTACCGAAGAAATGCCGTCATCCGGGGAATGATATGTGTCTTCTAAAGAGGAGACACTGTCTGCTTCAGGTGTTTCCGCAGCTGTTTCATTTTCCGGAAAATCATCGCCTGTGCCGGTTTTATCCCTGGATGCAGAATCAATCAGGCAGATACCGGTCAGGTTGTGCTCAGTATCATATTCTAACCGTAAAAGATGCATGCGTTCCCAGTAACTTAGGGCGCGTTTGACATCCTTTTCCGTGTGTTCAAATTTATCTGCAATCGAAGAAATCGAAAAAGCGGAATCCGGGGCATTCATCAGACGCAGCAGGTACAGGTAGATCTTTACAAATTCCCCGTTTGCGTCAGACATATATTCATCAATAAAAATATTCGATACACTCGTGGCAGAAGATGCACTGTCACTGTGGATTAGTATTTTAGCCATGAAGGAAACCCTCTTTCGATAATATTCTAAAAGTATAAGTATAAATATTTGCTGCGCCACAAATTATAGCATAGGAAAAGAAAAAAGAGAAGAACATTTTTGAATACAAACGCTGTAAAATCAAGGGTTGCGGGGAATGTGGATAATGTGGATAAAAAAGTGGATTCATAAAAACGGAAGTTATGGCAAATGTGCCGGAATACAGAAAATAAGGGACATAAAAGAAAACGGAATCCGAAAATGGATATGTGTTATGTTAACAAAAAAAATCCACATTCGATGGTTGAAGTTTTCCCCAATCGAATGTGGATAATGTGGATAACTTATCGACCAAGAAGATGTTCACCCACGTTTACGATATCTCCGGCCCCCATAGTTATCAACAGATCACCGTTTATACAATTTTTCAGTAAAAATTTCTCGATCTCTTCAAAGGAAGGAAAATAATAGCATTCTGTTCCTTTTTCCTTTAATTTTGCAAGGATATCCCTCGAACTGATGCCGTAGGTATTTTTCTCACGGGCAGCATAGATATCAGCAAGAACGACCACGTCTGCCATGGACAGTACATCTGCAAAATCATCTAAAAATGCTTTTGTCCTGGAATAGGTGTGTGGCTGGAAAGCCAAGACCAGGCGCTTGTGTGGATAATTTTTGGCTGCGGTTAATGTTGCACGGATCTCTGTCGGATGATGTGCGTAATCATCAATGATAGTAACCCCGTCCACACATCCTTTGTACTGGAAACGGCGGTCTGCACCTCCGAAAGCGGATAATCCGGCAAGAATCGCATCCGTTGAAATGCCAAGATCAAGCGAGAGTGCGATTGCTGCAAGTGCATTTGATACGTTGTGCATGCCCGGAACGTGAAGTTTTACATCCATGACCGGGGTACCGTGATGCATTGCCGTAAAGGAAGCGCATGCTGTTTCGTCAAAGGTAATATCAGAAGGATAATAGTCACAGGAGTCATTCAGTCCGAAAGTGATTACCTGCGGATCTAAGCCGCTGGTGAGCTCTGTGTAGTTTTCAATCTCTCCGTTTATAATGATCGCACCGTCTTTTTTTGTATTTCCTGCAAATTTTCGGAATGAATTGCGGATGTCCTGAATATCTTTAAAGAAGTCAAGGTGTTCCGCTTCCACGTTTAAAATAACACTGTATCGTGGATAAAAATGGAGAAAACTGTTGGTATATTCACACGCTTCGGATACAAAAATATCGGACTTGCCTACTTTTATATTTCCTTCAATGGCTTTTAAGATTCCGCCGACGGAAATGGTAGGATCAGCCTTTGCTGCGAGAAGAATCTGGCTGATCATGGATGTGGTCGTCGTCTTTCCGTGGGTACCGGCAACGGCGATGGAATTGTTGTAATTGTCCATAATCTGACCAAGCAGTTCTGCGCGGCTTAACATTGGGATGCTGCGCTTCTTTGCGGCCGCGTATTCCGGATTGTCTTCCCGGATAGCAGCGGTGTAGACGATAAGATCAATGCCGTCGGTAAGATTTTCAGCCTTCTGACCGTAAAAAATACGGGCACCCATGTGCTCTAAATGTCTGGTCAGTTCGGATTCTTTTGCGTCGGATCCTGAGATGGCAAAATGTTCTTCTAAAAGTATCTCAGCAAGACCACTCATGCTGATGCCGCCGATTCCGATGAAATGGATGTGCAGCGGCTGGTTGAAATTGATTTTATACATTTATTGATACCTGCCTGTTTTATGAATTATTCTGTTTGTTTCATTATACCCGTATGAAATTAATTTGCAAATTCTTTTGGGGAAAAATCTTTTCGACAGAAAAAACGAATTGTAGATAAAATTTTATCAATTTGTGCAATGTGTCAAAAATATGTAAAATCAGTAAAAAATATTGTGGAAAATGATGTACATGGGATTTGAAGTGTGGTATAATTAAAAATACCAAAAGGAATAGATTGACTAGAAAGTGACGAGAGGTGATTGACGTGATTCGAAAAGAAATGATAGCTATGCTATTGGCTGGAGGACAGGGCAGCCGTCTTGGAGTGCTTACAGCAAAGGTTGCCAAACCGGCAGTTGCGTTTGGAGGGAAGTACCGCATTATCGATTTTCCACTCAGCAACTGTATTAATTCAGGAATTGATACTGTTGGTGTTCTGACACAGTATCAGCCGTTACGTTTAAATACCCATATCGGAATTGGTATTCCGTGGGATCTTGACCGTAACAATGGCGGTGTAACGGTTCTTCCACCTTATGAGAAGAGCAACAACAGTGAGTGGTACAGTGGAACAGCAAATGCAATCTACCAGAATATGAATTATATGGAGAGCTATAATCCGGAATATGTCCTGATCTTATCAGGCGACCATATTTATAAGATGGATTATGAAGTGATGCTCGATTTCCATAAAGAAAATCATGCAGATGTGACGATTGCAACAATGCCGGTACCAATTGAGGAAGCAAGCAGGTTTGGAATCGTGATTGCAGATGAAAATAAAAAAATCCAGGATTTCGAGGAGAAACCGGCAGAACCGAGAAGTAACCTGGCATCCATGGGAATCTATATTTTCAGCTGGAATGTTTTAAAAGAAGCGTTACATGCCATGAAAGACCAGAGCGGATGCGATTTCGGCAAGCATATAATTCCGTATTGTCATGAGAGAGGAAAACGTCTTTTCGCCTATGAATTTAACGGTTACTGGAAAGATGTCGGAACGTTAGGATCCTACTGGGAAGCAAATATGGAGCTCATCGATCTGATCCCGGAGTTCAATCTCTATGAGGAATACTGGAAGATCTACACAAAGAGCGATATCATTGAGCCGCAGTATTTGTCAGAAGATTCTGTGGTTGAGAAGAGTATCATTGGTGAGGGATCCGAGATCTATGGAGAAGTACATAGTTCTGTCATCGGTGCAGGTGTTACGATCGGTAAGGGAAGCGTAGTAAGAAACTCGATAATTATGAAAGGGACACAGATTGGTGAAGGTGTCACGATAGATAAGTCAATCGTTGCAGAAAACTGCCAGATTGGAAACAATGTGGTGCTTGGAGTCGGTGAGGAAGCACCGAACAAGCTGAATGCAAGCATATATTCTTTTGGTCTTGTAACAATAGGTGAAGATTCCGTGGTGCCGGATGGCGTTCAGATAGGAAAGAACACGGCGATTTCCGGAGTTACGGAAAAAGAAGATTATCCGGATGGAATTCTTGAAAGCGGTGAAGTAATTATTAAGGCAGGTGACTCAGAATGAAGGCAATAGGTATTATTTTAGCTGGCGGTAATAACAGCCGTATGCAGGAACTATCCAATAAGAGAGCGATTGCAGCAATGCCTGTTGGGGGCAGCTATCGAAGCATTGATTTTGCACTCAGCAATATGAGCAATTCGCATATACAGACAGTTGCAGTACTGACACAGTACAGCGCCAGATCCTTAAATGAGCATCTGAGTTCCTCAAAATGGTGGGATTTCGGAAGAAAACAGGGCGGTCTGTTCGTATTTAACCCGACAGTTACGGTGGACAACAGCTGGTGGTATCGTGGAACTGCAGATGCCATGTATCAGAATATCAGTTTCTTAAAGAAACGCCACGAACCGTATGTCATCATTACGAGCGGTGACTGTGTTTATAAGATTGATTACAATAAAGTACTGGAATATCACATCGAAAAGAAAGCAGATATCACGGTAGTGTGCAAAGATATGGCACCGGATGTGGATGTAAGCCGCTTTGGTGTGGTACGCATGAACGAGGATTCCAGGATCGTGGAATTCGAGGAGAAACCGATGGTATCCCAGTCGAATACGATCTCTACCGGTATTTATATCGTGCGCAGAAGACAGCTCATTGAGATGTTAGAGCGCAGTGCAGAGGAAGGACGCTGGGATTTCGTTACGGATATTCTGATCCGTTATAAAAATATGAAACGTATCTACGGTTACAAGATGAAAGAATACTGGAGCAATATCGCGACCGTTGAGTCTTATTACCAGACCAATATGGATTTCCTGAAACCGGAAGTGCGCAGATACTTTTTCCATGATGAGCCAAAGATCTACTCTAAGGTTGATGATCTTCCGCCTGCAAAGTACAATGCAGGATCCGACGTGCGCAACAGTCTGATCGCAAGCGGCTGTATCGTGAACAGCAAAGTGGAAAATTCGATCCTGTTCAAAAAAGTATTTGTTGGAAAGAACTGTGTGATCAAAAACTCCATTATTTTAAATGATGTATATATCGGAGATAACACACACATTGAGAACTGTATCGTGGAGAGCAGGGACACATTGAAAGCCAATACATATTACTGTGGGGACAATGGTATCAAGATTGTTTCTGAGAATAATGAGCGCTACGTGTTATAGAAATGCATTTTTAGGACAAGGGTAAAACAACTTAAAGGGGGACATAAGACATGCAGATAACGGACGTGAGGATCAGAAGAGTAGAAAAAGAAGGCAAGATGAAAGCGGTAGTTTCAATCACGATCGATGAAGAGTTCGTGGTACATGATATTAAGATCATTGAAGGGGAAAAAGGTCTTTTTATTGCAATGCCAAGCCGGAAGGCAGCGGATGGAGAATACCGTGATATTGCACATCCGATCAACTCCGGAACGAGAGAGCGGATCCAGAAACTGATCTTGGAAAAGTACGAGGAGACATTAGCTGCTGAAGAGTAAGGAGCTTTTGGCAGCAGGTCTTTGAGGAAGATTGTTGTGTCGGCAGAATAAAAAGAATGAGCGGCTGTAACAGGGGATTGTTGTTACAGCCGCTTTTTGGTGTGTGTTAAACAGTTGATTCGCCAAATGATGGTTTGTTGGGGACATGCGTCGCCCGTCCAAATGGTGTGTCGCAGGCTTGTGAGTGGAATCTTACGCAAAGCCGGAGTTAATTTTGGTTCCGTTGTACGAAAATAAGAAAAGTCTAAGTGTGTCTGGGTTAGATTTTCTCGGAGTGACGTGACCGGCAACAACGAGTCATCCATGACTCGATGCTGCCTTGTTCTGCCATCCGTGGCAGAACATCACTGTGTACCTATAGACACACTAAGATTTTCTAATTTTCTCCCAAAGTCACAAAATTAGCTTCGGCTTTGCGCAAGATGCCAGCCGTCAGGTTATGAACACCATTTGGGTGGGCGGTTCATCTCAAAACTGGGGGCGTAGGCGCGAATTTTTGATATTCGCTTGAATGAAAATATGCTTAAAATGCTAATGTGCTGTATCATTAATATTCAACCTAATGGCTTCCCAGAATTTTTATATGCTACATTGTATTACATGAATTATTTCGTAAAATGCCAGACAAAATAACACAGAATAATTTTTTCAAATGTGTATGGCAATAAACATAGGCATAACGGGATACATTGAGGTTTTTCCAGTATTATCAAACCAATAATAATCTATTAAACATAGTTATTTGGAAATATTTTTTTTTCAGATTCAGACATAAAACACTAAAAATTTACACCCGCCAAAGTTGTAAAATGAGTTCCCCGGAGAAGGGTGGTTCACAACTTAGTGGCTGGCAAATCGCATCAAGCCGGGATCCGTTTTGTGACTTTGGGAGAAAATTAGAAAGTCTTTGTATGCCTGTTCACAATACAGTGTTGTGCTGCCACGGACGGCAGCACAAGTCTTAATGTGCCCGGATGGCACATTTAAGACGCACACGTCACTCCGGCATAAAACTAAATCAGGCATACTTAGACTTTCTTATTTTCGGACAACGGAACAAAACAGTCCCGGCTTGATGCAATTTGCCAATCTAAAATCCCCAGAACCACCCTACACGAGGAAACTCATGTCACCCACAAACCATCATTTGGCGGCAGCTTATTATAATGACGGTGTGAAAAATACTTGTAAAATCAGGAAAGTCCTGTAAAATAAAACATAGACTGCAATGAGAAAAACAGTATGGTATGGTGAACAATATCAGAAAAAAAGCACGTAGATGCAGGAGGATACATATGGAACAGTTAAAAGCGGTAATACTTGCAGCAGGTAAAGGAACACGTATGAAATCAGATTTGCCGAAAGTGGTACATACAATAGAAGGAAAATGTCTGGTGGACTATGCGATCGAAGCTGCGATCGGAGCAGGTGCAGATGATATCTGTCTGGTTGTCGGATATAAATATGAAGTCGTACGGGAGACGATCCTGCATCAGGAAGTAAACTTTGTATTACAGGAGGAGCAGCTTGGAACCGGTCATGCGGTGCGTTGTGCAAAAGATTTCTTAGGGGATGAGGGACAGACAATGATCCTGTTTGGGGATACGCCTTTAATCACGGCAGAAACCTTAAAGCGTTTAAGAGAATATCACACAGAGAATAAGAATACGGTTACTGTATTATCTGCCATGGTGGAAGATCCGACAGGATATGGAAGAATCATCCGTGATGCGGACGGTAATTTTGTGAAAAGTGTAGAGCATAAAGATGCGAGTGAGGAAGAGAGAGCATCGCATGAGATTAATTCCGGTATGTATATTTTTGATACAAGGGAATTAAAAGAGGCACTTGAAAAAATCCAGCCGAATAATGCACAGGGCGAATATTATCTGCCGGATACGCTGACAATTATAAAGGATAAAGGACTGAAAGTGGATGCATTTGCATTAAGTGATCCGGAGGATATCATGGGTGTGAATGACCAGGAGCAGTTGAAATCAGCGGCAGAGATCATTCGCAGACGGAATCAGGCAAAATAAATGGGATGGAAAGATTTATTCCGGTCACTGTGGATAAAAGATACAGAAATGGAGAAATACATGTTTTTGATCGTAGGGCTCGGAAATCCGGGGAAACAGTATGAGCATACCAGACATAATATCGGATTTGATGTCATGGATGCGCTTGCAGAGAAATATAATATCAGTATCAGTGAAAAAAAACATAAGGCACTCTGTGGAAAAGGTGTCATAAACGGGGTGAAAGTTGTGCTGGCGAAACCGCAGACCTATATGAACTTGAGCGGGGAGAGCGTGGCGGAGCTGGTCAATTATTACAAGATGGATCCGGAAGAGGAGATGATCGTGATCTATGATGACATCAGCCTTGCGCCGGGAAATCTGCGCATCCGCAAAAAAGGAAGTGCGGGTGGGCACAATGGAATCAAAAATATCATTGCGATGACCGGGACGCAGAATTTTTTGCGCATCAAAGTCGGTGTCGGGGAAAAACCGGCGGGATGGGATCTTGCAGATCATGTGCTGGGACATTTTGATACAGCAGACCGCGCGGAAGTAGAGAAGGCAATCGGGCATGCCGTGGAGGCAGCAGAAATGATGATCACCGGTGAGACGGATGCAGCGATGAACCGTTATAATGTGAAAAAGAAGGAAGAGTGAAAAGGAGTATCATGAAAACTTTTACTGAACCTTTGAAAGAGCTCAAAGAATTTGAAACCTTAAGTGCGGGGGTGCATGATCTGCGTGGTATTGCACAGATCTCAGGATGTATTGACGCGGCAAAACCACATATCATGTATAGTGTAAACAATGGTTCTGGAAACAGAATCATTGTTACGTTTCAGGAGCAGAGAGCAAAAGAAATCTATGAAGAATATCGTTTCTTTGATCCGAAGGCAGCATATTATCCTGCAAAAGATATCCTGTTTTACCAGTCGGATATCCGTGGAAATGTGCTTACCGCGGAGCGTATCAATGCATTAAAAATGCTCGCGGAGAAGCCATCCTGCACCATAATAACTACGTTTGACGGTCTAATGAATCCAATGCCAATGCCGGAAAAATTTATCCAGGAAGTCAAAAAGGTTTCCGTCGGAGATATATTAAATCTGGAAGAACTCACAAAACATCTGGTGGAACTTGGTTATGAGAAGAACTATCAGGCGGAAACGATGGGAGAATTTTCCGTGCGCGGTGGAATTTTAGATATCTTTCCACTGACGGAAGACAATCCGTTTCGAATCGAATTCTGGGGGGATGAGGTTGATTCCATCCGTTCTTTTGATGCGGAAAGCCAGCGCTCGATTGAAAATTTGGAGGAGATTTCGATCTATCCTGCCTGCGAGCTTGTTCTGACGGCAGAGGAGCGGCAGGAGGGAATCAAAAGAATTTTAAAAGAAGCAGACAAGGTATCCGCAAAACTCCGGAAAGAAATGAAAACGGAGGAGGCGCACCGCACCAAAAGTGCTGCAGCACAGATCGCAGAGGAAGCGGGAGAACTGGGCATCAGCGCGGGACTTGACGCATATTTGTCCTATTTCTGTGAGGAGCGGGTGTCCTTGCTTGATTATTTTAACAGGGAGAACACCGTTATTTTTGTGGATGAACTGGCACGTTCCATCGAGCGCGGTATGGTGACGGAAACAGAATTTTCTGAGAGCATGAAGCAGCGTCTTGAAAAGGGATATATTCTGCCGGGACAGATGCGGGAGCTTTTTTCCTGCAAAGAAATACTGGCAAAAATGGAAAAGATGGCATGCATTTCCCTGGTGGCGCTGGACTTAAAAAACAGCCATGTGGATATCAAAGAAAAATTTGTCATCGATTCAAAGACCGTCAACCCGTACAATAACAGTTTTGATCTTCTGGTCAAAGACCTCACCCGCTATAAGAAAAACGGATACCGTGTGATCTTACTTTCCGGATCAAGGACGCGTGCAAAGCGGCTGGCAGAAGACCTGATGGCGGAGGAACTGAATGCATTCTATTCAGAAGATTTTGATCACGAGGTAAAACCGGGTGAGATCATGACCGGTTATGGAAAAATAAAAAAAGGTTATGAATATCCGCTGCTTAAATTTGTTGTGATCTCAGAGAGCGATATTTTCGGCAGTGAAAAGAAGAAAAAGAAGCACCACCGTACCTATGAGGGAGAAAAGATCGCAAGTTTTACCGACCTTAACATCGGTGATTATGTCGTGCATGAAAATCATGGACTTGGCATCTACCGTGGAATCGAAAAAATAGAGGTCGATAAGACGGTCAAAGATTACATCAAAATAGAATATGCAGGTGGTGGAAACTTATATATCCTCGCAACGCAGTTAGAGCTGATCCAGAAATATGCCGGCGCGGATGCAAAGAAGCCGAAACTGAACAAATTAGGCGGACAGGAATGGAATAAGACAAAGACAAAGGTGCGCGGTGCGGTAAAAGAGATCGCACAGGATCTTGTAAAACTTTATGCACAGAGACAGGATCAGGAGGGATTTGTCTACGGGCCGGATACCGTCTGGCAGAGAGAGTTTGAGGAAATGTTTCCGTTTGAGGAAACGGAGGATCAGGAGCTTGCAATCGAGGCGACCAAAAAAGATATGGAGAGCACAAAGATCATGGACCGCCTGATCTGTGGGGATGTCGGTTACGGCAAGACGGAGATCGCAATCCGTGCGGCCTTTAAGGCAGTACAGGATGGAAAACAGGTCGCTTTTTTAGTGCCGACAACGATCTTAGCGCAGCAGCATTACAATAACTTTGTGCAGCGTATGAAAGATTTTCCGGTCAACATTGATCTTTTGTGTCGTTTCCGGAGCAGTGCGGAGCAGAAAAAGACGGTGGAGGCGCTGAAAAAAGGAAGTGTTGATATTATTATCGGAACGCACAGACTGCTTTCAAAAGACGTAGTATACAAAGATCTTGGGCTTCTGATCATTGACGAGGAACAGCGTTTCGGTGTGACGCATAAGGAAAAGATCAAGCAGTTAAAGACCAATATTGATGTTCTGACGCTCACGGCAACACCGATTCCAAGGACACTGCACATGAGCCTGATCGGGATCCGTGATATGAGTGTGTTAGAGGAACCGCCGATGGATCGTGTGCCGATCCAGACGTATGTGATGGAATATAATGAAGAACTGGTGCGTGAGGCAATTTCCAGGGAACTCTCCCGTGGAGGACAGGCATATTATGTATACAACCGTGTACGGGAGATCGCAGATGTGGCAGCAAAGATCGCAGAGCTTGTGCCGGAGGCGAACGTTGCCTATGCGCACGGGCAGATGAAAGAGACAGAGTTAGAGAACATCATGTACCGTTTTATCAACGGAGAGATCGATGTACTTGTTTCTACAACAATCATTGAGACGGGACTTGATATCTCAAACGTCAATACAATGATCATCCACGATGCCGATAATATGGGACTGTCGCAGCTCTACCAGCTCCGCGGGCGTGTCGGCAGGTCCAACCGGACGGCGTATGCGTTTTTAATGTACCGCAGGGATAAAATGTTAAAAGAGATCGCAGAAAAAAGACTTGCTGCGATCAAGGAGTATACGGAACTTGGAAGTGGCTTTAAGATCGCCATGCGTGATCTTGAGATCCGTGGTGCAGGAAATCTGCTCGGCGCAGAGCAGCATGGACATATGGAGGCGGTCGGATACGATCTTTACTGCAAAATGTTAAACGAGGCAGTGAAGGAAGCAAAAGGTATGGATGTTGCGGAAAGTTTTGATACCTCGATCGATATTGATATTGATGCGTATATTCCGATGGGATACATTCCGAATGAGATGCAGAAACTTGACATTTATAAGCGCATCGCAGGCATTGAGACGGCAGATGAGTCAGAAGAAATGTTAGAAGAACTGATCGACCGGTTTGGAGATCCGCCAAAGTCTGTCGAAAATCTGCTTTATATTGCAAGGGTAAAATCCATGGCACATCATCTTTACTTTACAGATATTGCACAGAAAGGTGATACACTGCGGTTCACCCTGTATGAGAAAGCGAAGATCAATGTGGCGGCAATTCCGGAGTTTACCGCTTCCTTTGACAAACATGTGAAGTTTACCATGGATGCAAAGGAACCATATTTTACCTATTTCCTGAAACTGAATACCAGGGAAAAATATGTGGAAGCAAAAGATGTGATGGAAACATTTTTGCAGCGTGCAGGGGAGATGCTGATGGAAAAATAACTTGCGGCTTTTTACAAAACGAATTATAATAAACTGAATGACTGCCCATATCGGAAAAAGAGGGCACTGGGAGGAATATATGAACAGCAGAAAAATTACCGCATTATTGTTAAGCAGCGCTATGGCTTTATCTGTACTGACAGGCTGTGGCGGAGTCAATAAAGATAAAACAGTGGCAACTTTAAACGGAGAGCCGGTCAAACTTGGAGTCGCAAACTTTGCAGCAAGATTTGGTCAGGCGGGAGCAGATGATTTTTATACCGCATATTTCGGAAAAAATGTCTGGACATCCGATTTATATGGAAATGGAACGACCGGGCAGGATAATTTTAAAGACAGCGTGATGGACTCCTTAGAAGATATGTACGTATTACAGCTTCATATGGATGAGTATAATGTCAGCATTACAGACGATGAAAAAGCAGCGATCACCGCAGCGGCAGCACAGTTTATGGAAGATAACAGCAAAGATGCAATCAATGCACTTGGTGCGACGCAGGAGATCGTGGAGGAATACCTTACATTAGAGACGATCCAGAGTAAAATGAAAGCAGCAATCGTTGCAGGCGCAGATACCAATGTGACAGATGAGGAAGCAAAAACGGGTGCATACAGTTATGTGGGCATTTCTAAGACGACACATCAGGATGAGAGTGGCAATACGGTAGATTACACAGATGAAGAGAAAGAGGAGCTTGCAGCAAAGGTAGCTGACTTTGCAAAAGCAGCGAAGGAAGATGGTCTTGATGCGGCGGCAGAGGATGCAGGCTATACGGTAAGCACCGGTACTTTTACGCAGGAAGATGATTCTGTGGATGACAATCTTTTAGCAGCATTGAAAAATTTAAAAGAAGGCGAAGTAACAGATCTGATCGATGGCGACAGCTCTTATTTTGTGGCACGTCTTGATAAAGAAGTGGACGAGGATGCAACAGAGGAGACACGTCAGAGCATTATTGAGCAGCGCAAAGATGATCTGTATGATGAGACGCTCGATGGATGGAAAGAGGGCATCGAGTGGGCAGTGAAAGAAAAAGTCTGGGATGACGTGAATTTCGATAACCTGTTTACAACTATAAAAGATACAGAGACAGAAAGCACGACGGAGCAGGCAACAGAGTAAAAAGAAAACGTCGAAAGCACAGTCTTTCGACGTTTTTTTATGAAAATGGGAAGTTTATAGCGGGAGAAAACAGATGAAAAAAGACAATATCGTACTGATCGGGATGCCCGGAGTTGGAAAAAGTACTGTCGGAGTCATATTGGCAAAAGTACTTGGGTTCCAGTTTGTGGATGCGGATCTGGTGATTCAGGAGAAAGAAGGAAAGTTACTGCGTGAGATCATTGCAGAAGAGGGGCCGGACGGATTTATTGCAGTGGAAAACCGTATCAACAGTGAAATAGAATCACATCATTCGGTCATTGCTACCGGGGGAAGTGTCGTATATGGAAAAGAGGCAATGGAGCACTTAAGGCAGATCGGAACTGTGATCTATTTAAAATTAGATTATGCGGATATCAGCCGCAGACTGTCGGATATTAAAGGCAGGGGCGTTGTTTTAAAAGATGGACAGACGTTAAAAGACCTGTATGATGAGAGAGTTGTTCTGTATGAAAAATATGCAGACATCACGATCGCGGAGGATGGTCTGAACGTGGAACAGACGATCGAAAAGATCGTGGCGCAAATTCAAAAAGAATCTTTGTAAAATCACATCAATGAAATGAAAGAGTCAGAAGATGAACAAAAGATTAAAAGATAAAAAAATGCTGTCCGGCATCATTGCTGCTGGCGGATTCCTTATCATACTGGCAGGAAGTGCGCTTTCGCAGCAGACGGCATTAGGACAGAACTATCAGGGCGTGTATGTAGACGGAACATTTGTCGGGTATGTGGCGGAAAATGTCGATGTGAAGGATGTAATCCTTCAGGCAAGAAGAAAACTGGCAGAAGAATCTGCAAGCCGTTTATGCATGGATTATGAATGGTCTGTAAAAACAGAAAAGAAACCGTTTGTGCGTTTAGAAAAGAAAGAAACGCTGGAAGAACAGTTAAAAAAGATATTAGCAGAGAAGACGATTGAGAGCAGGGAGCGTGCCTATACGGTTGCGATCGGTTCCTACCGTGGAAATTTTAAGACATTGGATGAAGTGTCAGATTTTCTGAATCAGGTCAGAAAAAAAACGGATGAAGACAATGCCTATACTGTTGTATATCAGACGTTGGAGGGACAGATCGGTGGAATATTAACGGCTGATCTGAAAAAGGCAGAAAACGAAGACGATCCGGCGGAAACCGGGGAGAAAGAAACGCAGGATATGCAGGCATCGTCGCTTGCGGGCGTTTCCTTAGAGTCTGCAACGCAGCTTTTAGATGCCGTGACATCGGATGCAGCAGATTTTTATAAAACGGGTGTCCTTGATATGGCATTTGTGGAAAATATTGAGGTCTATGAGAATTATGTGCAGTCAGATGCGTTTACCACTGCGGATGATGCCGCTGCTGAAGTAACAAAAGAGAAAGAATCGAATAAAATATATGTAGTAGAGAGTGGTGACTGTCTCTCTGTGATCGCACTTGACCATGATACAAAAGTGGCAGATATTATGGCATTGAACGGACTTGAGAATGCAGACTCACTGCGGGAAGGACAGGAGCTTATCATTGCGGTTCCGGAACCGGATTTAAAGATCAGGCTGACTGTGGGAGAAGTTTACGAGGAAGATTATGAGGAGGAACCTGTCATTAAGGAAAATGATTCCTGGTATACCAATCAGGAGGAAGTTTTAGAAGAGGGCGTGGCAGGTCATCGTGAGAGAAACGATATTGTTGTATATGAAAACGGTGCTGAAGTGAGCAGAGAGTTAGCGCACCAGAAGATCATGACGGCAGCGAAGGCAGCAGTTGTGGAGCGTGGAACGATCGTGCCGCCGACATACGTTAAGCCGCTTGCCGGTGGAAGGTTTACATCAGGATTTGGAAGACGCTGGGGAAGAATGCATAAAGGTGTGGACTGGGCATGCCCGATTGGAACAACCGTGTACGCATCCTGTGCGGGAACTGTGATCCAGGCATCTTATAACGGTGGATACGGCAATAATGTGGTGATCAGCCACGCGGACGGAAGACTGACGCGGTATGCACATAACAGCAAGCTGCTGGTGAAAGTCGGCCAGAAGGTGGAGCAGGGGGAACCGATCGCACTGAGCGGAAGTACCGGACGTTCCACAGGACCACATGTGCATTTTGAAATCTACATCGGAGGGGCTGCAGTCAATCCGTTGAAGTACATCAGTAACTGATAAAAGTTGAACGGAAGTGTGCGGAAATGAAAGGCATTTTTGGGAATATCTGCATATTTACAACAAAATTGAAACTGTGATATAATTCTTGACAAAAGCACATAATAGCAACTATAATTATGTGTTTGTATGAAAAGGTTCATAGAGGTGTGGTATGGAACAATATGTCATTAAAGGAGGCAATCCGTTAGTCGGAGAAGTGGAGATCGGCGGAGCAAAAAATGCTGCGCTTGCCATTATTTCTGCGGCGGTTATGACGGATGAGACCGTTACAATAGAAAATTTACCAAATGTCAGAGATATCAATGTGCTGTTAAATGCAATCAGTGATATTGGTGCGAAGGTAGACAGACTGGATGCGCATACAGTAAAGATGAACGGATCATTTATTCATAATCTGGTTGTGGACAATGAATATATCCGTAAGATCAGAGCATCCTATTATCTGCTGGGAGCACTCCTTGGAAAATATAAACATGCGGAGGTAGCTCTTCCGGGTGGATGTGATATCGGAAGCCGTCCGTTTGATCTTCACCTGAAAGGATTCCGGGCACTTGGTGCGACGGTAGATATCCGCCATGGTCTGGTGGTTGCAGATGCAAAGCAGCTGAAAGGTACACATATTTATCTGGATAAGGTATCTGTCGGTGCAACGATCAACATTATGATGGCAGCAGCCATGGCAGAGGGTAAGACAACGCTGGAGAATGCGGCAAAAGAGCCTCACGTTGTTGATGCAGCCAATTTTTTAAACAGCATGGGTGCAAATATCAGAGGCGCCGGTACGGATGTGATCCGGATTGTTGGTGTTGAAAAACTGCACAAGACAGAATATTCTATCATCCCGGATCAGATCGAAGCCGGAACATTTATGCTTGCAGCAGCAGCGACAAAGGGAGATGTCACCGTAAAGAATGTCATCCCGAAGCATTTAGAAGCAATCAGTGCGAAGCTGCTTGAGATCGGATGTGAGGTGGAAGAGTTTGATGATGCGGTGCGTGTGGTATCCTCAAAACCACTGCATCACACACAGGTTACGACGCTCCCGTATCCGGGATTTCCGACAGATATGCAGCCACAGATCGCGGTTGTGTTAGGTATTTCGGAGGGTACGAGCACCGTTACGGAGAGTATTTTTGAAAACCGTTTTAAATATGTCGGTGAGCTGGCGCGCATGGGTGCCAACTTTAAAGTAGAGAGCAATATAGCGATCATCGGTGGTATTGAGAATTATACCGGAGCCCGTGTCAATGCACCGGATCTGCGTGCCGGAGCGGCTCTTGTGATCGCGGGACTTGCGGCGGAAGGCATCACGGTGGTAGACGATATCTACTATATTGAACGTGGATATGAAGAATTTGAAAAGAAACTCGCATCACTGGGGGCTGTGATCGAGAAAGTAAGCACAGAGAAAGAGATACAGAAGTTTACACTGAAAGTGTCATAGCAGTTGAAAACATGGCAGGGAAAACTGTCATGCAGGAGCTGCTATGCAGGGACTATTATGTAGAAGCTGCTAAACAAGAGCTGTTATGCAGGGACTACGATGTAGAAGCTGCCATGGAGAGGGCGTTTCCGGGTATGGGAGACGTCTTTTACCATGGCATTTTTTGCGCGCAGACATTCATGATGATAGCGTTTTAAGGGAAGAGGGAGAACGATGAGAAGAATATTTCAAAAAGAACTTGATATGATCCTTCACTGGAATCTTACACTGGTTGGAGGATTTCTGGGAACCTATGCGATATTGCTGCATGCAGGAAATTTTGGTTCCGCACAGACCGGAAATGTCATGGAGATGGCGGCGGCGCTCACCGGAAAAAATTTTGCAGAAGTGGGGATACGATTTTTAGCATTTCTTATTTTCGGAAGTGCGATTGTGATTTCTTATCTGTTGACGAATTTTACGAAACTGGATATGCGAAAGCTGGTGCTCTGGGTAGACGCAGCAGGACTCACCGTTACAGCGATGATGCCGGAGGGGATGTCTGCGGTTGTGAGCCTTTACCCGATATTTTTCTGTTCGGCATTTCAGTGGGGCAGTTATTCCGGCGCATCGGGGTATAACAGTGCAAGCATTTTTACTACGAATAATTTTAAACAGTCGCTGCTCGCATGGACACAGTTTGTATTGACAAAAGATCCGGAATTCCGGAGAAAAGGAATCATGTATACGATGACGGTACTCTCATTTTTTGTTGGTGCATGCATTGGCTGCGTATCCGTCTATACATATGGGGCATATGGTGCTTTTATAGGATTTGTACCACTGATTGTGGCACGCCTGTTTATGTACATTGGAAAGATACCGGTAGAGAATGGTACACCGGAAGAAACGGAAGAAGAAGCAAAAGAAGCACTCGAAGAGGCAAATCTGCTGGAGAACGATCAGAAACTGTGATCGTTCTCCGCAGAACCTCTGCGGTGCTTCGTTTTTACTTACAGAATACTCTGAATATGCAGATCAAGACGTGTAGAGAGATCAATACAGGAGTTGTCGTTTAACTGTACGATCGGTCTTGCGAGATGCTGCTGGTTTAACATCACAATATTGGCACTCTGTCCGTTGCTTAAAAGAACACGGTTGTTCTGATAAGTGGATGCGATATGCTGCAAAAAGGTAAGGATAAATTTTGGTTTATATTTCTGAAGACCTTCCTGCTCAAATCGTTCAATGACCTGGAAAGGACAAAGAGGAGCGCGGTAAGAACGCGCGGCAGTCATGGCATCGTAAACATCGGCGATTGCAACAACCATCGAGAAGTTGTCTAAGTCTTTCTGGGTCGCTTTCAGCGGATAACCGGATCCGTCACAGCGCTCATGGTGGAGCAGGGCAGCTTTTTTGATATGTGGATCAATATTTAAAGTTTTCAATAATTCGTAGCCGAATTTTGTATGCCTTTTGACAAGATCAAATTCCTCGTCGGTATATTTGCCCGGTTTGTTTAAAATCTCATCCGGAATCTTTAATTTGCCGATATCATGCAAAAGACCGCAGAGTGTCAAAGTGTCTAAAGTGGCGGCGTCTACTTTCAGCCATTTACCGATACGGCGGCAGATCAGAGCCACATTTAAAGAATGTGCGTAAGTGCTGTCGTCGTAGGCGCGCATATTATGCAGCATATCAAAAAGTTCCAGTGATGTCTTGCAGGAATTGAACAGTTTGACTGTCTGTTCGAGAAGATCATCAGTGTCAAGCGGCTGATTGTGAAAAACATATCCCTCCATGGAGGACTTTAAAGAGTTCAGTACGAATGAATGATCAAACTGGAACGTCTGAAACTCTTTCGATGCTTTTACTTTTTGGGAGTAAGCCGGGATAAAATGCGGTGTTTCAGGATCTTTTGGTTCATCCGGATCTTCAATACACACTTCTAAAACACAATAAAAGGAAAGACGCATGATAAGCGGTCTTGTAAGTGTGACGCCCTTATCAACGATCATCTGTCCGTTTTTTGTCAGGATCTGTTCGGCAGTGACCATGCCTGGTTCAAGTTTATTGACTGTTACCTTCTTCATAAAAAACCCCATTTCATTTGTACGTCTGTCACGTTCATAATTAAGTATAGTATAGAATTTTCACATTTGAAAGTCAATCGGGTTTGTGTAAAAGGTTAAGAAAATACACCTTGACATTTGGGAAAAACAGGTGTATGCTAGCCATTGTGAGTTTTTCAACTTAATATTTTTAGAATTTTCTTATTCAGAGTGATGGAGATACAAAGGATCTGTGAAGTCACGGCAACCCCTCTACGGAAGGTGCCAACCTGAGCGAATCGTACCTGACAGTACATATATGTTCGAACAATAAGAGGATTTGATGATTGATTTACAGCTATCACTTCCACTTGTTTTTCGCAAGTGGATTTTTTTTGTGTAATGGAGAATTACGCAAAGAACACGAAAAACACTATCAGAAAAAGGAGCATAAAAATGGAAAAAAGATTATTTACATCCGAATCCGTAACAGAAGGACATCCTGACAAAGTCTGCGATGCAATCTCTGACGCAATCTTAGATGCATGTATGGCAGAAGATCCAATGAGCCGTGTTGCATGTGAAACAGCAAGCTGTACAGGCTTTGTTTTAGTAACCGGTGAGATCACTACAAAAGCACAGTTAGATATTCCTGCAATCGTTCGTAAAACAGTCAACGAGATCGGTTACAACGATGCAAAAACCGGATTTGACGGAAATACCTGTGCAGTTATGGTAGCGCTTGACCAGCAGTCACCGGATATTGCAATGGGTGTTGATAAGGCATTAGAGGCAAAAGAGGGTGCCTTAACAGATAATCTTGATACCGGAGCAGGCGATCAGGGTATGATGTTTGGTTATGCAACCAACGAGACACCGGAGTTAATGCCATATCCGATCTCTTTGGCACACAAACTGGCATTACAGTTAACCAAAGTAAGAAAAGACGGCACACTGACCTACTTAAGACCGGACGGAAAGACACAGGTTTCCGTAGAGTACGATGAGGCTGGAAAACCGGTACGTCTTGAGGCAGTTGTATTATCAACACAGCATGACGATGATGTGACACAGGAGCAGATCCATGCAGACATTAAAAAATACGTTTTCGATCCGATCCTTCCAAAAGAGATGATCGATGCAGAAACCAAGTTCTTCATCAATCCGACCGGACGTTTCGTAATCGGCGGACCGCACGGTGATGCAGGTTTAACAGGACGTAAGATTATCGTAGACACCTACGGCGGATATGCACGTCACGGCGGCGGAGCTTTCTCCGGAAAAGACTGTACAAAGGTTGACCGTTCTGCAGCATATGCAGCACGTTACGTTGCAAAGAACATCGTAGCAGCAGGACTTGCAGAGAAATGTGAGATCCAGTTATCCTATGCGATCGGTGTAGCACAGCCGACATCCGTTATGGTAGATACTTTCGGCACAGGTAAATTATCCGATGAGAAGTTAGTTGAGATCATTCGTGAGAACTTCGATCTTCGTCCGGCAGGAATCATCAAGATGCTTGACTTAAGAAGACCGATCTACCGTGGAACAGCAGCTTACGGCCATTTCGGACGTACAGACTTAGACCTTCCGTGGGAGGCAGTTGATAAAGCTGAGACATTAAAAAAATATCTGTAAGAGATATCTGAAATACAAAACTCATTTGTCTTCACAAAAAGTTTAGACAATTTTATATAAATTAAATGGGATTTGAAATTTTTCATGCTATAATAGGTCATAAAGGTATGTTTATGAAGGTCATAAAATACCCTTATGACCTTTTTTGTGGGAACAGAAACCGGAAAGGCGAACATGTAATATGAAACTGAAATCAAAAATCATCATTTCTTTTTGTATTATCATATTTGTTCCGATCGTGCTGATGATGGCGGCACTTTTCAGTTTTCAGCGTATACAGGTGAAGGCGATTGAGCAGACTTATGGAATCAAGGAAAATAATTACAGCTATTTTTCCAATTCCATGCAGCTTTTAAGCCGTTTTACGAAAGAATGTTTCAAGGAACTGAAAGATGCGGCGAAGAATGATCCGGCACGGCTGGAGGATCAGGAATATTTAAATGAACTCAACCAGACATTAGAGGAGAAGAGTTCTTATCTGATCGTGAGAAAGGATAAAGAGTTAATTTATATCGGTGAGGATGCAAGCATTTCGCTGCTGACACAGCTGCCGTCGTATGGGGATACGGTGAAAGATGAGGACGCCGGCACTTACATTGATGGTGACGAACAGGTGCTGATCAAGCAGATCGACTTCCAGTTTCAGGATGGAAGTGACGGAAGTGCCTTTATTGTTACGATCTTAGAGGAGACAGTTCCGGAGGTAAAGAAACTTCTCATTGATGTGCTGATCTCGATCCTGCTGATCCTTGTGCTGACTGCGACGATGCTGACCATCTGGATGTATACCAGCATGATCAATCCGATCAAAAAACTGCAGACGGCGGCACAGAATATCAAGGACGGCAATCTTGATTTTTCAGTGGAATCGGACAGCAGGGATGAGATTGGGGAACTCTGCAGATCGTTTGAGGAGATGCGCCTGCGCTTAAAGGATAATGCGGAGGAAAAGATTGAGGGCGAAAAAGAAAACAAGACGCTCATCAGCAATATTGCACATGATTTAAAGACGCCGATCACGGCAGTAAAAGGGTATGCGGAAGGACTGATGGATGGCGTGGCGGATACACCGGAGAAGCGGGATAAATATATCCGCACGATCTACAATAAGGCAAATGAGATGGATACGCTTTTAAACGAGTTGACATTGTATGCTAAAATTGATACGAACCGTATCCCTTACAATTTCGCAAAGATCAATGTATCGGAATATTTTAATGATTGCGTAGAAGAGATCGGACTTGATCTTGAAACAAAAAATATCAGGCTTGCCTACTTTAATTATGTGGACGAAAATGTTTTGATCATAGCAGATCCGGAGCAGCTTCGTCGTGTGATCCACAATATTATCGGCAATTCCATCAAGTATCTGGATAAACAGCAGGGATTTATCAATATCCGCATCAAGGATGTCGGTGACTTTATTCAGGTGGAGATCGAGGACAACGGAAGAGGTATTTCCGCAAGAGATCTGCCATATATTTTCGACCGGTTTTACCGCGCGGATGCGTCGCGCAACTCGGCAACCGGCGGCAGCGGTATTGGTCTGTCCATTGTAAAGAAGATCATAGAAGACCATGGTGGAAAGATCTGGGCGACCAGCAAAGAGTCCATCGGAACGGTCATGTATTTTGTAATTCGTAAATATCAGGAGGTACCAAATGAGTAAAGTTTTGATTATTGAAGATGAGGTTGCAATCGCAGACCTGGAGAAAGATTATTTAGAACTCAGCGGGTTTGAGGTGGAGACTGAGAATGACGGCGTGGTCGGATTAAAACGTGCGCTCTCCGAAGATTTTGATATGTACATTTTAGATCTGATGCTGCCGGGCATTGACGGCTTTGAGATCTGCAAACAGATCAGAGAGGAAAAAAATACACCGATCCTCATGGTATCTGCCAAAAAAGACGATATCGATAAGATCAGGGGACTGGGACTTGGCGCGGACGATTACATCACAAAGCCGTTCTCACCGAGTGAGCTTGTCGCGAGGGTAAAGGCACACCTTGCCCGCTATGAGCGCCTGATCGGAAGCAACGCAGTAGAGAACGACGTGATTGAGATCCGCGGCATCCGTATCGACAAGACAGCAAGACGTGTCTGGGTCAACGGGGAAGAAAAACAGTTTACGACCAAGGAATTTGACCTTTTAACATTCTTAGCAGAGCACCCGAACCATGTGTTCACGAAGGAAGAACTCTTCCGTGAGATCTGGGATATGGAGTCGATCGGAGATATCGCAACTGTGACCGTGCATATCAAAAAGATCCGTGAGAAGATCGAGATGAATACTAATAAACCTCAGTATATAGAGACTATTTGGGGTGTAGGATACCGCTTTAAACTTTAGTTTTTATCCCAAATATTCTCCGACTATTTGGGGTGTAGGATATACATTTAAACTGTAAAGGTTTTTTATTTTGCATGTATCAGAGAAAAGAAAAATGGCGCGGAAGTCAGAAAATGGCTTCCGCGCCTTATTGCCAGTACATCGTTTTCAAAGAAGTAATATGAATTTGATGAAAGTACAGATCAGAAACGGAAGATTTTGATCATTTGATTGATAAGAAAGAAGCGATTAACCGTCTTCGCTATGAAAAGCCGAATATGCAGATTTGCTTTCGGACAGAAGATGCTTTGAAAAAGCTGCATTTCCGACATGCATTGCATGAGTGATGGATATCTTGCAGAAGAGCTTGAGATAGAGTATAAAAAGGGTATATAATAAAAAAGTTCGGGTTCAGATAACAGGACAGAAAAACAGGGCACATTTTTCATATTCCGATCAATATAGGATAAGCGAGGAAACACAAATGAGTAACTACGAAAAACCAGTTGTTGTAATGGCAGAAGAAAGCACAGAGGGCGTGTATCTTGCAAGCGGAGATCACCTGGAACAGTGCAGATTTGGAAGAACAGAGGCATCTGCAGGGGCAGATGCGTGCCAGGAATGTTCTAAGAGCGGTGGAAAGAGAGCTACTCCTTTGCCGGGAGAAGAATCTGCAAGGAGAGATGATTTTAAAAGCTGCGTGGACAATATGCCGATCAAGCAGTAGAAATGAGGAACAGTATGCAGCCAGCGATCATTTATGAAGATGAAGACATTATCGTCTGTAAAAAACCGGCAGGCGTGGCGACACAGACCAGACGCATCGGGCAGGCGGACATGGAGAGCCTGCTAAAAAATTACCGTGCATCCAAAGGGGAGCTTCCTTATATTGGTGTGGTACATCGGTTAGACCAGCCGGTGGAAGGCATTATGGTGTTTGCAAAAAATAAAGAAGCAGCGGCAGATCTAAGCCGCCAGATCAAAACAAAACTGGCGGACAAATATTATTATGCGATGACGGACGGCGTGCCGGAAAAGAAAAAAGGAACCTTAGAGGATGAACTTTTACAGAATGGAAAGACAAATACCTCCGAGGTGGTGGAAAGAGGAACACCGCAGGCAAAACATGCCAGCCTTTCCTATGAGGTGGTCGAGCAGGATGGAAAACATGCCGTTTTGCGTATCAAACTTGATACCGGACGCCACCATCAGATCCGGGTGCAGCTTGCACATGCAGGGATGCCGATCGTTGGGGATAAAAAGTACAACTTCAAAGAAAACATTGCACCGTCGGGCGGACAGCTTGCACTGTGCTCTTTTAAGATCGCGTTCCGGCATCCGAAAACGCATAGAAAACTGGAGTTTGAAATTGACAAGCCTTTTGGTTTATCATAAAATAAATCCAAAGGTTTAGATAGAAGAGTAAGGAGATTTATCATGGCAAAGGACAAGAAGTTAGTAGAGGCAATCACTTCCATGGAGGAAGATTTTGCCCAGTGGTATACAGATGTGGTCAGGAAAGCGGAACTGATCGATTATTCATCCGTAAAGGGATGTATGATCCTTCGTCCGGCAGGCTATGCGATCTGGGAAAATATTCAGCATGAGTTAGACCGCCGTTTCAAAGAGACCGGTGTTGAGAACGTATATTTACCGCTGTTTATCCCGGAGAGTCTGTTAGAGAAAGAAAAAGATCATGTGGAGGGATTTGCACCGGAGGTTGCATGGGTAACTTATGGTGGTTTGAATCAGCTTCCGGAACGTCTGTGTGTCAGACCGACTTCTGAGACATTGTTCTGTGATTTCTATAAAAACATCATCCAGTCTTACCGTGATCTGCCAAAGGTATATAACCAGTGGTGTTCTGTTGTAAGATGGGAGAAGGAGACACGTCCTTTCTTACGTTCCAGAGAGTTCTTATGGCAGGAGGGACACACCGCACATGCGACCGCAGAGGAAGCAGAGCAGAGAACCATACAGATGTTAAATGTCTATGCGGATTTCTGTGAGGAAGTATTAGCAATGCCGGTTGTACGCGGACAGAAGACGGAAAAAGAAAAATTTGCAGGTGCGGAGGCAACTTACACGATCGAAGCACTGATGCATGATGGAAAGGCATTACAGTCAGGAACCAGCCACAACTTTGGCAATGGATTTGCGAAAGCATTTGGCATCCAGTATACGGATAAAGATAACAAACTTCAGTATGTATATCAGACATCCTGGGGTATGACGACACGTCTGATCGGCGCGATCATCATGGTACACGGAGATGATTCGGGTCTGGTGCTGCCGCCGCGTATTGCACCGGTACAGGCTATGGTCATCCCGATCCAGCAGCAGAAAGACGGTGTGCTTGACACTGCAAAAGAAGTCTGTGAACGCATCGGAAAAGTCTGCCGTGCAAAACTTGATGATTCCGACAAGAGCCCGGGATGGAAGTTCTCTGAGCAGGAAATGAGAGGTATCCCGGTTCGTATCGAACTTGGACCAAAGGATATCGCAGCAGGCAAATGTGTGGCAGTACGCCGTGATACCAGAGAGAAGATTGAGATCGCATTAGACGAACTTGAAGCAAAACTGCCAGAGTTGTTAGAGCAGATTCAGAAAGATATGTTTGCGCGTGCAAAAGCACACAGAGATGCACATATCTGGGATGCACATAATTACGAAGAATTTACCACGATTGCAAATGAGAAACCGGGCTTTATCCGTGCAATGTGGTGTGGGGATCAGGCTTGCGAGGACAAGATCAAAGAAGACCTTGCAGTGACCTCACGCTGTATGCCGTTTAACGATCAGGAGCACATTTCAGATGTCTGTGTATGCTGTGGAAAGCCGGCACACAAATTAGTATATTGGGGTAAAGCATACTAAGATAATTAATAGTCTGTTTGAAAACAGATGGATTACTTTGAATGAAAACGGAACTGGAAAATGATCCGGGGAACACAGCCAGGTTTCACGGATCACAAGGTTCTGTTTTCATTTTACATAATATGAAAACGATTCCGGTAGCGTTTCTACGATGAATTACAGGACAGAAAAAGTACATGTAACACAAAATATTATTTTTCCAGGGGGCAGGAGAAGATGATAGAAAAATATTATGATGGTGCGATAGAACAGGTAGCAGCCGGTTTGGGAACTGTGGAAAAGAACTATCTTTTAGTCAGATACAGTGGACAATTTTCCGTAGAAAACTTAAATGATACAAAGCAGCTTGAGAAAAATGAAGACATTTTCGTACAGGTACATGAATTTGAAACGGGGGAGATTACCTGTGCGTATGAGCCGTATCTTACCATGATCTGTGATGGGTTCAGGCGGTATATGACGGGAACGTTTGAAGAATTTATGGAAACGTGTGATGTGTATTATCTGCACCGGCCGGTTTTGCTTGGTTATTTTAATCAGGATAATACAGGGCGGGAGGAGATCATTTTGCTTGATGAGGTGGCATATGAGCAGGAACGCATGTTGGCGGCACTTGAGCGCATGCTGTGTGCCATTGCTGACAGGCATCCGGTTCTGTTTGTTTTGAACCGTTTTCAGCTGGCTTCTAAAAGTACCATACAGCTTACGGCGCGCTTTTTGAAATGTGAAAACTGCAATATCGGTCTTGTGCTTGGCGTGAGTGATATCCAGGCAATGCCTGAATTTCTGGTGCCGGACTGGGAAATGCTGTATGAGACATTAGATGATGGCAGTAAGATTTATCATATCGGAAATTCCGGCAGAAAAAAAGAAGAAACCATAGATGACGAAAAATACGTTGACTATGGAAGTGAAAAAGTGTACCGGAAACTGCAGAATATGGTGGAATTTCTTGATTTTGACCAGGCGGCATATTATTTAGAAACCATTGAGCGAAAGATAAAATTTGATAATCTTTTAGTGGATGATGCCGCGCGTTTTCGCATGTGGCTCTTATTTGTCAAAGTATCGATTTTAAGACAGGATATTCCAAAAGCGCTTGAAATCTGCGAGGATCTGGAAAAAATCCATCTTGCCGGAAAGGAAGAGGAGTGTGCATATGAGCAGGATTATCTGATCGCGACCGCATATATGTACCAGGGAAAATTAAAAGAGGCTTTGGAGATGGCAGGAGAAACATACCGCATCGCCGGGAAAATGTCCGATGATTACCGGATGTTTTTATCCGAACTGTTGGAGGCAAAGATCCAGATGTCCGGCTGGTATAACATCTTTTTCTGTGCACAGGATGTAAAGATAAAGGAAAGCCTGATCCAGAATCTGATCCGTTACAACTATCGCAATCACCTGGCACATGTATATATTTATGCGTACGATAACAAGCCGGAGATCGTGAAAAAAGCAAACCAGTCCGAGGAGCTTCTGATTTATTTCAGCAGGGGAATCCGCATAGCAAAAAAACTTGGAAATGAGTATCTGATCAATATGGCATACCAGAAAAATATTATGCTGTCATCGACAAACGGTATGTATGAGATATCTCTGCTTTATTCGGTGAGGACTTATGAGGCACTGAAAGATAAAAGATCAATCCAGGCAGGGCGTATTTATTCGGGGATTGCATATAACTTATGTGCGATCGGTGAAAATGAGCGCGCGATGGCTTATTACAGGCATGCAATCCGTCTGTTTTATCATCTGAGGGAACCGGAAGATATTGCGGAAGTGCAGTATAACATGTCTTTAAACTGCATTATGTGTGGACAATATGAAAAGGCGGAGTTTTATCTGACACAGTGCATGAAAGCGGTGGAGCGTCTGCATTTAAACAGCTTAAGAGTCTGCAATCTATCCAAATTATATGGACTGCTCGCTCTTGTGTCGATCTTAGAGGGTAACCGGTTTAACTGTGAACGTTATTTAAACAACTGCAGGCAGTTTTTAAATTACGTTATAGAAAAAGAAAAGATGGGGGATGGGTTTGGAACAGTCCACGATTATGCAAAGGTCGATGATGACATGTTTTTGTATACATTCTCACGCGGACTTCTTGCTGTACACGATGGAGATTATGAAAAAGCAGACACAGATTATGAGAAAGCGGAGGATTATCTGAGCCGATCCGAGGGAAATCAGTTTTTCAGCTATGCACTTTTCCAGCAAAAGCGGATGGAATGTTTCAAATGTCTCGAAAATCAGAAAGGTTATGAGAAGCAGAAAAAAACGTTAGAAGAATACGAAAGGCAGCATTTCAGTACCTATGGAAAACTGGCGAAAAAAATGATGGATACACTGCCGCCGGTGGATGAGGCGGACGGGCAGCAGGATGTTTCCGAACAGGAATTAGACGTACTGCTCTGGCAGGAGAGCATGGTATTAGCCTATAAGAGCAAGAAACACCAGCTGGATTTTATTTCGACCTGGCAGAAACTGATTGATGTGACCGGGGTCTGTGCAGAGGAAATGATCGATGCGGTCATGAAAACATTTTTAAATCACTTTAATGTGGACTGTGCGGTGTATGCGCGCTGTATGGAGAGACAGACGCAGGTATTATACAATAATACCGGGATCAATTTAAACGAGGAGCGGACGGGCAGGATCATCGCATCTTTAAAGCGGAATCCGGGAGGCTACGCGATCTCAAAGATCAGCAGCAACTATAACGAACACCAGGATATCACGGCATTGTTTGGTGAGGATGACGTGTGCTCTTTGGTGGCGGTGCCGTATTTTAACAATGCAAAACTCGAAAGTTTTCTGATCACCTATGTGAGGATGAAGGATAACTGGCATTCTTCCGTAAACCGGTATATGCTCGACGAAGATGATTTAAATATGTATCAGCTTTTATTCCGCGAGGTAAAATATTCTTTGAACCGTCTGGACGCATATGATAAAATATACGAGATGAACAATAAACTTTACCTCGCAGCAGTCACTGACCAGCTCACCGGAATTTACAACAGGGAAGGTTTTTACCGTAGGATCAAAGATCTGATAGATGAATTTTCGGGTGGAAAACGGAAACCGGAACTGGGTCTGATGTTTATTGATCTCGATAATTTTAAGCATTATAATGATACTTACGGTCATGATGTCGGCGACCTGGTTTTAAAGGAAATGGCAGATATTTTTTCCGGTCTGTGTGAAAAACAGGGATTTGTCTGCCGCTATGGTGGAGATGAATACATTATTGTATTTTTCACCGCGGATAAAGAAAGGCTGAAGGAAACGGCAAAGCAGATCTATCAGAAGATCGATCAGGCGGACGGTTTTGAAAAAGCGATTTCTGAGAAACTGAAAAAACAGATTTCCATCCGGAAAGAGCAGCGCATTTCCTGCTCCATTGGAATCGTGTTGGCAGAAGACATTCATGGCGAGGAAGAAATCAACCAGATGATCAAGAGGGCGGATGATCTGCTCTATTCGATCAAGACAACGAAAAAGGGAACTTACCGTATATGAAAATCGTTTTGCCGGAAAAAGTAAAATTTATCATAGAAACATTGGAAACACACGGGTATGAGGCATATGCAGTCGGCGGATGTGTGCGTGATACCATGTTACACCGCACACCGGGCGACTGGGACATCACGACGCAGGCGAAACCGGAGCAGGTCAAAGAAATATTTGCCGAAAAGAACATTCATACCATTGACACCGGGATCCAGCACGGAACCGTGACTGTGATGGTGGAACATGAGGGATTTGAGGTGACGACCTACCGGATCGACGGGGAATATGAGGATGCGAGACATCCGAAAAATGTACAGTTTACCGCGAGTCTGTTAGAGGATTTAAAAAGGCGTGATTTCACGATCAACGCCATGGCGTACAATGACAAAAACGGCCTGATCGACGCGTTTGACGGTGTGGGTGATTTAGAGCGCGGCGTGATCCGCTGTGTGGGATGTGCCATGGAACGTTTTTCCGAGGATGCACTGCGGATGCTTCGCGCCGTGCGTTTTGCGGCGCAGCTTGGGTTCGACATCGAGGCAGAGACAAAAGAAGCGATGGTAAAACTTGCGCCTGATATTGCAAAAATCAGTGCGGAGCGGATACAGACTGAACTGGTAAAATTAATTACATCCGCACATCCGGGAGAAATCAGGACTGCATGGGAAACAGGACTTACGGCAGTGTTTCTGCCGGAGTTTGACCGTATGATGGCGACACCGCAGAATACAAAGCATCATTGTTATTCGGTCGGGGAGCACACGGTGGCAGCGCTGGAACATATTGTGGGAGATAAGGTACTGCGCCTTACCATGCTGCTGCATGATGTGGCAAAACCTGTGTGCAGAACCACGGATGTTTCCGGCAATGACCATTTTTACGGACATCCCAAAGAAGGCAGTGAGATGGCAAGAAAGATCCTCCGCCGGTTAAAGTTTGACAATGACACGACCGATAAGGTGTGCCGGCTGGTGTGCTGGCATGATGACAATCCGCCGCTTTCCGAGAAAAACGTAAGAAGGGCGGTAAGCAGGATCGGAGTGGAACAGTATCCTGCATTATTTGCAGTGAAACGTGCGGATATTCTGGCACAGAGTGAATACCAGAGAGAAGAAAAACTCTCTTATGTAGATGGCTATGAGGCGTTATACCGGGAAATTTTAGAGAAGAATCAGTGTCTTACAATACGGGATTTAGCTGTAAATGGAAGTGATCTGATCGCTGCCGGGATGAAACCCGGAAAAGAGATCGGGGAGACATTAAAAAGTCTTTTAGAACTGGTGCTTGATGATCCAGAACTGAATGACAGGGAACTGCTGTTAGAGCGAATCTGTAGTCATGAATAAACAAACCCTCTCATATGATGAAGAGACACGGGGTAAGACCGTAATCAATCATATGGGGGGCGTTTTTTTGTATAATCGACCGGAACAGATATTAGAACAATACGAACTGGAAGTAAAGTCCATCTCAAGAGGACGGGACAGCTATCAGTGTGATACAGAGCAGGGACCGAAAATTTTGCGGGAATACAGAGGATCAAAGGAGCGGGCCGGGTTTTTAGCGGATATGCTGGATCATCTGAGTGGACAGGGAAGAACGGTGGAGACGGTAATGCGGACAAAAGAAGGTGAGCCGTTTTCCGTGAACGAGGAGGAAACAAAATACATATTATATCAGGCATTTCCAGGGGCGGAATGTGACACGAAAAACAGGGCGGATATGCTTTCTGCAGTAAGAGAACTTGCATTGCTTCACCAGTCTGCGCAGAATTATGAGGGCAGTGTGCCGGAGTTTTTAAAGTCAGGGCAGAATAATCTGCTTCTTCTCTATGAAAAAAGAAACCGGGAATTGAACAAAGTCAGAAATTATATCCGTGCAAAAAAGAAAAAGAATGATTTTGAGATGATGTTTGCGGTCTGGTATCCGGAGTATGTGAAAAAAGCACAGGAGACGACGGATATTTTAAAAGATCTGGGAATCCAGGAACAGCTGATCGGATTCTGCCATGGGGACTATAACCAGCACAATGTCATTTTTTCACGGGAAGGGATCGCGGTTGTCCATTTTGAAAATTTCCTGTATCAGGAGAGCGTCGGGGATCTTGCCAACTTTATCCGGAAAATGATGGAAAAAAATAACTGGAATGCCGGGCTTGGCATGGATCTGATCCGCGGATATGACCGGGTCAGAAAACTGTCGCCGGAGGAACTGAAATATCTGTATGTGTATCTTGCATACCCGGAAAAATTCTGGAAGATCGCCAACCGTTATTATAATTCACACAAGGCGTGGCTGTCGGGAAGAAATATAGAAAAACTGGAAAAAGTCGTTGCACAGGAGGACGCAAGGGAGCAGTTTTTACAGATGCTCTTTCACTTTACCGTATAGACAGTTTGCGGTATAATCAGGTGAGTAAAAAATTGTTCAAAGCTACAGTAGGAGACAGGAGAATACATGAAGATAAAATATCAGATCATATTACTGCTTACAGCAATGGTCATGCTGTTTGGCGGATGTGGGAAGAAAAATACGGTCGTGACCGGACGCTATTATTATCCGGATCAGGAGAAAGATGCAAAAACGGAAGAAACGTCGGATGATGCAGATGAGTCGGCGGAGACGACCGAGGAAAATGAAGCTGTGATCGGAAGTGACCAGTTTCTGATCAAAACAAATGACATGCAGGAGGAATGCCTGACGTTAGAGCAGATTGCATCCGGGAAAGAGTATGTGTATTATTACACACTTGCGACCAGGTTTCTCGATAAATACGGAAACCGCACTGCAGTGTCTTATTTTGAGCCGGGCAGAGTGATCACGGTGGGAGAAAAAGATGACCAGGGAAAAGTCACACAGGTGCAGATTTCAGATGCCGTCTGGGAATATCCGGATGTATCGCGTTATTCGGTGGATATGGACCGTGGCATTTTTAAGATTGGAGATGAGCGGTATTCCTATGATGCAGATCTTTATATCTGTGAGGATGACCTGAGAAAACAGTTGTCTGATCTGACTGAATTAGATACACTGTGCGTGACCGGTATAGGAAAAAAACTGATTTCCATTGTGGTTACGACCGGACATGGAGAGCTTGCTCTGACCAATACGGATCTTTTTGAGGGAAGCTTTATCCAGATCGGAAGCAAAATTTTTGCGGAAGTGACCAAAGATATGACAATGGAGCTGCCGGCAGGCACCTATACTGTGACGGTGGCAAATAATGGGTACGGCGGCAGTACGGAGCTTACGATCGAGAGTGGAAGAACAGAGACACTTGATCTTAATACCTTAAAGGGCGCGGGACCGAAGTTTGGAAATATTTTATTTGCCGTGGATGTGGAGGATGCGCTCATTCAGATCGATGGAAAGGTTGTTGATACGGAAGAGGCGGTTCCAATCCAGTATGGAGTGCACAGTCTTACGGTCACGGCGCCAGGGTACGATACCTTTAATAAGAAATTATTTGTTAATTCTGAGGAGGCAACGATCGTAGTCGGAATGTCGGGTGACGGCACCGGAACAGACAGCACCACGGAGGAAACGGAAACAGAAAATACTGCGGAAACAGCAAATGAAGCGGACAGTTCGGCAGAGGGAGCGGCAGGAAGCCTTGCAGGAAGTCTTGCAGGAAGTCATACGGCCGGCGAAAGCGGTGGAACAACATCGGGAAGCAGTACCGGAACAGTAGCCGGAACAACTGCAGGAAGCGGTACTGACACATCGACCGGCACGGCAGCAGGAAGCGGAACCGGCACGGGTACATCTTCGGATCTTTATACAGGAAACAGTACCGGAGATGGAACATCAACAGGCAGCAGTGCGGACTATTTATCTACATTGTCAGAGCTTCTGTCAACATTATCCGGTAACAGCAACTAAAAAGGACAGAATTGTACAAATTTAGCATGGAATAGTACTTGAAAAACAGGTTCGTTATCGCTAATATAAAAATAGAATCATAAGTAAGTATGGGAGGAAAGAAAAATGGGATACAAAGAAAATTATGAGAGCTGGCTGAACAATCCTTATTTTGACGAGGATACCAGAAATGAACTGAAAAGTATTGAGGGAAATGAAAAAGAGATCGAAGACCGTTTTTATATGGATCTGGAATTTGGTACAGCCGGACTTCGTGGTGTGATCGGAGCCGGAACCAACCGCATGAACATTTATACCGTGCGCAAGGCTACACAGGGACTTGCCAATTATATCAGCAGGGTAAACGGACAGAAACGCGGTGTTGCCATTGCCTATGATTCCCGTCATATGTCACCGGAGTTTGCAGATGAAGCGGCACTCTGTCTGGCAGCAAACGGAATCAAAGCGTATGTATTTGAATCTTTAAGACCGACACCGGAACTTTCCTATGCAGTGCGTAAATTAGGATGTATCGCCGGAATCAATGTGACCGCAAGCCACAATCCGCCGGAATACAATGGATATAAAGTATACTGGGAGGATGGTGCACAGATTACACCTCCACATGATACCGGAATCATGGATGAAGTAAAAAAAGTAACTGATTACGCAGCGGTAAAGACCATGCCGCTTGATGAGGCAAAGGCAGCAGGTCTCTATCAGGTGATCGGCGCAGATATCGACGATCCGTATATTGCAGAGTTAAAGAAACTGGTGCTGCATCAGGACTGCATTGATAAAGTGGGCGGAGAGTTAAAGATCGTATACACACCGTTACATGGAACCGGAAATATTCCGGTACGCCGCGTATTAAAAGAACTTGGTTTTAAAAATGTATACGTTGTTCCGGAGCAGGAGCTGCCGGATGGAGACTTCCCGACCGTAAGCTACCCGAACCCGGAAGCAGCAGAGGCATTTGAACTTGGACTTGCCCTCGGCAAAAAAGTCGATGCAGACCTGATCCTTGCAACAGACCCGGATGCAGACCGTCTCGGCGTGTATGTAAAGGACAGCAAAACAGGGGAATATCACAGCTTAACCGGTAATATGTCCGGCTGCCTGATCGGTGATTATGTGATTGGACAGCGTAAGGAGCGCGATGGAAGCCTGCCGGCTGACGGTGCATTTATCCGTTCCATTGTTTCTACGAATATGGCAGATGCGATCGCTGACTATTACGGAATCGAGCTGGTAGAGGTACTGACCGGATTTAAGTTTATCGGACAGAAGATCTTAGAGTTCGAGAAGACTGGAAAAGGAACCTATCTGTTTGGTATGGAAGAGAGCTACGGCTGTCTGACAGGAACCTATGCGAGAGATAAAGATGCGATCGTTGCATCCATGACACTCTGCGAAGCAGCTGCTTACTATAAGACAAAGAATATGACACTGTGGGATGCAATGCTTGCAATGTATGAGAGATACGGCTATTACAAAGATGATGTGACATCTATCACCTTAAAGGGTATCGAGGGACTTGCAAAGATCCAGGAGATCATGAATACGCTGCGTGATCAGGCACCACAGGAGATCGGCGCTTATAAAGTAACTGCAATCCGTGATTACAAGAAAGACACGGTTACAGATCTTGCAACAGGCAAGGTAACACCGACCGGACTGCCGGCTTCGAATGTTCTTTACTATGAGATGACAGATGGTGCATGGGTATGTGTAAGACCATCCGGTACAGAGCCAAAAGTGAAGTTTTATCTGGGTGTAAAAGGAACATCTCTTGCGGATGCAGATCAGAAATCAGCGGATCTTTCAAAAGCAGTACATGCGATGATCGATAAAATGCTTTAATACGAATTCTGGATAGAAAATGTTTGTAAAAATGGTTACTGTTTACAGGCAGGCATTTTCTGAATTGAAAATGCCCATATTTCGGGGATTTTCCTTGACAACAGAAGTAAAAACAAGTATAAATAATGAAGTAGGTATTACAGTGTACGGATATCCGTCAGGGATTGGTGCATCAGAAAACCACAAAATTAAATTTACTGTGAAAATCCAGAGGAGGAATTTTTAACATGAACAAAGCAGAATTAGTTGCAGCAATGGCTGAGAAAACTGAATTAAGCAAAAAAGACGCAGAAGCAGCATTAAAAGCTTTCACAGACGTTGTAGCTGAAGAATTAAAAAAAGGTGAGAAGATCCAGTTAGTTGGATTCGGAACATTCGAAGTATCTGAGAGAGCAGAAAGAACAGGAAGAAACCCACAGAGCGGTAAAGAGATGGTTATTCCGGCTTCTAAAGCTCCAAAATTCAAAGCTGGTAAAGCTTTAAAAGATATGGTTAACGCATAATCATAACAGAAAAGATTCTAAGCGGGTTCCGGTTGTGGGATCCGCTTTTTTGTTGGAGGATTACTATGAGACTCGATAAATTTTTAAAAGTATCCCGTCTGATCAAACGCCGCACGGTGGCAAACGAGGCGTGTGATGCGGGAAGGGTATCTGTAAATGGAAAACCGGCGAAGGCATCGGTCAATGTCAAAGTCGGGGATATCATTGAGATCGCATTTGGAACGAAAACCGTAAAAGTGCGTGTACTTGATCTGTTGGATACCACGAAAAAAGAACAGGCAAAAGATTTATTTGAATATATAGCATAAAAGCAGGCACCTTCTAATATATTTAGAAACGGTAATAGATATTTCCGCCAATAAATATCAGGAGGTCTTAGGATGGATGATAAAAATACAAATGTGACAAAGTCACATAAGGTACTGCTTGCAAACCGCAAAAGCGGAGCTTTTTCCGGCGTGGTGGACGTGTTGTCATTTGATGTGGCAGAGATTCTGTTAGAGACAGAACTTGGCATGCTTTTAATAAAAGGACATGATCTTCATGTGAACCGTCTTACCCTGGAAAAAGGTGAAATTGATATTGAAGGAAGAATCGATTCCCTGACGTATTCCGATATCAAAAATACAGGAAAACAGGCTGAATCTATTTTAGGAAGGCTGTTCAAATGATGGCTGTCAGCGCAGCAATCAGTGAGCAGGCAGCCTCGCTTGGGGTATCCATATTGATTGGCGGTGCATTGTTTCTTTTATATGATATTTTCCGGATATTTCGCAGAGTCGTGCCACACGGGAATTTCTGGATCGGTGTGGAGGATTTTTTTTACTGGCTCTGCTGTACTGCTGTAGTTTTTGTGATGCTGTATCGGGAAAATGACGGCATGGTGCGGGGATTTTCCATAGGCGGCATCATGATTGGCATGCTGCTCTACTATTTTCTGCTCAGCCGGTTTGTCATACGGATCAATGTGATGGTCTTTGGGACGGTTTTTGGTCTGCTCGGCAAAATATTTGGTACTATTTTACTACCATTCAGAAAACATGGGAAAAAAATTATACATTTTTTCAGAAAACGATTGAAAAAAGTGTGCAGAGCAGTTAAAATTGGATTATGTAAACTATAGCCTGACGGGACGTTTGTGAAAAACAGTCAGGACAGCGGTATATCAGATGGAAGGAAACAGATATGGCAGGTAGGGGACGTCGGAAAAAAAATAATAACAGAGCAGGAAAGCTTTGTATTGGAATGATCGTCATTGCGTTTGTTGCGGTAATGTCTGTCCAGATCATCAGAGTTTACCAGAAAGATCAGGAATACATGCAGCAGGAGGCGTCGCTTCAGAAACAGTTAGAGGAAGAAACCGCAAGGGGAGAACAGCTGAGCAGCTATGAGACGTATACAAAGTCCCAGCAGTATGTGGAAGATACTGCAAAGAGTAAATTAGGACTTGCCTATGATAATGAGATCATCTTCAAGGAAGCGAAATGATAAAATAACAAAATGAAAAACCAGTTCCATGATGTGCGTATGACGCAGATGGAACTGGTTTTTTGTTACCTTCTATTTTACGATGGCGTCGATTTTATCCAGCTCTTCTTTGGAGAAAGAAGTATTTCCGATGATACCGATATTGTCTAAAATCTGTTCCGGTTTTGAAGCACCGATCAGTACGCTTGTCACATGGTCGTCCTTTAAGATCCAGCTTAATGCCATTTCAGCGAGTGTCTGACCGCGCTGTCCTGCCAGTTCATTTAATGCTTTGATCTGACTGAGACGTTCCGGTGTTAAGGAAGATTCATGTAAGAACCGTCCGTCTTTTGCGATACGGCTGTCCGCTGGAATACCGTTTAAGTAGCGGTTGGTCAGCATGCCCTGGGCTAAAGGAGAGAATGCAATGATACCTTTTTTCAGGTCATGGGCAGTTTCCTTTAAGCCGTTCTCTTCAATGGTACGGTCAAAGATCGAATAACGGTTCTGGTTGATGATGAACGGACATTTTAAGTCATTCAAAATAGCCGCTGCCTTCTTTAAGGTCGGTCCGTCATAGTTAGAAAGTCCGACATAAAGTGCCTTGCCGCTTTTTACGATAGAATCAAGTGCACCCATTGTCTCTTCAAGCGGTGTTTCCGGATCCATGCGGTGATGGTAGAAGATATCGACATATTCAAGACCAAGTCTCTTTAAGCTCTGGTCTAAACTTGCAATCAGGTACTTGCGGCTTCCCCAGTTGCCGTAAGGCCCCTCCCACATATCATAACCTGCTTTCGTGCTGATCAGAAGCTCGTCACGGTAAGGCAGAAAATCATCTTTTAAAATCTGACCGAAATTGCGCTCAGCGCTTCCGTAAGCAGGTCCGTAATTGTTAGCGAGATCGAAGTGGGTAATGCCGTGGTCGAATGCGGTGCGGCACATTGCCTTCATGTTATCGTAACATCCGGTATCACCGAAATTATGCCATAATCCCAAAGATACGATCGGAAGTTTTAAACCGCTTGCTCCGCAGCGGTTATACTGCATGGTTTCATAACGTTTACTGTCTGCTGTGTACATTTTTCCATCTCCTTAAATGCTTTATTAATCCAATTCGCCGTTCGTCAATCATGCAGGCATGTTGACTCACTTGCGTTCATTATACCAAAAAACCTGAATGAGGTGTGAGGGCAATGTGAAATTCCTAAAAATAATCAACTGTTTTGAACTCCCTCGAAAGGACATCGAAAAAGGGATTTTGGCGAAAACTTTTTTGAAATCGGGATTTCCTTTGACAAAGATTTTTATTTCGGACTCCTATAATGGGATGCACCCGAAAAAATCCGGCAGACAAAATGCCGTGGTTGGAGGGAGAAATAAGAAAGTGTAAGGAGAAAAGGAATGAAAAAGACGGGAGTCAGACAAATGATATTTGGAATACTCGGGAGCCTGGCATGTGGAGTCAGTGTGATGGGATGTTATCCGCTTGTGCCGGCATATTTTACCGCACTCTATTTAGAACAGGTAAACGGAGTTGTGCTGCTTGCTTTTATGTACATAGGAATGACTCTGTTTATGCCGCTGACCGCAGCGGTAAAATACGGGGTGACACTGATCGTTATGATCGGTGCAGTGAAGCTGATCGAATGGGCAAATGAAGGGTGTCCGGCATTTTTGGCAGGTGTGATGGCGGGACTTACCACACTGATCTTATCGTTTTGCGGAAGTCTCCTGGAATGGAAAAACCAGCCGGACGGGGCAGCGGTATTTTTGGAGGCAGTCTTTATTTTTGGTGCGGTAATCCTTTTAAACCGCGGTATACATTTCCTGATGGAGTGGACGCCGGTGCAACGGAAAACAGAGGAACTGCCGGAGCGGGGAAATGGCGAGCGGCTCAAAAATTATGCGGAGTCTTTTCAGGGGCTGTCCCAGATATTTTTAAATATGAGTGCAGGAAAAGAAAAATATGCTGCGGATGAGCTTGGCAGGGTACAAAACGAACTGACCGGAAAAGTATGTGCCTCCTGTGATTCCTGCGCACTCTGCTGGGAGAGGGACTGCACACCGCTTTATGGAATTTTGTCTTCAATGATCACATCCATCTGGCAGGTGGGAGAGCCGGGGGCGGAAAATGAGGCGGAGTTAAAGAAGTACTGTGCGAAAAGCCGGGATATGGTGGAGGAGGCGGTGCGTGTGTTTGAGCGTGTCAGCTTAAATCATGCGTGGTACAACCGTCTTTTGGAAAACAGGCAGGTGATCGCGGAACAGCTCGATGCCATGGCTTATATCATGCAGGACTGTGCAAGAGAAGAACGTGTGCTCGATACACAGGAGAGAAGAGCGATCTCTGAGATACGTTACCGGGCAAAAGAAAGGGGAATTTCCATTGAGGAAATACATCTGATCGAGACTCTTGACGGCAGATTAAAACTGAGTGCGGCATTAAAGAGCAGAATGGGGGGCTGTATTTCCCTGAAATCATTTGTGACTGCGGCGGGACATGCATTAGGCAGGCAGATGCGGGCGGCAGCCGACACGAAAACCTTTATCTCAAAGGAACCGGTCAACTATGTTTTTTATGAGGACACGGTGTACCGTAATGTACAGGGAATCGCGCGAGTCAAAAAGGACGGGGCAAAAATATCGGGGGATAATTTTTCTTTTCTGGAGTTAGAGCGTGGAGAATTTCTGCTTGGACTTTCAGATGGAATGGGATCAGGGAGCATGGCATGTAAAGAGAGTGAGATGGTCTTAGATCTGGTTGAACGTTTTTTGGAGGCGGGATTTTCTGTTGAGACGGCGATCCGCATGATGAATTCCGCGATGGTCATGAAAGGAGCGGATGATTTGTATTCAACGGTCGATCTCTGCAAGATCAATCTGTATACGGGAATGGCGAAGTTATATAAGATCGGGGCAGCAGCTACCTTTATTAAGAGGGGGGCGGAGGTGGAATGTATCACTTCCCAGAGTCTGCCGGTTGGAGCGCAGGTACAGATGGATATCTCTGTGCAGGAAACAAAACTAACGGGCGGTGATTTTGTTGTCATGGTAACGGATGGTGTGTTAGAATATCTGCATGTGAAAAAACCGGAGGATACCATGCAGGAGATCATAGAGAGCATACAGACAAATAATCCGGGGATACTGGCAAAGAAAATCATGGAGCGCGTCATGCTTTTTACGGGAGGAAAGGCGAAGGATGATATGACCGTGTTAGCGGCATGTATCTGGGAAAAATAAATGACAGAAGATGTATTAAACTGGATCAAAAAAGAAAAACTGATGACAGAAGGGGACACCGTGATCGTGGGACTCTCCGGCGGAGCGGATTCGGTGGCACTTTTACTCGTGCTTTTGGAACTGCGCCAGAGGATCGGCTATACACTTCTGGCAATTCATGTGGAACATGGGATCCGCGGTGAGGAGAGCAGAAAGGATGCAGCGTTTGTGGAGGAACTCTGCAGGCAGAAAAATATCCCATGCAGGATATGTCCGGTCAATGTGCCGGACTATGCAGCCACAGAGGGAATCGGTGTTGAGGAAGCTGCGAGGATACTGCGTTATGAATGTTATCAAAAGGCAGCAGAAGAGCTGAAACAGAGTGGAGCTGGCCGTGTCAGCATTGCCCTTGCGCATCATGCGAACGACAATGCTGAGACCGTCTTATTTCAGATGGCGCGGGGAAGCGGTGTGCATGGAATGTGCGGTATGCACCCGAAACGGGTGCTGGGAGATGACATTTTGATTGTGCGTCCGCTTCTTTGTGTGTCGAGGGGACAGATCGAGGAGTATCTGAAAAAGTGTGGGCAGGAGTACCGGACGGATGGCACCAATCTGGATATCAATTACAGCAGAAACCGCATCCGTCATCATATTCTGCCTGAACTTTCGGTAATTAACGAGCAGGCAGTTTCTCATATCAATCAGAGTGCACTGCTTTTGCAGCAGGCGGTCAGTTATATGGAACAGGAAACAAAAAAAGCCGTGCAGACATGCTGCATTGGCGGGGGCGGTGCATATGTTATTTTAGAAAATGAGTGGAAGCAGTATCCGGAGATCATAAGACAGGAAATCGTTCATGAGGTGCTTGGAAAGACTGCCGGCAGCCGGAAAGATCTTGGCATGGTGCATGTGCAGGATGTCTGTGCACTGATGGAGAAACAGACCGGACGGGAGATCACGCTTCCGTATCAGATGACAGCGAGCCGGATCTATGAGGGGGTAAGATTGTGCCGGAGCGGGACGCACAAAGCTGGCACGGGAACATGGCAGGAGAAAGGTGGATGTGAAACAGAAGGTGCAGCAGGTGCTTCTCAGTCATTTTATGAGGTTACGGCAGATGATTTTGCAAAACTTGAGGCAGGAGAAACGGTAAGTATCACACTGCCGGATGCCAATGTAAGCCTCAGACTGCTTTTATTTTCGGGAAAAGTTGACGAAATTCCAAAAAATCAGTATACGAAATGGCTGAATTATGATAGGATAGAATGTGGCTTGCAGTTTCGGAGAAGGGCATCGGGAGATTATCTGACGGTGGATGATGCGGGACACAAAAAGAAACTGAAAAGCTATTTTATTGACGAAAAGATACCGCAGATAAAAAGAGAGCACATATGGCTTTTAGCGCAGCAGTCGCATGTGTTATGGGTCATTGGCGGGCGGATCAGCGCCGTCTGCAAAATAAAAGAAGATACAAAAAAGATTCTGGAAGTAAGGATCGACGGAGGAAATTATCGTGAAGATTAAAAACATTAACGTTCATTTTACGGAAGCAGAGATTGACAAAAAGATCAGAGAATTAGGTGCAAGGATCAGTGAGGATTATGCAGGGGAATCCGTATGCCTGATCTGTATTTTAAAGGGAGCATCTTTCTTTACCTGTGAGCTGGCAAAGAGGATCACCGTTCCGGTAGAAGTGGAATTTATGTCTGTTTCAAGTTATGGCTCCGGTACGGAATCCAGCGGAATCGTAAAGATCGTGCAGGATTTATCAACCAGCATTGAAGGAAAGAATGTCATTGTTGTTGAGGACATTATCGATACAGGAAGAACTTTAAGCTACCTTCTGGAGAATTTGAAAACAAGAAGTCCAAAGAGTGTCCGTCTGTGTACACTTCTTGACAAACCGGAACGCAGAGTTGTGGATGTGAAGGTTGACTATGTCGGATTTGAGATACCGGACGAGTTCGTAGTAGGTTATGGTCTTGATTATGATCAGCAGTACCGTAATCTGCCTTACATTGGATTTGTGGAGATAGAGGAATAAAGGAGAAAAGGGATTGAATAATAAGAGAAGTGGTTTTAGAGGATTTGGAGTATATCTGATATTAGTTCTCGCTGTCATTGCAATCTGGTACTGGCTCGATGGCAATAACGTGACCAACACGTATACAAGACAGCAGTTTGAGACGGCATTGGCAGAGGGCAAGGTAACACAGGTTAATGTTGTGCCGAATCGTGAAGTGCCGACAGGAAGTGTCAACATTACATTCAGTGATTCGAGTACGCAGGTGATGCTTGTCTCAGATGTGGCAGAGATCGAGCAGTATATGCGGGATGCGGGATTTAAGACTTATACCGTGCAGAATCCGCCGGAGGAGAGCTGGCTTTTGACATTGCTTCCATATCTGATCATTTTTGCTGCAATGTTCATTTTCTTTATGATCATGACCAATCAGGCTGCAGCAAACTCAGGCGGCGGAAGCAAGATGATGAACTTTGGCAAGAGCCGTGCGAGAAGAATGAGTGACGATCCGGCAAAACGTGTGAAGTTTTCTGATGTCGCAGGATTACAGGAAGAAAAAGAAGAGTTAGAGGAGATCGTTGATTTCTTACGCGCTCCAAAGAAATATACGCAGCTCGGTGCAAGAATCCCGAAAGGCGTGCTTTTGGTGGGACCTCCTGGTACCGGTAAGACATTGCTTGCAAAGGCGATTGCAGGGGAAGCAGGAGTACCGTTTTTCTCTATTTCCGGTTCTGACTTTGTCGAGATGTTCGTCGGTGTCGGTGCATCGAGAGTCCGCGACCTTTTCGAGGAAGCAAAGAAAAATGCGCCGTGTATCATTTTCATCGATGAGATCGATGCAGTGGCCAGACGAAGAGGAACCGGTATGGGCGGCGGTCACGATGAGCGTGAGCAGACCTTAAACCAGATGCTTGTTGAGATGGACGGATTTGGTGTCAATGAGGGTATCATTGTCATGGCTGCAACCAACCGTGTGGATATCTTAGACCCGGCGATCATGCGTCCGGGACGTTTTGACCGTAAAGTGGTCGTCGGCCGTCCGGATGTACGCGGAAGGGAGGAAATCCTTGGCGTACATGCGAAGAACAAGCCGCTGGGCGATGATGTTGATTTAAAACAGATCGCACAGACCACAGCGGGATTTACCGGTGCGGATCTTGAGAATCTGTTGAATGAAGCGGCAATTATTGCTGCAAAAGAGAACCGTGCGTATATCAAGCAGGATGATATCAAAAAATCTTTTGTAAAAGTGGGCATCGGCGCGGAGAAGAAGAGCCGTGTGATCTCTGACAAAGAGAAACGGATCACGGCATTCCATGAATCCGGTCATGCGATTTTATTCCACTTATTACCGGATGTGGGACCTGTCTATTCGGTATCGATCATTCCGACCGGAAGCGGTGCAGCAGGATATACGATGCCTCTGCCGGAAAAGGATGAGATGTTCAACACGAAGGGCAAGATGTTACAGGATATCGTCGTATCACTTGGCGGACGTGTGGCGGAAGAACTGGTATTTGATGATATTACAACCGGGGCATCACAGGATATCAAACAGGCGACACAGATGGCAAAAGCCATGGTTACCAAATACGGTATGTCGGATAACATCGGTCTGATCTGCTATGACAACGATGATGATGAGGTATTCATCGGACGCGACCTTGCACACACCAGAGGATACAGTGAGGGCGTGGCAAGTGCAATCGATCAGGAAATCAAGCGCATCATCGATGAGTGTTACGCAAAAGCAAAGCAGATGATCATGGATCACCGTGATGTATTAGATGCCTGTGCAAACCTTCTTTTGGAGAAAGAAAAAATCAGCCAGAAGGAGTTTGAGGCGTTATTTGATAAGTAATTGTGCATATTTTTCTGTTCTCACAAAAATATAATACCAAGGTACTGTACAATATGCATAAAAACAATGATGAAAAATTGTGAACTTTGTGCACACTTATTTGCGGGGGCATGCTATTATAATAACCGTAAAAACCCCCCAATACATTATATATAGTTTTTGCTATACCCCATAGTAAAAATACCTTCTCCTAAAAATGGAACCTGACCCCAGGTTTCATTTTTTTTGTCATTTTTTAATCTGTAATCAGAGCACATCTTTTGAAATACACAACCCCATAAATAATTGAAAAAATTTTCCAATTATATCTTGACACATCAGTGAACTAAAGTTATAATCCTAGTAATCTTATAGGAAATATATGAAAAAGAAAAAAATAAAGGAACAGATGATAAGATATTAAGACAGTTTTACAGGACAGCAGACACAGATTTTACCTGTGCGTGACGCAGGTTTTACGGAGTGGAGGGACAATGAGAAAGAGGATGGCAGCAATCCTTGCAGCAGCAATGCTTGCAATGGGAACATTCGCCGGATGCGGCAGTGTGGCAGATGCGGATACAGTAGAGATCGTCAATGTTTCCTACGATCCGACCAGAGAATTATATCAGGCCTACAATACCTTGTTCGAAAAACACTGGGAAGAGCAGACCGGGCAGAAGGTAAGGATCATCCAGTCCCATGGCGGTTCCGGAAAACAGGCATTGGAGGTTGCGAACGGCCTTGACGCCGATGTGGTAACACTTGCATTAGAGGGTGATATCAAGACGATCTCCGATTCCGGGCTGATCGATCCGGGATTTACATCAGAGTTTCCGGACGACAGTGCTCCCTATACCTCAACGATCGTATTCCTTGTGAGAAAGGGAAATCCAAAACAGATCAAAGACTGGGATGACCTTTTAAGATCGGATGTCAGTGTTATCACTCCGAACCCAAAGACTTCCGGTGGAGCAAGGTGGAATTATCTCGCGGCATGGTACTATTTTGAAGGACAGGGCGAGAGTGAGGAAGACATCACAGAGCATATGAAAACACTATATCAGAATGTGCTGGTCTTAGATTCCGGGGCACGCGGTTCAACGACCACATTCATTGAAAATGGCCAGGGTGACGTCCTGATTGCATGGGAGAATGAAGCATTTTTATCCATGCAGGAGGAACCGGGAGAATACGAGATCGTTGTTCCATCGGCATCGGTGCTCTGTCAGCCGACGGTAGCTGTTGTAGATGAAGTGGTTGACAGAAGAGGCAGCCGGGCTGTTGCGGAGGAATATTTGAATTACCTGTATTCCGATGAAGCACAGAAGCTTGCAGGAGAAAATTATTACCGTCCGGCAGATCAGGACATTGCAAAACAGTTTTACACGGAGGAGGGAACACATGAGATCACAGAAGTTCCTTCTGATGGAAAATGGATGGTGACGGATGTTGCTATGGCAGATATCAGTCACTTTGGCGGATGGGATGCTGTGATAGAGAAACATTTTTCGGATGGCGGTATCTTTGACACGATCTATGAACGTAACAGGTAGTGAAGAGGGAGGATTGCATGCGTAAAAGTAAAAATAAAAGAGTCATACCGGGTTTTGGACTGTCTTTTGGAATTACCATAACAATGCTTGGACTGATCGTGATTATTCCGTTATGTTCGCTGGTTGTATTTTCAGCAAAACTTTCATTTCCTGAATTTCTTGATACAATCACAAGACCGCGTGTGTTATCGAGCTATGCAGTCAGTTTTTTTACTGCATTCGTGGCGGCGGCGATCGATGCGGTCATGGGTATGATCATCGCCTGGGTGCTTGTAAGATATGATTTTCCCGGAAAAGCGATCATGGATGGCATCATCGAACTTCCTTTTGCACTGCCGACCGCAGTTGCCGGTATCGCACTGACACACCTGACCACGACGGAGGGCTGGGTAGGAGCATTTTTTCAGAAGTTCGGAATTAAGATCGCGTATACAAGACTCGGAATCATCGTGGCGCTGGTGTTTATCGGAATTCCGTTTGTTGTGCGGGCGGTGCAGCCGGTTTTGGAAAAAATAGATATCCAGTATGAGGAGGCGGCAAATATCCTCGGCGCAAACAGCAGGCAGACGATGTTCCGTGTGATCCTGCCGGAGATTTTACCATCCCTGATCGCCGGATTTACGATGTCCTTTGCGAGAGGACTTGGCGAATATGGAAGCGTGGTATTTATTGCAGGAAATACCCCTTATGAGACAGAGATCGCACCGCTGATGATCATGTCAAAGCTTCAGGAATTTGATTATGCGAGTGCAACTTCGATCGCTCTTGTCATGTTAGCGGCAGCGTTTGTGATCCTTTTTATCAATGCATGGCTGCAAAGCCGGGCGTCAAAGATCGTCAGCGGAATTGCATAGCAACCAGGTTGCATAGCAGCTAAATTGCAGGATAGATGTATGGAGACAGGCAGAATATCTGTCAGGTTTTGCAGAAATCAGATCACAGGAAGGAGAAAGCTATGGAGATCAGAAAAAATTCAGGGCCACTTAAATGGATCTTAATCGGTATCAGCACATTATTTCTCATAGTGATGTTGATCCTGCCGCTCACCTACGTCCTTGTCACAGCGTTTGGGGAGGGCATTAAAGTATTTGTGGCGTCAGTCACCGATTATTATGCATTAAAGGCAATCGGTCTTACATTGGAAGTAACGCTGATCGCGGTGGTGGTCAACACCATATTTGGAATTGCGGCATCCTGGTGTATCACGCGATTCCAGTTTCATGGCAAAAAGATCTTGTCAACGCTGATTGATCTTCCGCTTACAATCTCACCGGTTATTGCCGGACTGATCTATATCCTGACCTTTGGACGGCAGAGTATCCTTTATGAGTATCTGCGGTCGGCGGGGATCAAAATGATCTTTGCGGTACCGGGAATCGTGGTTGCAACAGTGTTTGTGACATTTCCGTTTATATCGAGGGAGATCATCCCGGTGCTCTCCACATTTGGCACCGACGAGGAGGAAGCGGCTGCACTGATGGGAGCAAACGGATTTACGATTTTCCGGAAAATTACCTTCCCACATATCAAATGGGCATTGCTTTACGGAATCGTGCTCTGTACGGCAAGAGCGATGGGAGAGTTTGGTGCGGTATCTGTTTTGTCCGGTCACCTTCAGGGAAAAACAAATACGATGCCGCTTTACATTGAACTTTTGTATCAGGGATATGATTTTACCGGAGCGTTTGCGGTATCGGCGATCTTAGTGTGTATGGCAGTCGTGATCTTAGTGCTTCGGAGTGTGTTGGAGCACAAGGGCAAAGAAGCGTAGGCAGGGCTGCCAGAGAAGAAAAGTAACAGCAGCGCAGTTAAGGCATCATAGCAGCTGGCGCAGCATAGCAGCTGGTGCAGCATAGCAGCTGGTGCAGCATGGCAGTAAATGTACTACTGGAAATGGAGCGGATTATGGCGGAACAAAATTATGTAGAACTTAGGCATGTGAATAAAAAGTATAAAGATTTTCAGGCATCCGACGACATCAATTTTGGAATTGGAAAAGGAAAGCTGATCGGGCTGCTCGGACCGAGTGGCAGCGGAAAGACGACGATCCTTCGAATGCTTGCCGGATTAGAACATGCGGATTCGGGGGAGATCATCATTGATGGAAGAGTCGTCAATGATGTACCGGCGAGTGAGCGCGGGATCGGATTTGTGTTTCAGAACTATGCGCTGTTCCGCTACATGACCGTATATGATAACATAGCATTTGGACTGGATGTAAAAAAATGGAAAAAGGCAGATATCAGACGGCGTGTGGATGAACTGGTGGAATTAGTCGGGTTAAAGGGATTTGAGAAGCGCTATCCGAACCAGTTATCCGGCGGACAGAGACAGAGGGTTGCATTTGCGAGAGCCTTAGCGCCGAACCCGGAACTTCTTCTTTTAGATGAACCGTTTGCAGCCATTGACGCAAAAGTACGTCAGGAACTTCGAAGCTGGCTTCGGGAGATGATTACGAGAGTCGGCATCACCAGCATTTTTGTCACGCATGATCAGGATGAGGCAATTGAGGTTGCAGATGAGATCATCATAACCAACCATGGACATATCGAACAGGCGGGAACGCCGATCGAAATCTACAGCCAGCCGAAGACACCGTTTGTCACAGAGTTCATGGGAAGTCCGACCAGAATCAGCAATATCACCAGCTTCCATGGGTATGAGGAATTAGGTGAGGGGCTTCATGCGGTGGTGAGACCGGAACATGTGAGTGTCACAAAAAAGACAGAGCAGAGCCGCTTTTCTTCTTCCGTGGAGGAAGGTGTTGTGGAGCGCGTGATGTTTCGCGGCAGAGAGGTCGAACTTCATGTAAGAGTACATGATGTGCTGCTTGTGGCAAACCGCAGGTTAGAGGAGGCATCGATCACAGAGGGCGAGCGTGTCAATGTGTTCATTTATCAGGTGTTTGCATTCCCGGCAGGTGAAAACGGCACACAGAATGTAAACATTGTAGAAAATGCCAATATTGAAACAGAGAAGCTGTTTTATATTTAAGGAGATCAGTGTGAAAAATAAGATTTTTCACACGCAAGATTTGTGCTCCGGCACAAACTTGATATGCGCAAAAAACTGTGCAGAAATGGAGAATTATATGAAAACAGAAATCATTACATCGGATGTGCTGATCATCGGCGGTGGAACTTCCGGCTGTTATGCGGCACTGACTATCGCAGAGCAAAACCCGGAGCTTAAGATTGTGATCGCGGAAAAAGCGAATATCATAAGGAGCGGCTGTCTTGCAGCCGGCGTCAATGCCCTGAACGCATATATCACGGAGGGAAGAAAGCCGGAAGATTATGTCGACTATGCCACGAAGGATGCCAATGGCATTGTGAGAAAAGACCTGCTGCTCTCCATGTCGCAGGGACTCAACCGTGTGACAGCGAAGTTAGAGGAGTTAGGGCTTGTTATTTTAAAAGATGAAAACGGAAAATATGTGACAAGAGGTAACCGGAATATCAAGATCAACGGCGAGAACATCAAGCCGATCTTAGCGGAAGCCGTGAAAGCACAGAAAAACGTGAAAGTCATCAATCATGTGAACATCACGGATTACATTACAGAGCAGGATAAAGTGACCGGGGCATACGGATTTGACGTCAATGAGAAGATAGCATACATTTTTTCTGCAAAAGCAGTTTTATGTGCGACCGGCGGAGCGGCAGGACTTTACCGCCCGAACAATCCGGGATTTTCAAGACACAAGATGTGGTATCCGCCGTTTAACACCGGAGCGGGATACGCGATGGGAATTTTAGCCGGAGCAGAAATGACGACTTTTGAGATGCGTTTTATTGCACTCCGCTGTAAAGATACGATCGCACCGACCGGAACGATCGCACAGGGCGTCGGGGCAAAACAGATCAACTCCCTCGGAGAGGTCTATGAGACGAAATATGGCATTACGACTGAGGAGCGTGTCTACGGTACCGTGGCGGAGAATCAGGAGGGAAGAGGCCCGTGTTACCTGCATACGGAAGGCATTAAGGAAGAGCAGGGCAAAGATCTGTTAAAGGCATATTTAAATATGGCACCGAGCCAGACTTTAAAATGGATCGAGAGCGGAAAAGAGCCGAATGAGCAGGATGTCGAGATCGAGGGCACCGAGCCTTACATCGTGGGTGGTCATACCGCAAGCGGCTACTGGATCGACGATGCGAGAAGAACCACATTAAAAGGACTTTATGCAGCCGGGGATGTCGCCGGAGGATGCCCGCAGAAATATGTGACCGGAGCACTCGTGGAGGGCGAGATCGCGGCGGAGACGATTCTAAAGGATCTGAAGCAGCAAGAGGAAGGTCAGCAGTCAGAAGGACAGGCTTCAAAGGAACAGTTAGAAAAACTGGCACAGGCAGTCGATCAGGAATATGAGTCCTGTTTTGCAGAGAAAAAATCATTCTTTGGCACGGAACAGATCGAGGAAGCCATGCAGAAAGTCATGGATGCCTACGCAGGCGGGATCGGAACGAATTACCGCTACAATGAGAAACAGCTCAATATCGCGGAAGAAAAAATTGGCCAGCTTTTCGCACTGACAAAAGATCTGACCGCAAAAGATACGGATGACCTGTTACATATTTATGAAGTAAAGGAACGCTTAGTCGTATGTAAAAGCGTCATCGCACATCTAAAAGCGCGGAAAGAGACACGCTGGCGCGGTTTCGGACAGAACATGGGCTATCCGGGAACAAAAGATGACTGGGATAAAAAAGCAGTCAATTCCGTCTATGAAAACGGTAAAATCAAAATTCTGTTCCGTGATCTGACACAGACACCGGATTTTGGTCAGAAAGGAGGTACCCTGTGAGCATAGCGATCAATAAAAGTAAATGCGTAAAATGCAGACGCTGCATCGAAGTCTGTCCGGGAAATCTGATCAAGGCAGACGCAGACGGCAAGGCATACATCAAAGAGCCGAGAGACTGCTGGGGCTGCACCTCCTGCGTCAAAGAATGCAGGGCCGAAGCCATAGACTTCTTCTTAGGGGCCGACATCGGCGGCAGAGGCAGCACCCTGACCACCAGAGAGGACGGTGACTACCGCCTCTGGACTGTCACCGCACCCGACGGCAACAAGACCGTCGTACGGATCAATAAAAAAGACGCCAACAAATATTAAAACACAGCAAAATAGAGGAGGATATTTTATGAGTGGATTATCACATTTGGACGAACTGGAGGCAGAGGCGATCTACATCATCCGCGAAGTAGCTGCCGAATGCGAAAAACCGGTAATGCTTTACTCCATAGGAAAGGACAGCTCGGTAATGCTGCACCTCGCCATGAAAGCATTTTACCCGGAGAAGCCGCCTTTCCCATTTTTACATATCGATACGACCTGGAAATTCCGTGAGATGATCGAGTTCCGTGACCGCATCGCAAAAGAGAACGGCATTGAGATGTTAGTTTACACCAATCAGGAAGGTGTGGACGCCGGCATCAACCCGTTTGACCACGGTTCCGCTTACACCGACATCATGAAAACACAGGCATTAAAACAGGCGCTTAAAAAATATGAGTTTACTGCAGCATTTGGCGGCGGCCGCCGTGACGAGGAAAAATCCCGTGCGAAAGAGAGAATCTTCTCCTTCCGTAACGAGGCGCAGGCATGGGACCCGAAAAACCAGAGACCGGAGATGTGGAAACTGTATAACACCAAGATCAATAAAGGCGAGAGCATCCGTGTCTTCCCGATCTCAAACTGGACAGAAAAAGATATCTGGCAGTACATCAAACGTGAGAACATTGAGATCGTACCGCTTTATTTTGCAAAAGAGCGTCCGGTCGTATACAGAGACGGCAACATCATTATGGTGGATGATGACCGCTTCAAATTCCGTGAGGGTGAGAAGCCGGAGATGAAAAAAGTCCGTTTCCGTACATTGGGATGTTATCCGCTGACCGGTGGTGTGGAATCCGATGCGGAGACTTTGGATGAGATTATTGACGAGACACTTGCAGCCGTATCTTCAGAACGTACCAGCCGCGTGATCGACAACGAGGCGGCAGGCAGCATGGAACGTAGAAAAAGGGAGGGGTATTTCTAGATGAAAGGTTTACTTAAATTTATCACCTGCGGTAGTGTGGATGACGGAAAATCCACACTGATCGGACATATTTTATACGATGCAAAACTGCTTTATGCAGATCAGGAAAAAGCACTCGAATTAGACAGTAAAGTCGGAAGCAGAGAGGGGGCCATCGATTATTCCCTGCTGCTTGACGGTCTGATGGCAGAGCGTGAACAGGGTATCACGATCGACGTTGCATACCGTTATTTTACAACAGACCGCAGAAGCTTTATCGTGGCAGATACACCTGGTCATGAAGAGTACACCAGAAACATGGCAGTGGGAGCTTCCTTTGCGGACCTTGCGATCATTCTTCTGGATGCGACACAGGGTGTGCTGGTGCAGACAAGACGTCATGCAAGGATCTGTGCGCTGATGGGAATCCGCTACTTTGTATTTGCGGTAAACAAGATGGATCTGATCGGCTATGACCAGAAAAAATTTAATGCGATCCAGGCAGAGATTTTACAGCTTGCCGGCGAACTTGGACTGGAGAGCGTCAAGATCATTCCGGTATCTGCGACAGAGGGCGATAACGTCACAAAGAAATCCGATAACATTCCATGGTACACCGGCGAACCGATTTTAACTTACCTTGAGGAAGTCGATGTGACTGAAAAGGCAAAAGAGCAGGGATTTTATATGCCGGTACAGCGCGTGTGCCGTCCGAACCATACTTTCCGTGGTTTCCAGGGACAGATCGAGGCCGGAGAGGTGCATGTGGGTGATACCTTAACGGTACTGCCGGGCAATGAGACCGCCAGTGTAAAGAGCATTTTAGTAGCCGGAAAAGAGGCGGATACCGCACAGACCGGACAGCCGGTTACGATCCAGTTAGACAAAGAGATCGACGTCTCAAGAGGATGTGTGTTGGAAAATGGCAGCGGCATCACGGCGGCGCAGAAATTTACGACAACGCTTCTCTGGATGGATGACAATAACCTGTCAGCCGGAGGCGATTACTTTATCAAACTCGGAACCAAACTGATCACAGGAACTGTGACAGAGATCTCCTATAAGATCGATGTCAATACCGGGGAGCATCATCCGACCGATATATTGGGAAAAAATGAGATCGCAGTCTGCAGCATTGTGTTAGACGAAAAGATACCGCTTGATGTATTCAAAAAACATAAGACCATGGGTGAACTGATTTTAATCGACCGTGTGACCAACATGACTTCCGCCTGCGGTGTCGTGGAGCAGTTTGCAAGCGGCAATGAGACAGAGGAACCGGTATTTGTTTACGGAGACTTAAAAGCGCGCGGAGATATTTTCGAGGAGTTTTACTATAACATGGAGAAATCTTCGATCGCGAAACATAAACCGGAGCAGAAGACCTACACCGTGGGAGATGAGATCCCGACGAAGAGCGAGACTTATGAATATCCGGAGTACTTTGATATTTTGATCTTAAGAGATCAGGTTGCCGTACAGGTGCGTGACAATAAGATCGAGGCGATCCTTCCATTAGCAGATTACCGCTACTCAGGAGTTCCGGTTGTCAACGGAAGAGGATTTGCCGTGAATGTGAAATCGCAGAAAGATCTGCAGGCATTCTTAGACGGATATGGACAGGGAGAGACGGATACAGAATTCTGGAACCACTGGCTGACCTTCGGAACTTACCGCAAAGTGATCTTCCATGAAAACTATTGGGAAATCTGATGCGCAATCGTTTGTGCATAATTTTAGTACCAGTTTTTAAACTGGTACTAAGGTACTGTTTATTTTGTATAGTTTGGGCGGTAAAAAAACTTCAAATTTGTGCACACTTATCCTGCCGCTCATGCTATTATAATTACTGTAAAAACCCCCCAATACATTATATATATTTTTTGCTATACCCCATAGTAAAAATACCTTCTCCTAAAAAGATAGCTAGCCGATAGCTATCTTTTTTTCTGAAAAAATAACCATGCGGTTAAAATCGCATGGTTATTTTTGTTTGTTCGCAAAAGTGCGGTATACATCATAATAGATATTTTCGCGGTTTGGTCCGATTAAAGAGGCAAGCTCTTTCTGAAGATCCGGATGATCCAGGATCAGGTCAATGATATTCGGATTATACTGTGTGCCACGGCCATCCGCCAGTTCCGAAAGCACGGTATCAAAATCTTTTGCATTGTGATAGTTGCGGCTTAAGTAATCCGTAGCGGCATCCAGGCAGTCACAGATGTGCACGAGATCAATGACCGGGCGGCACGGTGAATGGAGGATGTCAAAGTCATCCGGATAACCGCCTGTGCCGTCATAAGTGCGGTGATGTCCATGTGCGATATCTGCATAACACGCAAAATCAGGAACAGAGGCGAGATCCTTTGCTCCCGTTTCCGGATGCATGCGGATCAGGTCAAACTCGTAATCCGTCAGCCTGCGGTGCTGCGTGTTGATGATCGGGACGATTCCGTTTTTACCGATATCGTGAAGCATCGAACCCTGCACGGCGAAATCAATGATATGCGTGCGGTTTTTCTGAATTTCAGAAACCGTCGAACCAAGAGCCGGGCAGATCAGAAGCTCTGGCTTATCATCGAAAATATATTTTAAAAGCGCCTCCGCCAGATAGGAAACCATAACGGAGTGTGTCAGTGTTGCCAGATGACTAGAAACGATCAGATCAAGGATAAAGTTTGTCTTTTCAACCGGGTGGTGGAACGTATCAAGCACGATTGGATGAAAACATGCCATACGCATACCATCATACTGCGAGTATGTGTGCAGACGGTAATGTCTTGTCGACAGAAAATGAATGACCATACTGCGGTAAGTGAGGTTTCTGCGATCTTTTTCTGCCTCGGAAAGGGTGGTATGGGACAGAAAGTGCATCAGAAGAATTGGAAGATCCACATAAAAGGACAGATAATCCAGTTCTGTTTCATCCGGAATCATTTCTTTTTTTCGGGTATAATAATCATCTACGACCGAATAAGCTTCGTCCCAGCTTAATGCCTCTTCTTCTGCCATGAGACGATAATATTGAAATACGAGGGCGGGCGGACAGTCGTAAATGGAACCCTTGTGCTTAAGGACTTGGGTATAATGCTGCAGTGTCAGTTCAGATAAATGCAGCCGCAGTGAATCCGGAAATTCAATATCAAAAAGCAGCAGGTCATTTTCGCAGGAGAGAAAATTGTTGATCGTTTTATTTACAATTTTGGGAATGCGCGGATTGACCGTATCGTAACGGCAGAACTTTTCCTGCTTGCGCAGTTCGATCAGTTCTAAAAAGAACTGATATGCCTCCTCAATCGGCAGATTGTGAAGAAACGGCTCAACACGGATCAGGTTATCATAGGCGACAAAAATATAATCGCGGCTTTCCGGTACCTGAAATGTGTCGATCTTATCGCGCAGTGCTACAACTTTTTTGTAATAGTCACTTGAGCGCAGTCCCATCTTATGATCGCCTGTGCGGGAAAGCTGAAGTGCGGAATAGGCGGCGCAGGTGTAGAGAAAAATAAGACTCTCCACATCTTTATTTGCTTCATAATGAGAAATCAGCTCTTTTGCAAAACGAAGCTGCAGGGATGGCTCATTATACTGGCTGTAATAAAGTTTACGGCAATAGCTTAAGACCAGATCATACTGGCTGTTGCTTAAAGTAGATTTATCTTCTTTTAAGTGCGTGAAAAATGAATGGAATAAAAGATCATCCTCGATACAAAGCTGATATCTTGAACGCCCACAGTTTTTCAGGCATCTGATCCATTCTTCTTTTGCAGCCGGAGCATGAATCTGTTCATCCCAGGAAATGCTGGTGATAAAATTATTAAAATAGACATCGAAAAAAAGCTTGATATCACTGTCAGTCAACCTGAGATCCTCCTTTAAATTAAAAATTCCATACGAAAATTATATAACGTGAAATTATCTGTGTAAATAGATTTTAGGTCCTGGTATTATGTTATATCTAACAGGATATAAGGTTTGCAGTGTCTTTCAGATTTTTATGGTCAGTAGACTTGTTTGTGTGTTATTATCTGTATAAATGCAGTTTTAGACGTTGCGAAAGTACCATTCTGTGTTATAATAAATGAAGAGTTTTCGTAAATTTTCGCAAAGAAAGGAAAATAGGGATTACATGAACCAGGAAGAATCAGTTTATGAGTTAAACCGTATACAGAGATATATTATGCAGATGCGTCCGCTGTTAAAAAAGAATGCACTTTTTTCGGATGGAACGGCAGATTACAGACAGCCGGTGGAACCGGATGCAGGGGATGAAGTGACTGTCCGTTTCCGTACAGCGCGCGATAATGTCGATATCGTATGGCTGTGTACCGGAGATAAAAAATATAAAATGAAAAAGACAGAGACCGGGGGAGCCTTTGATTATTATGAGGTAAAATTCACACTCGGAGAGGAGCCGTTTTACTATTATTTTAAAGTGGCAAGCGGTCTGTTAAATGTATATTATGACCGCTATGGTGTCAGCAAGGAAAAACGTGACGAATACCGTTTCTGCATTATTCCGGGATTTTCAACACCGGAATGGTCAAAGGGTGCAGTTATGTACCAGATCTTAGTCGACCGTTTTTACAACGGCGATACGTCGAATGATGTGCTGACCGATGAGTACTATTATATCCGTTCTACCAGCAGAAAGATGGACAGCTGGGATCAGTGCCCGTCTGATTTTTCCGTGGCAGAGTTTTATGGCGGTGACTTAGAGGGTGTCAGACAGAAACTGGATTATCTGCAGAATCTGGGTGTGGAAGTAATTTATTTTAACCCGTTATTTGTGTCCCCATCCAATCATAAATACGATATCCAGGATTATGATTATATTGACCCGCATTATGGAAAAATCGTTGAGGACGGCGGCGGGCTGTTAAAAGACGGTGTGAGTGATAACAGAAAGGCTGAACGCTATATCAACCGTGTGACCAATAAGAAAAATCTTGAGGCGAGCAACCGTTTTTTTGCAGAGCTGGTAGAAGAGATCCATGCGCGTGGCATGAAAGTGATCTTAGACGGTGTGTTCAATCACTGTGGATCATTTAATAAATGGCTTGACCGCGAGGAAATCTATCAGGTAAGCGGCGATTATGAGGATGGAGCCTTTGTTTCCAAAGACAGTCCGTACCGCAATTTCTTTGGCTTCCAGGATCAGTTTGCATGGCCGTACAATACGACCTACGAGGGCTGGTGGGGACATGATACGCTGCCAAAACTCAACTATGAAGGCTCTGAAAAACTGTATGATGATATCATGCGTGTTGCAGCAAAATGGGTATCTCCGCCATACAATGCGGACGGCTGGAGACTTGATGTTGCTGCAGATTTAGGACATTCCCCGGAGATGAACCATAAGTTCTGGAGAGATTTCCGTAAATCAGTGAAAACGGCAAACCCGGATGCAATTATTTTAGCAGAGCATTACGGTGACCCGAAGGAATGGCTCCAGAAAGGTGACCAGTGGGATACCGTTATGAACTATGATGCATTCATGGAGCCGCTGACCTGGTTTTTGACCGGTATGGAAAAACACAGCGATGAGGCAAAACCACAGTTAAAGGGAAGCGTGAAAGATTTTGAAGACTCCATGCGTCATTATATGGCAAGTTTCCAGACATCGCAGCTTTTGTGTGCCATGAATGAGCTTTCAAATCATGATCATTCCAGATTCATGACAAGAACTAACGAAAAAGTGGGACGTGCAGCAACACTTGGCACGGCAGCTGCTGAGGAAGGAATTAAACCGGCGGTGTTTCGTGAGGCAGTGGTTGTCCAGATGACATGGCCGGGTGCACCTACCATTTATTATGGTGATGAGGCAGGGCTCTGCGGATTTACAGACCCGGATAACAGACGTACCTATCCATGGGGGAAAGAGGACATTGTCCTGATCGATTTTCATCGTGATATTATCCGCATTCATAAAGAACATGAAGCACTCCGCACCGGTTCCCTTATGTTTTTAAAAGGAGATGATAATCTCCTTTGTTACGCGAGATTTAACCGCAGGGAGCAGTTTGTTGTCCTTGTGAATAATAAGGAACAGGAACGTGATGTGGAACTTGAAGTATGGCAGTGCGGAATACCGAAAAAAGCAGTGTTAGAGCGTGTGATCATTTCAAATGAGACGGGCTATTCACTGATGCCAAAACAGTATGAAGTTGCGGATGGAGTACTCAAAATAAGCCTGCAGAAATATTCCGCAGTTATTTTGATGTATGACAGATCAGAAAATTAGTTTTCAGGTTTTAAGGTATGGTTTTCGGACAAAAAATACTTGCATAATAGAAGCTGCTATGCTATAATCTTTTCTTGTCAGAGCGCATTTTGCGTATCTGATAAATGGGCAGATTCCCGAGTGGCCAAAGGGGACAGACTGTAAATCTGCTGCAATTTGCTTCGGTGGTTCGAATCCACCTCCATCCATTCGCACGTCGCGGTTTGCGCGTTGCGATGCGTCCGCTGGTGTGGCGGAATAGGCAGACGCAAGGGACTTAAAATCCCTCGGGGGCAACTCCGTGCCGGTTCAAGTCCGGCCACCAGCATTCCTCAAATCCTTGAAAATCAAGGGTTTGAGGATTTTTTTTTGGTTGACCTTTGGTTGACCTAGTCAAGTGCTGCTCTAACTCTGTCTAAATACTTGGGTTTTGCAAAAGTGTAGTGCTTAAGATTTGTTTCTACGCTATGTCCTAAGATGGCTGCTCGTTCGCTGGGTTCAATTCCAGCTGCTTCCATTCTCGCAGAAACTCCGCGCCTAAAAGCATAAGACCCACTTACGGTTGTTCCCATTTTTTTGTGGAGCGCAGTGTTGAAATCGAAATAGCCTTTTTTCTTAAGTAGCTCGCCATCCTTGTCCGTAAATAGCCAGTCACTTTTGATTCCCATTGCTTCTTTATCTACTTTCAGTCGTCGAAGAACGGTTATAGCTTTGGTAGATAAAGGTACTGTACGTCCACCTGAGCTACAGCCTTTTTCGTTTTTTGTGTATTCTACCACGCGAAAACTCTGTTTGGGTAATCTGTCTTCCACCTGTTGTCTCTCGATGCTAACAAGATTATCTCTAAAATCAAAATCAGACCATTTTAGACAGATAAGTTCGTCGGGTCGGCAACCGAGTTCCATGTGCAATAACACAGCATACGGATAAAAAGAAGTAAAGCGACCGTTAATTCTTTGCCACATATCTGATTCAATCGTATCAATTTCATCGTCATTGTAAAGTACATCCTCGGATTTACGATGGGCCAGAGATTGATCGCAGTATTGTGTCAGACTTTTCGTTTTGATTTCTTTTGCAATATTTTTGGTGGCAAAACCATCGGTAATAGCTTGCTCGTAAATGAGATTTAACAGAGTTTTACAATTTTTGAGAGCACTCACTTTTAAATTATTTTCTTTTACGAGGGAGAGAAGATAGTCGTCCAACCACTCTACAGTTATGCGGCGAATATCTTTTTGTGCAAACTCAGTACTAATAAAAGAATTATAGTCTTTTTTGTAGTTGTAAATTGTCTTGCTTTTGTCAGGATGCTTGCGTGTGTATTTTTCAATAGCACGAAGCCAAACATCTTTTATGAGGGGGCTATCCAGTGACAATCCATAATGCTCCATGAGTGCATCTAAAAGACCTTCTTCCGTGGCAGATGATAAGTGCGTACCATTTGTACACCTTACAATAAAAAGTCCCTTATTTACGTTATATGCCCCCATAGAGAGCGTATTTCCTCGCTTGCCTACGTGTACTTCCTGTATCAGACGCTTTTTCTTTTCGATAATTTCCTTTCTCAATATATTCACCTTGGCTTTGGCGGTGTCTACATCAAGCATACCACATTCTACTTCCTCTTGTATAGCGGCCAGTTGGGTGGAAAGATCAAAAATATTGCGTCTAAGAAAGTGGATTCTTACCACGGCCTGCCGTATGGATTCCTCTCCGACCATGTTCGTAGTCGGAGAGACGCCCATACCGCAAACCGTAGCGGTATAGTTCTCAGTATTATTCATGTATTTTCCTCCGTGTTTATTAGTTGCAGGCAGCTTCCAGCATATCGATAATTCTTTCGTACGCTGGAATCTGTTCTTCGTAGTATTTTAAAGACCCGGCAAGCGCGATTAGGATGTCATAGGTCTCCGGAATCCATTTAAAATCAGACCAGTATGTAGCCAGGCAATCTAGCAATGCAACCCGGGAGATACCTGTGCAGTCCACTGATTCCCCCAGCAGGCGCAGAGCCGTGAGATGTGGAGCTTCGTCAGCTGCATAATAATTGACGTTATCATCTGTACGGATATCAGCGTATCTGGTGTAGATAGCATCAATATCTTTGTATAATCGGTTGCTGATCTCAGAATGGTTGGAGATAGCCGTTGTTTCATAATTTTCAGCTAACTGCCATTTGCGCAGTACTGGAGTGAGATCTGCCGGATCTGTAACTGCCTGTGCCTGTAAGGTTTCTAAAGCTTTGATTAAATTCATTTTCATAATATTTATTCCTCCAAGAATATTGAACGTTTTCGTTACTGTTTAAAATGTTACTTTCAAGACTGGTGGGTATCTTAATTTTTAAAATTTCATAGATTTTCTTCCGAATGCATTAGATCGTAGACATATTCTGCCTCATCATTGATTCTTTGTTGCAAATCCTCAATATCTTCGTAGCATTCTCTGTAATAGCAATCCCATTTGTCGCTTCCTTCGATTGGCACCCCAAGCGATTGCTCAAAGTTTGTTTCTAATGCGTCTCTAATCGTATCGAAAACCTCTTCTTTGATCTCGTAATCCAGGTCTTCATAATCCAGGTCTTCATAATCGAAGTCTTTATCGAGAATTTCTTCGTATTCGTATTTGCTATACTCATAGTCTTTTTTACCGCGTATAGTCCAAAAACATACACAAGCATCGGAAGAATATTCGCAGTATTCGGTATTGGAAGTAAATTCATCGGTCCATACAGATCCGGTTTCTTCGTCTACCATGATGCAAAAGCGGTGATTGTATTCGTACCAAAGGCTTTGTGGATATGCATCTTTAATTTTTTCTGCAATGTTCTTTTTAATTTCGTAAATTTCGCTCTCTCTACTCATTATTTTTTTCTCCTTTTAAATTTATTTTTATTGTTGACACGCTCAAACTATTGTGATAAACTAATTTTAATGAGAACATGTCGATTTCTTATACTTGTATATGTAAAATAAATCCGTAAAAACAAGAAAAACCGCATCCAAAAATTTAGGTTGGAATGCGGCTTTTTTTGTGCAATTTGCACAAATGCAAAATTTTTCATATTTTCGCTTCAATTTTTCATATTTTCGCTTCGATTTTTAAATCCCAAAACATCAAAATATGCAATATTTAATAAACTATTTATATTTTTCTTTCCATTTTTGAACGAAAATCAAGAATTATTTTACATATATAAGTAGAAATATTTATATATGGGAGGTAATTATCATGGATTTACAAGACCTATGCAAAAAAGCACAACAAAGACACACAGATATCGAAGGAGGATATGATATGGCAAACGTATCGGACATTGACAGAGAAAGACTGTTAGCATATGTGCTAAATCATCATGCAGAGATCAGTCGGGATCCCGAGCTTTTAAAAAGAGTGATTAAGGGACTTACTACTCCTGCACAGGATCAAAAATATAAACTGTACGAAGGTATTAAGGACTGGTTGGAAGAAATTAAGATATTGTTGCCAACGGAGATACAAAATCAGGCAGAAATAGCAAATGTGACCGAACAAGATTGCGCAGAATGGTTACGATACATTATTAATAAGTATGATCTGACTGGGGATGATGATTTTATGGATGGACTGGCTTTGGTTATGCGTACAGATCCGGATAGCTGGGTGTCTGAGGATTATCGGTTATGATTGATAGGTTAAAAGGGATAAGTAACTGGCTGCGGTATACCGGACTATGGTTACCGCCACCGGTTACGGTAGGTATAGCGGTGATTATGTATTACTGTTACTGTCCTATTGATCAGATACTATCAGTGTCTATGTGTGTCTTGCTGTTATCGTTGGTAATATCACTGTGGATATGGTCACAAAATAGTATAGCTAAGCGTAACGGATTAACGGAGTTTCCTCTGATACCGTATGCAACAGACCAAAATCCATACTATCAGGTATCATATAGGGCAAAAGCATTATATAAAAAGCCTGACAAAAGATTATTGTACAAGGAACCCAAAGGAATAATCCTCGGTAAATCAGACGGCAGATACATGAGCATACAACCGGGCATCACACCGGGAGCATTACATACGTTGGTATTGGGGACTTCTGGCTCCGGTAAGACAAGTTCGGTACTGCTATCGACATTATTGGCTCAACATAATAATAAGGAAATTACCTTCCTGGCAGTGGATGTAAAGGGAGAACTCCTTGAAAAGGGGTTTAGTCCGGATGATAAAGTGGCAGTATTTAATCCACGAAGACGTGACCTATACGGATTTGATTTCTTATATGACTTAACTCCAAAATCCACAGAATCAGAAGTCATTGAAGCATTGCGTAGGGTAATTTACAGTCTGATCCCATTACGACATACAGGTGGTGACGAGTTTTGGCCCATAGCTGCAAGGACGGTACTGCTTGGATTGTTTCTGTTTGCTTGGGAATACCAGCAATGCTATACCTTACCACAACTGGTTGATTTCGCATTGTCCAAAAACTTAAATACGTTAATAACGGACATCCTAGCAGAAGCAGAGGAAAACAGTGTGGTTACACGGTTACTGTCATCTTATGGTGGAGACTGTGTAGCGGAGGAAACGCTGGGATCGATTTCATCAAATATCGGAAATGCCTTGCAATTATTTTCTTCTGATTCTAATTTACGATACCTCACAAAAGAAGCCGATCGAAAAATTACACCTGAACTGTTAGAAAAGGGCATATCTATTGATTTACTGATCGAAGATAGAGATTTGGAAGTGTATGCACCCATCCTATCACTGGCGGTTGCTACTTGCATCACCTATTTATCTTCTCCTGCTAGGGAAAAAGCAGTTGCGCAGGATCCGTTGCATAGCCAAGTCGTATTTATATTGGACGAACTGGGACGTATTCCCGAGGTGCAAGGCTTACCATCTATTCTGCAAATCGGACGATCACGAGGATGCACAGTGATCGGATGTTTGCAGTCATGGTCGGCTGCAGAAGACCACTACGGAGAAAAGGTAGCACAGGATATGCTCACTAATTTTAGTTATAGAGTATTTTTGCAATGCCAGCCGGAATCAAAAGATGTAGAGATGGCAGTTAAGGCGTTTGGCAAATATACGGAGAAAAAGAAATCGGTAAACACTGGCAAAAATAAGAACTACAGTTATCAATTTGAAGAAAAAGATATATTACAGGCAAGTGACCTATTAACGTTACCGGACAAAAATAGAATAGTCGTGCTGTCACCGTTTGGAGCATATATGCTTACAAGATGCCAGTATTTTAAAGATACAAAGTTAAGCAAGATAGCCGATCACATTAGGATCGAGAGAAACCATGAGGAAATATAGCTATGGAATACACATATGAGGATTTTTTAAATGAGTTTGTAAAGGAAATGGAAAATAAACTGGCTGATTATGGCATGGAAGTCAGCATTGTTAATAAGATGCGTAATAACGGCATTATAGAAAAATGTATAAAAGTGGATATACCGGGATGTAATATGTCACCATCTATCGGTACACTATCACTTTACGAACATTATCGTGAATTTGATGATATGGAAAAGATAGTATCCGCACTGTCGAAAAAGATTATTGAAGATAAAAATAGACAAATAGATACGATGAGTGTTTTGTCAAAAGAAAACATCTTAAACAGTACTTATCTAATGGTGGTAAATGCAAAGTCGAATCAGAAACTTTTGGCAGATACACCACATTATTTTATCGCGGAGGGTGAATTGGCAGTAATTCCGAGATTAAACATCAGTATTACAGAAAAATCGGGATTTATCATTATCAAAAATGATCTGTTACCCAAACTACAGATGACAGGTGATGAAATATTACAAATTGCGAAGCTAAATACTTCCGAACAAGTCAAGTCCAAATTTGTGTGTACATTCATCTTCCAGCTATGTTAGTCCGTCTATGCTGCCTTTATCTTCAGGAGATTTGATTGAATGGAGCTTAGTTTGTCATAGTACTCTTTCATATCAAAAATTCTGTGACCGACACTCCAATCATTATGATCATCCTGAAGAACTGCACCAATCAGTCGAATAATAGATTCCGTATTAGGGAAAATCTGAATGACCTTTTCTCGTCTTCTGATCTCTCTGTTTTCACGCTCTATTATGTTGCTGGTTCTTAATGCAATACGATATTTTGAAGGTAATGCCATGATTGTAATGCTATCTTCAAACCCTTCATCAAGGACAACCATTGCTTCATTTGCAACGTCCTGATATTCATCGTATATTGATTCTTTTAGTCGACGGGCTTCTTCAATAGTAGTTGCATTGAACATATCTCGCAATTCAGAAGCTAAACCAGTGCTATATTTTTTGGGACACTTATCTATGATATTTCTAGTAAAATGAGCCTGACAACGCTGCCATGAAGAACCAGAGAAGCATTCCTTTATTGCTTCAACAAGCCCTGCGTGTGCATCTGATATCACAATATCCACGCCACGTAAGCCA
>OGLJ01000047.1_pt1 | contig 146594 bp, 127 predicted proteins | sample 1572801 | NCBI WGS metagenome assembly OGLJ01 (sample SAMEA2581877, study PRJEB24529) | metagenome | biome: Human gut stool | place: China | collected 2011
AATTGCGTACATATGGCACCTCCTATTTATCATTACTCGCCAGTTACGGTGTTGCGAAAAGTCGCAAACTTATACCTCACTGTGCGGCATACTCCAGTATATTAGCATAGAGCCATCTATTCGTCAAGTGTTTTTTCTAAAATTTGTTTAAGAGATTTGTGGACTTTTTTTCTTGTCAGCTCCACCAGTCCAAGCTTCGTGATATCCACAAAGGTACAGACTGTATTATCGTCCTTTATATACCGTTTGAGCTCTTCAATAAGCGTATCCTTTGATGCCTCAGACTTCATATTGATAAAATCAATTATTATCATGCCGGAGATATTTCTGAGCCTAAGCTGCCTTGCTATCTCCTTTGCGGCCTCCATATTGGTCTTTAATATGCTGTTGCTCCCTGACGATATGTTCTTTGCACTGTTTACATCTATAAAGGTAAGTGTCTCAAGCTGCTCTATTATGATGTTGCCGCCGCAGTCCAGCCATACCCTGCGCGAGGTCAGATTATCAATCAGCCCTCTTATGCCATAAAGCGTTGACAGACTGATGGCAGAATCATCATATCTCATTATCTTTTCAGAGGCGTGGTCATATATGCCGTACTCCGTAAGAAGGCTGTCATATATGTCATCACAGTCCGTCTTTATCCACTCCACCGTGGCAAAATCAATCGTCTTCATTAAAAGCAGATAATCACTCATCCCCTGATATATGCATGAATAGAGTGCCTGATGCGGTGCCTTTTTTATTATCTGATTATATTTTTGTGCTACAGAATATGCATCTTGCGAAACTGCTTTATCCTCCACATTTTTGGCATTGGTTCTGACTATGATGCCATAGCCCTCTTTTTCGTGGTCTGCACACTTTGAAAGCACAGCCTTACGTAAAAGAGCCGCCCTTTCCTTATCCAGCTTCGATGAAACACCTATCTGTGTATCAAAATTGGTGAGAATTACATTGCTTCCAAATATAGAAAGCTTTGTTGTGACCACAGGATCCTTTGTCTTTAGCGCATCCTTTATGACCTGCACAAGTATCTCATCGCCCTCACACAATCCTTCTTTTTTTGATTTTTTGTTTGTGTATACAGGATTTTTTGCATCATTTAGCGACAGATAACAGCTTTTATTCTGCGCAATGGTCACAAATGCCGCATTTATGCCCGGCAGTATCTTATTTACCCTTGCCGCGTATATATTGTTTATTATCGTATCCTTCTCGGGAAGGAGCTGGAAATCCTTATAATTTCCGTTTTCATCCATCAGTGCATACACTGTATATGTCTTATTATTTTTTATTGTTTTAGTCAGAATAATTCTGTTCATTATGAGATTTCTTCTCCCATGTCAAGCAGACAGATAAGTGTTCCATCGTCTTTTTTCGCATACACTTCCTGCCTGTGGATTTGTATGGCAAGCGGATTGTAATCAAGGCCACACTTTTCGTATATGGCTTGAAGCACAAACTCAGGCTTTATATTGTCAATGCTCCCTGTTGATACCTGCATGAAAAACTCAGGCTTTTTGTTATTTTCCATGACTGTAAGCTTATATACAAGAGGCTTTATATCTACCTCTCTCTCACTCTTTTTAGTCTTTTTCATCACAACAAAGGATGACTCGTCAAAAAAGTGCTTATCTATCGCTTCCTTCCACTCCTCTATGGTGTATGGGCTCTCATAGCCCTCCTTGAAGCTAAGTACATAGTCTGCAGCCGCAACAAGCGACATAGCCTTCTTTGCATCATCAGGCAAAAGCACATAGCCTGTCACCTCTACTCCGTCCACCATCTGGGCATTTAAAGCCGCTATGCTTTTTTCTGTAGATTCTGTTGTATTTACATCTATGTCAAAGTACTCACCATCACTTGTGATGCCCACTCCAAGCGGAGCCGCAAACGACATAATCTGGTGAGCAGAATACCCCTCTGAGTAGCGGATATCAATATCTGCCCTTCTGACCGCCTTCTGGAAGTATCTCATCATATCGAGATGTCCTATAAACTTCATGCAGCCCCATTTCCTAAACTTCACTCTAATTTTCATAGCAGACACCTCCTCCATAGCTCTTTGCACCGCAGGCAGAGCACCTCATGCGGCAGTTAGGAGTGACTGTCTCCTTATGGGCTGTCTCCCACTCTCTTATCATAAACTGCTTTGTCACGCCTATATCGATAAAATCCCATGGAAATACTTCATCTAAAGGCCTTTCTCTCATCGTGTAGAAATCCGGATCCAGTCCGCATTCCTTTATCGAATCAATCCATCTGTCATAGTCAAAATACTCTGTCCAGGCATCATAATATCCGCCCTTTTCGTATACCTTTACTATCGCATCGCAAAGCCTTCTGTCGCCTCTTGCCAGTATACCCTCAATCACAGTGACGTATGCCTCATGCCAGTTGTATCTGATGCTCTTTCTGTTGAGCTGCTCCTTTACATGGTCATTTACTATTTTGGCCCTGCCCAGGTACTCAGAAGGCTCATACATTCTCGCCCACTGGAATGGTGTAAAAGGCTTTGGCACGAAAAATGATGTGCTTATAGTTATCTGACACTTTCCGGCTCTCTTTTCCTTTGGAACGGTATCATAATATAATGCAGCCACATCGTTTGCAAGCTCAGGAATTCCTCTCATATCCTCCTCTGTCTCAGTAGGCAGACCGAGCATGAAATAAAACTTCACCTTGTTCCAGCCACCCTCAAAGGCCTGTCTTGAGCCGTTCATGATATCATCCACGGTAAGACCCTTATTTATTACATTTCTAAGGCGCTGTGTACCGGCCTCAGGCGCAAAGGTCAGACTGCTTTTTTTGACATCCTGAACCTTCTGCATGATATCTAGTGAAAACGCATCAATTCTGAGTGAAGGCAGGGAAATATTTATCTTCTTTTCCTTGCATATATCAAGCAAAAATGTGATGAGCTCATCAAGTTCCTTGTAGTCTGATGAGCTTAAGGAGCTTAAAGAAATCTCCTCGTGGCCTGTATTTTTGATGAGAGCTGCTGCAACCTCCTTCAGGTGCTCAACCTTTTTCTCACGGTTTGGACGGTAAATCATACCGGCCTGGCAGAAACGGCAGCCTCTTATACAGCCACGCTGTATTTCAAGCACCATTCTATCCTGCGTCGCCTTGATAAAAGGCACAACCGGCGCCTCGGGATATGTTGAGTTAGTCAAATCTACCTGCACCTGTTTTTTAATCTTTACAGGAATATCATCATACTTTGGCTTCATACAGCGGATTGTTCCATCCTCATTGTACTCCACCTCATACAGTGCCGGCACATAAAGTCCCTCAATCTTTGCAGCCTCATGTAAAAACTCTTCCCTTGAAACACCATCAGCCTTTGCCTTCTTATAAAGCTTAAAGAGATTGCCATACTGAGTCTCACCCTCTCCGATATAAAATATATCAAAAAAATCTGCAATCGGCTCCGGATTGTAGGTACAAGGACCGCCTGCAATCACAATAGGGCAGCCTTCCGCTCTATCCCTTGAACGAAGCGGTATCTGTGCGAGGTCAAGTATCTGCAAAATATTTGTGTAGCACATCTCGTACTGCAGCGTCATGGCTACAAAGTCAAAGTCCTTTATAGGCTCCTGAGACTCAAGTCCGAAAAGCGGTATATTCTCCTGCTTCATGATTTCATGCAGATCAGGCCACGGAGAATAAACTCTCTCACACCACACGTCATCCATGCGGTTGAACATATCGTATAATATCTGGATTCCCAGATGCGACATACCAATCTCGTAAACATCAGGAAAACACATCGCAAAACGTATATTTACCTGCGATGTGTCTTTCATTACTGAGTTGAACTCATTCCCGATATATCTAGCCGGTTTGTCTACCTTCATAAGTATCTCATCACTTAAAGCTAGTTTTCTCATATAATTTCCTCTAAATAATTATTGTGTATTAAGGCTATCGCTGTGCCAGCTCCCCTGCTATCTCTGCCCATGTGATATTTTTCTGAGCCATAAGAATCATGCAGTGGTACATAAAGTCAGATATCTCAAACTTCAAATCATCACTGTCCGGATTTTTGGCTGCCAGAATAATCTCAGTGCACTCGTGTCCGAGCTTTTTTAATATCTCATCTATGCCCTTTTCCATGACGGCATTGGTGTATGAGTCCTCCTTTGGGTTCTTCATACGGTCAACTATCACCGCATAGACTGATTCAAGTACTGTAAGCGGATTCTTCTCCACATATTCCTTTTTCACGATATTATTGAAAAAGCATGTTCTGTTACCTGTGTGACATGCAGCTCCCACCTGCGAAACCTTCGCAAGGATAGTATCATAATCACAGTCTGCTGTCAAAGACTTTACATACTGTAAATGTCCTGATGTAAGACCCTTGGTCCAAAGCTCATTGCGGCTTCTGCTCCAGTAGGTCATGCGTCCGCTGTTTATCGTGACATTGAAGGCCTCCTCATTCATATAGGCAAGCATAAGCACCTGCTCATTGCGGTAATCCTGCACTATGACAGGCACCATGCCGTCAGAATTAAGCTTTAAATCAGACCACTTTAAGTCGGGAGTAAAATTGTCAACAAGTATTCCTCCGTCAGAAAGCTTTGTCTTTAATGCCATGATATCATTTTCAGGATCGTTGATAAACTCTCCTGCAATTCCTCTTAGAGTTTCACGCTTCATGACATCAATTATTTTATCCATGTCAAACTGTGGCATATAGACCACATATGGTGTGGATGTGAGATTCTCAAGGGCATCTATTATATCTATATTCAAGACCAAAAGCTCATGAAATGTATCCTCTATCTCCTCCTGATGCTTGAAAATATAGTCTACATTGCTGATTGACAAAAGAATTTTATCCTTGCCAAACTTTTCGCTTGCCACATTTGCAAGCCCAAGGCTTGAGTCCTTTGTGGCATTAAAAATAACCTGTAAACAGCCTGCATACAGCAGCTTTTTCACGTCCTCTATGCGGTTGATATTGCCTCCGGCGCACACCTTTATGTCGATATTTCTGTTTATATTTTCTATCGTATGTATGTTTTTCTCATGTTCATCATCATCAGTTGAAAGATCAAAAATAATAATCTTGTCTATGCCACTGTCATTGTAGAGCTGACACAGATTGTAGACGTCGCCCATCACTGTCATATCCGACGCTGATTTCACGGCCTGACCGTTCTTTAAATACAGTGTAGCAACGATGTTCTTAAAACCAGTCAAATTACAAACTTCCTTTCGTGGACATCACGTCCTTTATTCTGCTATCATAGGTGCAGGCATCGTCAAGTGCCTTGGCAAATGCCTTAAACATAGCTTCTATCATATGATGATTATTTCCCGGTGTCAAAACCTTTATATGCAGGTTCATCGCAGCAGAGTAAGAAACGGCATAGAAAAACTCTCTCACCATCTCTGTATCCATATCTCCGACTCTCTCGCAGGTAAACTCACCGTCAAACTGCAGATAAGGTCTGCCTGATAAGTCAATGGCACAAAGCACCAGCACCTCATCCATCGGCAAAATAAAGCTTCCAAATCTCTTTATGCCCTTTTTGTCTCCGACAGCCTGTGCTATGGCATTGCCAAGCACTATGCCGCAGTCCTCTATAGTATGATGACAGTCCACATTTAAGTCACCGTCGCATGTCATATCGAGGTCAAAAAAACCATGCTTTGAAAAGCCCTCCAGCATATGGTTAAAAAAGCCTATGCCTGTGTCTATATTTGATTTTCCGGTTCCGTCTATATTTAAACCGACCGAAATATCAGTCTCTTTTGTTTTTCTGCTAAGCTTAGCGCATCTATCTGCCATTTCTTACTCCTTTGACTAATCCTCAAATCTAACCTTGATTGAATTTGCATGTGCTGTAAGCTTCTCACACTCTGCAAACTGCTCAATATCTGTATGTATTCTCTCAAGTGCTTCTCTTGAATATGAGATGATGCTTGACTTTTTGATAAAGTCATCTACAGATAAGGCTGAGAAGAATTTTGCTGTTCCGTTTGTAGGCAGAACATGGTTTGGTCCTGCAAAATAGTCTCCCAAAGGCTCTGATGAGTACTCTCCGATAAATATTGCTCCTGCATTTTTGATCTTTGTCATGACTGAGAAAGGATCTCTTGTGACAATCTCCATATGCTCTGAAGCGATATCGTTTACTGCATCAATTGCCTCATCCATATCCTCTGCAACAAGTATATATCCGTAGTTTTCAAGAGATTTCTCGATGATTTCTTTTCTTGAGAGGACCTCAACAAACTTATCAACTTCCTTTGATACTTTCTTTGCTAGCTCCTCACTTGTTGTGATCAAGATAGCTGATGCCATCTCATCATGCTCAGCCTGTGAGAGTAAATCCGCTGCCACATAGCGTGGATTTGCAGTCTCATCTGCAAGCACCAAAATCTCGCTAGGACCTGCGATTGAATCAATGCTGACATATCCAAACACAGCCTTTTTGGCAAGGGCAACAAAGATATTTCCCGGTCCAACAATCTTGTCTACCTTTGGCACACTCTCTGTACCAAATGCCATTGCAGCGATAGCCTGTGCACCGCCTACCTTGTAGATTTCATCTACTCCGGCCTCGTTTGCGGCTACAAGTGTGGAAGGATATACCTTGCCGTCAGCTGAACATGGTGTACACATAACTATCTTTTCAACGCCTGCTACCTTTGCAGGAAGCACGTTCATCAGTACAGATGAAGGATAGACAGCCTTGCCGCCCGGCACATATACTCCTGCCTTTGCTATAGGTGTGACCTTCTGTCCTAAAATGATGCCGTCCTCTGTTGTAAACCATGAGTTCTGCAGCTGCTTCTCGTGATATTTTCTGATATTTACAAGAGCCTTTTTTATAACGGCAAGAAGCTTCTCATCAACCAGCTCATATGCTTCCTTTATTTCTTCCTCTGTGACACGGATATTTGATGCATCCACATCCGCTTTATCAAATTTTTTTGTGTATTCAAAAACAGCCTTGTCACGGTTTTCCTTTACATTGTTTATAATCTCATTTACCGTGCTCTCATACTCTGTATAGTTGTTAGGGCTTCTCTTAAGCAGGCTCTCCAATATGTTTTTCTGTGAATCCTTTGTAAGTTTTAAAGTTCTCATTACAGCCTCCGTCTAAAATCATGTATTGATATAAATTATACGCTATTTGATAACAGTCTTCAAATCACTTATGAGCTTTGTGATACGCTCATTGTCCATCTTCATGCTGACCTGGTTTACCACAACCCTCGCAGACAGCGGGCAGACCTCCTCAAGCACGGTAAGTCCGTTCTCCTTAAGTGTAGTTCCGGTCTCTACTATATCACAAATCACCTCTGAAAGTCCAACAATCGGAGCAAGCTCTATTGAGCCGTTTAGCTTTATAATCTCTACCGTCTGATGCTTTTTATTGTAGAAATAGTCCTTTGCAATATGAGGATACTTGGTCGCAACTCTTATCTGCTCATGATGCTGCAAAAGCTCCCTTGCGCTTTCCGGTCCGCATATGCACATGCGGCATTTTCCAAAGCCTAAATCAAGCACCTCGTATATATTTCTTCCCTCCTCGAGGATGGTATCCTTTCCTACCACACCGATATCGGCAGCGCCATACTCCACGTAAGTAGGCACATCAGGTCCCTTTGCCAGGAAAAATCTAAGCTTAAGCTCCTCATTTACGAAAATCAGCTTTCTGGTATCCGGATCCTTCATCTCCTCACAGGTGATGCCTATCTGCTCAAAAAGCTGCAGGGTCTTCTTTGCAAGTCTGCCCTTTCCCAGGGCAAAGGTTAAATATCTGTCATCACTCATCTTTTATTCCTCTATAAACTCTACTCTGTTTATGCGGTTGTCCACAGCATATGAAGCATAGTCCTCTTTCGTTTTATTTTTGTCCTTAAGCACCATCTGGGTATTTACTCCATCTCTTCGAAGCTCCATAGAGCGCTTGATTGCCGCATGGTATGCAGCCTCCTCAAATACTATAAGTGAGGAATTCTCAATGACAGGCACATCAATATCCTGACGGCTTAATGCTGCCATGAGCTGATCCACAACAATCGCAAAGCCGATTGCAGCAGCGTCCTTTCCAAAGTGTGAAAGCAGCTTGTCATAACGGCCTCCCTTTACAATAGGCTCTCCTGTACCATATGTGTAGCCCTGGAAAATGATACCTGTGTAATATGTGTAGTCACTGATAAGTCCAAGCTCATACGAAATATATTTCTCGATGCCGTATGCCTTTAAGTATTCTCGAAGCTTAAGCAGAGTATCAATAGATGATAATATCTCATCATATCCCTTCGCAAGCTTTAAAGCCTCCATAAGCTGCTCATCCTGTAAATCGAAATTGTCTAATAGTCCAAACAGCTTCCTTAGCTTGTCGTTCATTGAAAGACTGTCAACAAACTCCTCCACGCCGAAGAAATTCTTATTTGCTATGAGCTCTCTTAGGTTTTCCTCCTGCTCTACTGACAGCCCTGCTGCCTTTGTGAGACCGTAAAAGAACTGCGAATGTCCGACTGAAATCTGGAAATTCTTAAGTCCGCTTTCAAGCATCGACTCAACTGTCATCGAAAGTATCTCGGCATCTGCAGAGATAGAGCCGTCACCTATCAGCTCTGCACCGCACTGTGTGCTTTCCTTGAGCCTGCCCTGATAATCCGATGAATTGATAAAGGTATTGCCAAGATAACACAGCTTGACAGGCATATCGTCCTCTATATAGTACTTAGCCGCACTTCTTGCAATAGAAGGTGTGAAATCAGGACGAAGGACAAGCGTATTGCCCTCCTTGTCAAAAAACTTGTATAAATCCTTTGAAGGGGTTGTTCCGACATCGCTTCCAAAAATATTAAAAAACTCAAACGTAGGTGTCATGATATCATGATATCCGTATTTTAAAAGTGTACGGTGCAGCTTATCCTGCAAATACAGCTTCTTTTTGCATTCTCCGTTATATATGTCTCTTACTCCGTCCGGAGTGTGTAATAATTGATTTTCCATAATCTGTAAAATCTCGCTTTCATGTAGTAAAGTGTTATCGTGGTAATATGCTACCATACGATAGTAATACTGTCAAGCCCTGCAATTTAAGTCAAGCTGATACGGCACAAGTATTCCGGGCACCTCCGGGAGGAAAAATGCCGGCTCAAGCTCCTCATAGCGGAAGCTCTTTCTGCCGCCTTCTGCAGCTCTATCCCAGAATTCTGTCAGCTTTTTAAACGTGAGATAGTAGTATTCGTTCCTGTGTGTGTACGATATAAGGATAAATGCAACACCATCCTGTTTTTCAAAGCATCTCATAAATTCTACCTGATGCTCATGTATATTGGCAAGGGGAAACGTGTCGGTATTACATTCTTTTGCATCAAAGCATACCGGGATTCCCTGTACAGCGCCAATATAGTCAACCGTACTCTTCTGCTCGAAATAAGCCAGTGTAATGTGTCTGGTTTCCGGCTCCATCTTTATAGGTGTAATCGGAGTTGGAATCTTTTGTATGAGCGCCAGGCCGTTCTCCCTGTATTTTTCATTTGTCTTGTTTATCATGTCCTCTAAGGTCGAGCCTCTTAAGCCTCTTGAATTCCAGGTTGCCATATCGTTTCTATCTTCCTTAATACTGTAAGCTATGCGATGTAAAGTAAATAATGACGAAATTAAAGCCCCACCCTGCTCCATATGTCCGGCAAAGCAGCCTCTATATATCTGCCATCAGGCAAAATCACATGGTGCGCATGCAAAAGCTGGCTGGTCACATGATAATTTTCTTTGTAAAAAGCATTAATCCTTTTATCACCATACTTCATATCACCTATGATCGGATGTCCAATCGATGACAGATGTGCCCTGATCTGATGGCTTCTTCCTGTAATGAGATGCACCTCAAGAAGCGTTGCTTTATGGCACGAAGCACTCATCTCAATTGTCTTAAGAGGCCTGTAGGCAGTCTTTACTGGCAGTGATTCATCACTTATGGGCTCCTTGGTTATCTGCACCTTATTTACAGCCTCATCCTTTGTCAGAAAACCCTCTATGTTCATAGGCTCATCCACCTCACCTGCTACAAGCGCCATATAATACTTTTCTGCGGTTCTGTCCTTAAGCACCTGTGACAGGTACTGCAGTCCATGAAGCGATTTACCCATCAGAATAAGCCCCGATGTATTTCTGTCCAGGCGGTTGCACACCGATGGCTTAAAGCTCTTATATGTGTCAAAATCAAGCTTTCCCTCTTTTATCAGGTATCCGATAAGCCTTTCGTTTGCAGAAATATCAGTCTCCTTTGATTTCTGCGACAACATATTGACTGGCTTGTTTGCAGCCAGTATGTCATCATCCTCGTATACCACACCAAGTCCGTCAGGCTTTAGTGCACCAAGTGCCTTGAAATCCTTCATCAGACTGTCCTCATTGACAGAAAACTTAGCAAATGTATCATCTGACAGAAAAATCTTGATTTTGTCGTCAACTGACACAATTTCTGTGCCTGACGCTTTCTTATCATTCAGTTTTATGTTCTTCTTCCTGAGCATCTTGTAAATAAAGCCCATGGATGCGTTTGGAAGTATCTTTTTAAGGTATTTGTCAAGCCTCTGGCCTGCCTCGTTTTTACCAGCTTTAAATTCTTTCATAGTCTTTATCTATCTTTTCTTCTTGTGGACGTTTCTGATTGTTTTCTTTTTGTGCGCTGTGCCTGCGGTGTTACTTCCGCTTCCGTTTTTCCCTCGCTCTGTTGCATTTTTCAAGTTTTTCCTTACACCTGCATTCTTGCCGCTGCCATAGCTGCTGTTTGAATTTTTATCAGACTTAGAAGTTTTTTTGTCCCAGCCGCCATCAGTATGCATTTTCCTAGGCTTTATCAGGCACTTTTTGTCAAATCCGATTAAGTCCTCCCTGCCGGCCTTCACAAGTGCCTCGTGCACGAGATCGTAATTCTTTGGATTGCGGTACTGGATGAGTGCCCTCTGCATAGCCTTCTCGTGTGGGTTAGTTGTAACATACACTGGCTTAAGTGTTGCCGGGTCAAGACCTGTATAGTACATGCATGTAGAGATGGTAGACGGTGTCGGATAGAAATCCTGCACCTGCTCAGGCATATATCCCAGATCGCGCAGATACTCTGCAAGCTCTATCGCCTCCTTAAGCGTTGAGCCCGGGTGCGATGACATGAGATACGGCACAAGATACTGCTCCTTGCCTATCTTTTTGTTCATATCCTTGTATGCCTTCACAAAGCTGTTGTAAACCTCTACACTCGGCTTTCCAAGCCTGCTCAAAACAGCATTGGAGATGTGCTCCGGAGCCACCTTGAGCTGTCCGCTGACATGATACTCACACAGCTCACGAAGAAACGTCTTGTCCTTGTCATACATCAGATAATCAAACCTGATACCTGAACGGATAAACACTTTTTTCACCTTTGGCAGTGCACGAAGCTCCCTAAGCAGCTGTATATAGTCGCTGTGGTCAACTATCAGGTTGCTGCACGGCTTAGGAAACAGGCACTGCTTTGTAGGGCATGCGCCCCTTGTGAGCTGCTTTTTGCATGCCGGCTGCCTGAAATTAGCTGTAGGACCACCAACATCATGGATATAGCCCTTAAAGTCCTTATCCTGCGTGATAAGCTTTGCCTCTTCTATGATTGACTCATGACTTCTTGTCTGGATTATCCTGCCCTGATGGAAGGTCAGTGCACAGAAGTTACATCCTCCAAAGCAGCCTCTGTTGCTGATAAGAGAAAACTTCACCTCGCTTATAGCAGGCACTCCGCCTGCCTCCTCGTAGCTCGGATGATAAGTCCTCATATAAGGGAGTGCATAGACCTCATCCATCTCATCCTGCGACAGTGGCTTCTGCGGTGGATTCTGCACCACAAGCGTAGAGTTGTCATATGGCTCTACGAGCCTCTTTGCGCAGAAAGGATCAGTATTGCAGTACTGTATGTAAAAGCTTCTTGCAAACTCCCTCTTGTCCTCTTTTATAACGTCATAGTCAGGAAGCTCAATTGCATCATATATAATATCCCTGTCCTTCGTCTTGAACACGGTACCATCTATAAACGTGATATCCTTTACATCCATACCACTGTCGAGCGCATCCGCTATCTCGATGATGCTTCTTTCTCCCATGCCATATGAAATGAGATCCGCACCGGAATCTAAAAGAATTGAGCGCTTGACTTTATTTGACCAGTAATCATAATGTGCCATGCGCCTAAGGCTCGCCTCGATGCCGCCTATTATGATAGGGATTTTTTTATAAGTATGGCGTATCAGGTTACAGTACACAACGGTCGCATAATCAGGTCTCTTTCCCATCACGCCACCCGGTGTAAATGAATCCTTTGCTCTTCTTTTCTTTGAAACCGAATAATGGTTTACCATGGAGTCCATATTACCTGCCGAAACCAAAAAGCCAAGGCGCGGCACTCCGAGTATGGATATAGACTCATCATCCTTCCAGTCGGGCTGTGAAATGATGCCGACCGTATAGCCATGTGCCTGCAGCAACCTTGCAATTATTGCATGTCCAAAGGACGGATGATCCACATATGCATCACCGCAGACATACACAAAATCAAGCTGCTCAATGCCCTCATCTATCATATCCTGTTTTGAAATTGGTAAAAAACCATTACTCATATCATACCTCATAATTAAAAATTATTTTATTTGCCGGATTTTATCTGCATAAGCATATCCGTTTCAGCCTGTGTCAAAGCTCTGTAAGTCCCTGTTTTAAGGTCAGCAGGCAGCTTAAGCGGTCCCATGGATATTCTCTTTAAATAGATTACCCTCTTTCCAAGCGCCTCAAACATCCGCTTGACCTGATGGAACTTTCCTTCTGTTATCGTAAGCTCAATCTCGGATACGCTGCCGCTTTTTTTAATAACAAGCTCCGCAGGCTTTGTAGGTCTTTCCTCGCCTATATCAATGCCCTCTTTAAACCTGATGATATCAGCCTGAGTCACCTCACCATCAATACGTGCGTAGTAAGTCTTTGCCACGTGCTTTGAAGGACTTAAGAGCTCGTGCGAAAGTGCTCCATCATTTGTGATAATTAAAAGCCCCTCCGTGTCTATATCAAGCCTTCCGACAGGAAACAGATCATCATGCACAGCATCCGTGATATAGTCCATGACAGTCTTATGTACATTGTCATTTGTCGCAGAAACACAGCCTGAGGGCTTATTGAACAGATAATACTCATACCTTTGATACTTAATTATTCTGCCGTTAACTGACACCTCATCGGCAGCAGTATCTACCTTTGTCTCAGGCTTTGCGGCCACAGTGCCATTAATGGCTATCTGTCCGGCCTTTATAAACTTTTTTACCTCAGAGCGTGTGCCAAGCCCCATCTCTGATAAAAATTTATCTAATCGAATCATATTGATATTTCTCTCCACATATACTGTCACATGAGTAAAAACAAACTTAAAAAATTACTTTTTATCGCTTTTATACTGCTATTTTGCATTTATTACATATTGTTTCCGGCACAGGTAAGTACGTGCGCTAAAGCAGGCATAATGCTATGGTTCAACCAGATATTTCCGCTTCTATTTATATTTACGATTTTATCTAACCTGATTATCTCAACAAATGTGCTGCAAAACATTCCCCAAAAGCATATTATGCTTTTTACATACATAATAGGCATAATATTTGGATTCCCGATAGGAGCAAAGCTCACAGCAGATTTTTGTTCGAAAGGATACATAGATAAAAATCACAGGGAAATACTGAGTGCACTGGCAAACCATTTCAGCCTTCCCTTTATCATTACCTATGCACTGTCCGAGCAACTTAACATATGCAGCCACTACAGCATTTATCTTGTGTCACTTTATCTGCCATCTGCTATAGGAATGATAGCTATGCTTTCGATTAACAAAAACAAAAGCTTAACACAAAAAATCCCGGCTCAAGGATTTAAGCTTAACATGCAAATCGTTGATGCCGGAATAATGAAAGGGTTTGAAACCCTTATAAAACTCTGTGGATATATTGTATTGTTCTCTATAGTCTCACGTATCCCACAGACCATTGCCCAAAAGGCTGACTGCAACATGCCACTGTCGGCAGACATAATAGGTGCCTTTTTTGAAACCACAAACGGTATCGGCATAGTCTGCGGTCTATGCATTCCACGCACCCTGTCAATAGTGCTGTGCATTGCACTTCTGTCATTTGGCGGTGTATCATGCATGGTCCAGACCAAATCAATATTCCGGGATACAGGCTTTAGGCTTTACAGATACATACTGCTTAAGGCAGCCATGAGCATACTCTCATGCCTGTTATGTATTATCCTATTTCACATCCTCATCTGAATCAGAAATATTGGTGATTTCTATGTCATCATCAGATGTATCTGAAGCTGCCTCATTGTCAGATACTTCTGCTCCTGCAGCTTCATCGCCATTCTCTTCCGGTGGGAAAAGCTCTGCTCTGTTTGCTGCAACAACATCCTCAAACTGCTGCAGTGAACTTATAAGGCTGTCATATCTGGCCTTTGAAGTCTCAATAGAGCCTGTTAAGATATCCTCAATGCTCTTGAGCTGGCTGTCCGTATATGCCATGGCACTCATTCTGAGATTATTTGCTTCGTTTGTGGCACTGTCAAGTATCTCCTGTGCCTGCTTTGTTGCAATCTGCACTACCTCATTCGCCTGGGCATATGCCTGCTGCATAATCTGATGCTCGCTGACAAGCTCATTTGTCTGAATCTGAGCCTGCGCGATTATCTGATCCGCCTTCGCCTGTGCATCAGCAAGGATAGCCTCCTTATTGCTGATAATCTTCTGATATCTCTTGACCTCCTCAGGGGTCTTTGTACGAAGCTCTGAAAGAAGCTCCTCTAACTGTTCACGATTGACAAGAATCTTGTTTCTTGAAATAGGTGACGGCTTGCAGCCATCAATATAGTCTTCGATTTCTTCAATAATCTGTTCCATTTTACTGCTCATAAATACTGTCTCCTTACCTGGTAATATTGTATTTAGCATAAATTCTATCAATGAACTGTTCAGGTACGAACTTTGATATATCTCCTCCGTATGATGCAAATTCCTTGACAATTGTAGAGCTTAAATATGAATAATTGAGGCTCGAAGTGAGAAAAACCGTCTCTATTTCCGGATTCTGCACTCCGTTAGCCTGTGCAATCTGCAGCTCATACTCAAAATCTGTCACTGCACGCAATCCTCTTATTATGATTGTTGCATTGATTTTCTTCATGTAGTCAACTAAAAGTCCTTCGAAGCACCCTACCCTGACGTTTGGTATGTGTGCTGTCATTTCCTTTATCATACTAACACGTTCTTCCAAAGAAAACAACGAGTTTTTTGCACTATTATTGAGTACTCCGACAACCAGCTCGTCAACTATTTTGGCTGAACGCTCTATTATATCCAGGTGTCCAAATGTCACCGGATCAAAGCTTCCCGGATAAATTCCTACCTTCATATTGTATCTCCTATGCACGCTTTATGAAAACATGCTTGTTTGTCTTATAGATTTTTTCTTTGACTATCTCATAGCCAAGCTCTGTGAGATAATCAAAATCAGTATCGTTTGAAGCCTCAACCACGATAAGTGTATCATCCTTTAATATATCGCTGTCCGAAAGTGTAATAAGCACTTCCTTTTCAAGCTCCTTATTGTATGGCGGGTCCATAAACACGATATCAAATTTGTATTTGCCCTCAAGCGTACGTACTGCCGTGACAGCATCTGTCATCATGAGCCTTGAGACCTTATCAAACTTTGTAAAATGGATATTGTCCTCGATGCATGAGGCAGCTTTTCTTGAATTCTCCACAAATACAGCATAGGCTGCACCGCGGCTTAACGCTTCAAGTCCTATCTGTCCGCTTCCGGCAAACAGATCTAAAAAATATGCTCCGGGAACATCAAACTGCATGACATTAAAAAGAGTCTCCTTCGTCTTGTCAGTAGTCGGTCTTGTATCTTTTCCCTCAATAGTCTTTAGAGGGAGGCTTCTCGCCGTTCCTGCTATTATTCTCATACTTTTCTCCCTGTTATAGTCTATTTCTGGTCCTTTAAGACGTCCTTATTCTTTGCAATATAGTCAATAAGCGAAACAACTGTGAGCACAAGTGCCACATAAATGAGGATTGTTCCAAGGATATTTAACCAGCTAAGCTTTAGATTGATATTAAAAATAATAACAATAACCATAAGCATCTGGAAGGTTGTCTTAAACTTTCCCCAGTAGCTTGCCGCAATAACAATTCCATTGTCTGATGCAACGAGTCTGAAACCGCTTATGATAAACTCTCTTGCAATGATAATAAGCACAACCCATACAGGGATAAGCTTTAAATCAACAAGGCATATCATTGCAGAGCATACAAGCAACTTGTCTGCAAGCGGATCCATAAACTTGCCGAAATTTGTAACAAGATTATATTTTCTTGCAATTTTTCCGTCAGCCATATCGGTCAGACTTGCAATGATAAATATCGCAAGTGCTATATAATTTCCGTATCCGTCAAAAAACGGTGAAATAAGGAAAAATACAAAAAACGGAATAAGTATCACTCTTAAGATCGTAAGTTTGTTTGGTAAATTCATTTTACAAGTTCTCCTATCAAATCATATTCATACGCACCGGTCACCATAACCTTGCATATATCGCCGGTCATAAGTGTCTCATCAGTGTTGATGAATATATATCCGTCAACATTCGGTGCATCTCTGTATGTACGGCCGATATAAGCATTTTCATCAGCCACCTTGCCCTCTATGAAAACATATAATTCTTTACCCTTTAGTGTCTCATTTTTATCAAAAATGACCTCTTCCTCAAGCTCCATGACATCAGCCTGCCAGTCAGTCTTTATATCCTCATCTATCTGGTCAGGCATTGCAGCTGCCTTTGTGCCCTCCTCCGGGGAATACGTAAAGGCTCCCAGACGGTCAAACTCCATATCATTTACAAACTGCATAAGCTCCTCGTGATTATCCTGTGTCTCACCCGGGAAGCCACATATAAGTGTGGTTCTTAGTGTGATATCAGGTATTCTCTCACGCAGCATTCTGATACGCTCCACAAGCTCAGCCTTTGTTGTTTTTCTGCCCATGCGCCTTAAAATATCGTCATTGCAGTGCTGGATTGGCATATCCAGATAATGGCATACCTTCTCATCCTTTATCATGGACTCTATAAGCTCATCGTATATCTCCTCGGGATAGCAGTACATAATCCTTATCCAGAACAGCCCGCTTATCTTGTTGAGCTCATCTAAAAGCTTATGAAGTGACTTCTCACCATACAAATCCACTCCGTAAAGTGTGGTCTCCTGGGCAACAAGTATAAGCTCCTTTGCCCCCTGCTCCACAAGGCTCTTTGCCTGTTCAATCAACTCCTCCATCGGCACACTTCTGTAACGGCCTCTGACGGAAGGAATGACACAGTAGGTACAGTTTTTATTGCAGCCCTCTGCTATCTTAAGGTAAGCAAAATGCCCTCCTGTGGTGACAATACGCTTTGTCTTTATGCTCGGGAGCCCCTCTAAGGTGTGCAGATTGCTGTATCTGTGTTTTTCAAGTGTCTCATGTACAGCTTCAACTATAGTATCATATGAATTGGTGCCAAGTATGGCATCAACCTCCGGGATTTCCTTAAAAATCTCATCCTTGTATCTTTGTGCCAGACAGCCTGTCACAATAAGTGATTTGCATTTGCCTGTCTCCTTATACTGAGCCATCTCGAGAATTGTATTGATACTCTCCTCCTTTGCATCACCTATGAAGCAGCAGCTGTTTACGATAATGATATCAGCCTGCGTCTCATCATCGGTCATCTCTATGCCGTCATTTGCAAGCATGCCTATCATATACTCTGAATCCACAAGGTTTTTATCGCATCCAAGCGAAATAAATAATAATTTCATAGTACCTCTCAAATGTAAGTATTTACAATTAAAGGGAAAGACAAAACAGCCTTTCCCCTCCTAGATTAAGCCTCTTCGCCTTCGTTTAAATCCTCATCATCTGAGACGATTCTGACAGCTCCCGTGTACAGCTCCTCTACAGCAATAGATAATGGCTTATTGCACTTAGGGCGTGCGATAAGCGGTTCTGCACCATCAATAATCTGGCGTGCACGCTTTGCTGCAGCAATAACGATAGAATAACGGCTGTTTACTACCGGCTCTTCACCTATCTCTACATTGTTGTTTACTACCTTCATTAACTCTACATACGATGGATGTATCATATTATTTATCTCCTTTCGAAAAGCTTAAAAGCTCTTTTCTCATTTTATTTATAAAATCTATATTTGATGATACCAGATAATCCTGATTCTTTTTTGTGTCGTCAGAGCTGTGGATGATATCATTCACAAGCTCTACACAATCATCAAGCTTATCATTTACCACTAAATAATCATATTTCTCTATGCCTAAAGACTCCTCATATGCTCTTGAAAGTCTCTGTGCACAGACCTCTTTTGTCTCTGTGCCTCTTCCTATAAGCCGGTCCTTAAGCTCATCTGCACTCGGCGCTGACACAAACATAAGCACCGTATCAGGAAACTGCTTCTTTATCTTTAAAGCTCCCTGGATTTCTATCTCAAGAATCACATTCTTTCCGGCGCTAAGCTGCTCATTGACATATGACTTTGGTGTGCCGTAGTAATGATCTACATACTTGGCATACTCAAGCAGTCCATCTGCCTTTATCATCTGTTCAAACTCTTCCTCTGAGATAAAGAAATACTCTCTGCCATGCTCCTCACCCGGCCTTGGACCTCTGGTCGTGGCTGATACGCTCAGTGCATAATCATCACCATGCTTTGCCATAAGCTCCTTCATGATAGTACCCTTTCCGGAACCCGAAAAGCCTGAAAAAACAACTAATTTTCCTGTGTTACTCATCACAATCTCCTAAAATTACTCAATATTTTGAATCTGTTCCCTGACCTTTTCTATATCAGTTTTAAGACTGATGCCTGTGTCAGAAATCTTAAGATCATTGGACTTTGAAAGGATGGTATTCGCCTCACGGTTCATCTCCTGTGCGAGGAAATCAAGCTTTCTTCCCACACTGCCACCGGCATTTAACGAATCCTTCATGGAAAGGATATGGCTTTTGAGCCTGACTGTCTCCTCATCCACACAGATCTTGTCCGCAAAAATAGTGACCTCCTGGGCTATTCTTGAATCATCAAGCTGATTGTCTGCAAGCAGTTCTCTTAGCTTTTCCTCAAGACGCGCACGATATTCGACAATAATCTGTGGCGAACGCTCCTCAATGAAATCAACATATGATACCATATTATCGAGCTTTTCGCAAAGGTCTTTTTTAAGATTTTCTCCCTCGCGCACGCGGCTTTCAACAAATGGCTCAAATGCACCGCGAAGAGCCTTCTCAAGACTGCTCCACAGCTCATCCTCATCTACAGGCTGCTCCTCCATCGCAAATACCTCCGGATATCTCGACAGCGTGCTCACTCTTATATCATTCTCCAGTCCGAATTCCTCCGCCATCTGATTCAGATACTTAAGATATTCTCCCGCGAGAGCCTTATTATACTGCAATGAGAGATTATTTTCTGTAAAATCCTCATATGTGATATAAATATCGACCTTGCCACGCTCTATGTACTCCTTAAGCAGAGTCCTTATTGCACTCTCGAAGAAATTGAGCTTTTTAGGCATCTTGATATTGACATCCAGATATCTGTGATTTACAGATTTTACCTCAACTGTAATCTTACGGCTTGCATCTGCGTACTCGTATCTGCCAAAGCCGGTCATACTTTTAATCATAATTTTTCCTTTCGCATATGCATAGATGAGTTTATTATATAACTCCTTGAGATTTTCGTCAAATATATTATAATATAAATATTCATGATTATAAATATTCAGCAACTTAGAATATTTATAGGAAATAAGGAGGAACATCATGGCTTTAGACGGAATAGTCATTTCAAATATAGTTGCAGAGCTAAACAGCACGATACTAAACTCAAAAATCAGTAAAATCGCAGAACCTGAGGCAGATGAGCTGCTTCTTACCCTAAAGGGACCAAACGGCTCGTTCAGGCTTTCGATGTCTGCAAGTGCATCGCTTCCATTCATCTACCTGACACCCACAAATAAGGTAAGCCCTCTCACTGCCCCTACATTTTGCATGGTTTTAAGAAAGCATATAGCAAACGGACGCATCACAAAGATTTACCAGCCGGGCATGGAGCGTATCATAAACTTTGAAATCGAGCACTTAAACGAGATGGGCGATCTATGCCACAAGGTGCTTATTATCGAGCTGATGGGCAAATATTCAAACATCATCTTTACCGACTCCGATGGTACGATAATAGACAGTGCCAAGCGTATTCCCGCATCCGTAAGCTCTGTGCGTGAAGTGCTTCCGGGCAGAGCCTACACCATCCCCGCGACTCAGGAGGATAAATATAATCCTCTGACTGTAGATTCGAAGCAGTTTGTGGATATTATATCAGCAAAGCCGCTTACTGTTTCAAAGGCTATCTACTCATCCTTTTCCGGCATCAGCCCTCTTGTGGCAAATGAGCTGGCTCACCGGGCAGGCCTTGACGCGGACTCCCCTGTAGCTGCCTACTCACACGATGAGCTTTTGCACCTGGGAAGCAACTTCACATGGATGATGGAGGACATAAAAAATAATCGTTTTACGCCGAATATCGTGCGTGACGGCAATGAACCAAAGGAATTTTCTTCAATAGAGCTGACTCAGTATAGCGATTTAACGGTCACAAAATATGAATCTATATCAGAGGTTTTAGAGCTTTACTACTCTGAGAGAAACACCTATACACGTATACGTCAGAAGTCAGCCGACCTGAGAAAACACGTAAATACCCTCCTGGAGCGAAACCAGAAGAAATATTCCCTGCAGATGAAGCAGCTTAAGGACTCCGAAAAACGCGAAAAGTACAAGGTGTACGGTGAGCTTATCAACGCATTCGGCTACGGACTTACACCGGACGACAAATTTCTTGAAGCAGCAAACTATTATGATGACAACAAAATCATCAAAATCCCTATCGACAACACAAAAACTCCTGCCGAGAACGCGCAGAAATACTTTGACAAATACGGAAAGATGAAACGTACTGCCGAAGCATTGAACGAGCTGATTCTTGAAACAAAAGGTCAGATAGACCATCTCGAATCAATTCAGAATTCACTGGATATCGCTTTAAGCGCTGACGACCTCGTCCAGATAAAGGATGAGCTGATAGAATACGGTTTTATCAAAAAAGGAAAGGGTTCAAAGAAACAGAAGGTAAAGAGCAAACCCTTCCATTATATCTCATCAGACGGCTTTGATATGTACGTTGGCAAAAACAACTACCAGAACGATGAGCTCACCTTCAAGCTGGCAACCGGAAACGACTGGTGGTTCCACGCCAAGGGCATGCCCGGCTCACATGTCATTGTAAAAGCTGAAAATAAAGAGCTGCCGGACAGCACCTTTGAGGAGGCCGGCAAGCTCGCAGGCTACTACTCAAAGGGCAAAAATGCCGATAAGGTAGAGGTAGACTATCTGCAAAAGAAAAATGTCAAAAAGCCAAACGGCGCTGCAGCAGGCTTTGTCGTGTATTACACAAACTATTCTCTCACGATTCACCCGGATATATCCGATATCAGGCAGATTGAGTAAGCAGATAATACTTATTTCATAACAATTTCATAACCATTCCAAAACGCTTAAAGTAAAAAGCTGATATACACATGCATAGTCATGCATGCTATATCAGCTTTTATTTTAGCCATTTAAGCTCATCACAGATTCATCCTCTTTAACTGTTCTTTTGCAAATTCATCCATTTTCTTTTTCAGTATTCTGTTTTCCGCTGTACAAAGCGCCGGGTCTGCTTCAAGCACCTCATCCACCATCTCAGATGCTTCCTTTAGCACATCGCTGTCCTGATACACATCCGCAAGCGCAAACGCAAGGTCTCCACTCTGCCTGATTCCAAAGAAATCCCCGGGACCTCTGAGCTTTAAATCCTCACTTGCTATATAAAAGCCATCATTTGATTTATTTAGTATCTCCAGACGTTTTTTTGATTTCTTTGAATTTGACGAATTGATAAAAATGCAATACGACTGTGCATCTCCCCTGCCCACACGGCCTCTTAGCTGGTGAAGCTGTGCAAGTCCAAACCTGTCTGCATTTTCTATCATCATGACAGTTGCATTGGGCACATTTACACCAACCTCCACAACAGTTGTGGACACAAGCACCTGTGACTCATTATTTGCAAAGCGCTGCATCACCTCATCCTTTGCCTTACTCTTCATCCTGCCGTTAAGCACATCTACCGTGATATCCTTTGGCAGTGCCGCTTTAAGCATATTTGCATAGTCTGTGACATTTTCCCCTTCCGAGTTTTCAGTTTCCTCCACAAGAGGGCAAATAACATACGCCTGATGGCCGGCTCTCACCTGCTCCTCAATGAAGCTGTAGGCCTTTGGCCTGAACGCCGTGCCAACCACACAGTTCTTGATTGGAAGCCTCTTTGCCGGCACCTCATTTATGACAGAGATATCCATATCACCGTATATGATTATTGCTAAAGTACGCGGTATCGGAGTGGCACTCATCACAAGTATATGTGGCTTTCTTCCCTTATCCGAGAAGCTCTCTCTCTGCTTCACGCCAAATCTGTGCTGCTCATCTGTGATAACAAGCGACAGATTGGAAAAATCCGCCTTCTCCTGTATAAGCGCATGAGTGCCTATAATAAGCGCATTTTTCTCGTTTTCAAGGCACGCATAGGCTTCTCTTTTCTGCTTTGCCGTCATGGAGCCGGTAAGAAGCACAACAGGACTGTCAAGTCCAAACTGACCAACCAGTGAGCAAAACGTCTCATAATGCTGGTTTGCAAGCACCTCCGTCGGAGCCATTATGGCAGACTGATAGCCACATTTTGACGCCCACGCCATAAGAAGAAAAGCAACAATCGTCTTTCCTGAGCCCACATCACCCTGAATAAGCCTCTGCATCACATAAGGGCTTTTAATATCCTGCTTTATCTCATCTATCGTCTTCTTCTGCGCGCCTGTCAGCTCATACGGAAGCTTCTCAATCAATCCGTCTATAAAAGCATCATCCTTAAACTCAAACTCATTTTTGTCCTTCTGCTGCTTTTTATTCTGATACCGCATGCCCATGATAAAGAGAAAAAACTCATCAAAAACAAGCCGTCTTCTTGCCTCCAGAAGAGCGTCAAAGTCATCAGGGAAATGTATCTGCTTCATAGCATAATTATACTCGCAAAAGCCGTATCTGTGCCTTATATCCTTAGGCAGGTAATCTGACAGCAGTGTATCATGTGACAGAGTCTCCTTTATCGTCTTCACTATCAGATTGTTTGTCACACCGCTTGTCACGGAATACACAGGCTGCAGTGTATCACGTATAGCCTCGTACTTTTGCACCTCATACACCACCGGCTGCTCCATGACATATCTGCCTCCCTTTGGCTTAATATGTCCGTAAAATATAAGATGTCTCCCCTGCACAAGCTGTGCCTTAAGGTATGGCATACGGTACCATACCAGCTGTATCATATGCCCGGGTGAGCCGATATCCTGCAATGTAATCTGCATTCTCGCTGTATTTTTCACAACAGGTGCCTTTTTAATCACAGCATGGATGGCATAGGTACTGCTTACGTTTACATTATTCAGTTCATCAATATCCGTTATTTCCGGAAACTTTACATAATCCCGGGGAAAATGAAGGAGTATATCACCAACGGTGTATACTCCCATTTTAGCAAATGCTTTTTGTGTTTTTTCCCCGATTCCCTTAACCGCGGTAATCGGTGAAGCTATATCCATATTTGCTCCTAAATATAATAAATATCATTTATATTCTTTAAAGGGCTTTACTCTACAGAAATAACATAATAGTAGATTGGCTGTCCGCCATCGTTGACCTCAACCTCTACATCAGGATATTTCTCTTCGATTGCTGCCGCAAGCTCATTAGCTGAGTCCTCATCAGAATCACTTCCGAAGTAAATGCTGACAATCGCAGAATCCTCATCTACCATGGCATCTACCATCTCAAGTGTGGTAGCCCTTAAGTCTGTTCCAACAGAAAGGATGCTCTTGTCTCCGATTCCCATGAAGTCGTTCTGCTTGATAGTTTTTCCGTCAATCTCAGTATCACGGACTGCATATGTCACCTGTCCTGTCTTGACATTTTCTATCTCAGCCATCATCTGCTCTTTATTCTCCTCGGCACTGTGATCCGGGATATAATTTACAAGCGCTGTGATACCCTGTGGAATAGTCTTTGTAGGGATAACAATAATCTGTTTATCCTCAACAAGGTCTACTGCCTGGTTTGCAGCCATGATGATATTCTTGTTGTTTGGCAGGATAAATACTGTCTTCGCATTTACATGCTCGATAGCGTTGAGCATATCCTCTGTGCTAGGGTTCATGGTCTGACCACCCTCTATGAGATAGTCTACTCCAAGGCCTCTGAACACTTCATTCATACCTTCTCCGATTGAAACAGATACAAAGCCCATTTCCTTTGCAGGCATGTTATTTGTCTTTTCATCAGCAAGAGCTGCTTCATAAGCCTCTTCCTCAGCCTTCTGCTGTGCTGCAAGCTTCTGTGAATCCTTGATAAGCTTTTCCTGATGCTCCTCACGCATATTGTCGATCTTTATCTTGCTGAGTGAGCCGAAGGTAAGTGCCTTCTGCAGTGCAAGTCCGGGGTCGTTTGTATGTACGTGAGTCTTTACGATCTCATCGTCAGCTACAACGACTATAGAGTCACCGATTGACTCGAGGAATGCCTTGTATGCGTGCTCCTCATTGTCTGACATTGGCGCATTGAGTACAATAATAAACTCTGTGCAGTAACCAAACTTAATCTCAGCCTCGGTCTCAGCCGAAATCTTTGCAGGAGCCGCTCCTGTTGGTGCGCCCTCTATTGTATAGTCAATCTCCTTGCCGATAAGGGCATCATATGCTCCCTTTAATACCTGAACAAGACCCTGTCCGCCCGAATCCACAACACCTGCCTGCTTTAATACAGGAAGCATCTCCGGTGTCTGGTCAAGCACATACTCAGCCTGCTTTATAACCTCTTCAACAAATGTGACAACATCCTCTGTATCGTCTGACAACTCCAGAGCCTTTTCTGCTGCGCCCTTTGCCACTGTGAGGATAGTTCCCTCCTTCGGCTTCATAACCGCCTTGTAAGCTGTCTCAACCGCCTTCTGGCATGCCTCACAAAGAATAGTGACATCTATTTCATCGTATTCCTTTATAACCTTGCAGAAGCCTCTGAAAAGCTGTGATAAGATAACACCCGAGTTTCCTCTGGCGCCTCTTAAAGAGCCTGATGAAATAGCCTTTGCAAGCTCTGCCATGGTAGGCTCTGTGAGCGAGCTGACCTCCTTGGCCGCAGACATGATTGTCATTGTCATATTTGTTCCGGTATCACCATCCGGTACCGGGAATACATTCAGCTCATTTATCCAGTCTTTCTTTGAATCAAGATTCTTGGCTCCCGCAAGAAACATCCTTGCAAGGAGCTTTGAATTAATGCTTGTGATCTCCACTTTTTGTAGTCCTCCTTAATCAATTACCCTTACGCCCTCAACGTAAATATTGATCTTTGCAATTTTCATTCCTGTAAATGACTCAACTTTGTACTTAACCGTCTCGATAAGATTGTCCGAAACAGTGCCGATTGAAATACCATACGCTACTATTACATGAAAATCAATGGTAATTTCGTTGTTCTCATCTACCTTTACATTTATTCCATGGTTCAGGTAATCTCTCTTTAAAAGCTTTACAAGACCATCCTTCATGTTGACCGCTGCCATGCCTACTATTCCAAAGCACTCTACAGCTACAGAGCCTGCATAGGTTGCAATAACATCTGTATCAATTAAAATTTGTCCATATTGGGTATCCATCTGTCCCTTCATAATATATACCTCCATCATATTGTGACGTAGCTAATGTTATTATACCTTTTTTTTCACAAAAAGCAAATATTTTTATATTTTATCCTTGCATTCTTTATTTTAATCTGATAGAATACATTTGTTGTGAGCTTAAGAGTATGGTAAGCTTAGTGAAATGCAAGGAGGTGCAATATCATGGCAAAATGTGCAATTTGTGAAAAAGGTGTTCATTATGGAAATAATGTCAGCCATTCTCATAGAAGATCAAATCATGTTTGGAAGTCAAACATTAAGAAGGTTTCTTGCAAGGTCAATGGAGTTCCACAGAAGTTATATGTATGTACTTCATGTTTAAGATCTGGCAAAGTTGAGAGAGCTTAGTCTTTATTTTTGAATCTTTTGAATTTTAAAGGACATCCGTTTGGATGTCCTTTTTATTTGCTCTCATATATGATATTAATCCTGCTTATCGTCCTCTGCCTCGTCTACCTTTACATCGTCGAGATTAAGGTCATCATTTTTCCCCTTCGAGAAGCGGCTTACAATGTCCGGCACCATATCAAGTATCTTGGTCATACCGTCCTGATTCTTTACATTGACAAGCTTTGTCTGTCCATTCTGGATAACGAGCACTGCACTTGGCTGAATCTTTCCGCCCATACCGCCGGCTCCGTTATTTTTCTTTTCTGCCGAAAATGCTCCTGCTGCCACTCCAAACGACACATCCACAAGCGGAAGTATGATTGTATCCCCTATATGAATCGCATCACCGACTACAGTCTTTGTAGTGATAAAGCTGTCCATCCCCTTGAAAAGTGACTCCACTGTGTTGTTGAAACTATTATCTGCCATAATATTTTCCTTCCTTTCTTTAGAATTCTATACTTATACTACACCATTATTTTTTTATTTTTTTTACACTTTGAAAAAAAAGAAAAAAAACAAAGATACAAACTATTACAGCACTTCCTATTAAAACTTTTTCATTCTTTAAAAGTAAATTAATCACCACAAGAATCATGAAAAAAAATGCAATTAATCCCGTTTGAATTTTCATATTTAAATCCTCCTATCTGCTTATTTTATTATACAATCTGCGGCAGTTTTTATCAAATAAAATTCTAAGTGTTGCCGCTAAAATACTTATTACTATCACATGTCCCTTTATATCAAAGCTGCCCTTTGCATATGGCTTTTCACTCTCGAAATCAGGTGTAATCCGCCATCTGTTTGTATAGCCGACAGGAAAGCATGCTAAAATACCTAATGAAATGCCTGTTGTATCCGGCGAGCCGGTTGAATAAACCATTGTAAGCTTAAGCCTCCTTGGGCATATTCTTTTAAGAATGATAAAAAGCTCTTTTTTCAGATGTAAAAAAGCGGCTTTGTTTCTCTCATCACTGTATTCTCTTTTTAGCTTATAGATACAGTTTTTTATTTTTTCTGACTTATCTTTAAATTGTTTTTTATGTGGCTTTTTATATGTTTTTTTATGAGTGAGCTTTGTTTGTTGTTTTATATGCTGATTCTCATCTGCCGATATTTTAGGCTCATCTCCGGTGTTTTCACTGACTTTATCTTCTGTTTCAGTTTTAGCTGCCTCATCCATTACATCATCATCAGAAGCCTCAGCGGCCTTTTCATCATTTTCATAATCAGAGTCAGCATCATCAAACAGCTTCCGCTTCACAAAAGCAAGCCTTATATATCCGTCAGTTTCATCCGCATACTCTATATGCAGTGCAAACAAATGCAAAAGCCATGACACATGTGCTTTTGCTCTTATGTCTGTATTGTCAAAGCTTCCGACAGCCCTGTACTTGACCGGCACAAACAGTACGCAAAGCAGCGCTGTAAGTATAAGAGCAAGCACTACAAGGAGTATGATGCCTATGACCTTTAAAATCGTAAATATCATCTATCTAATTCCTCCGTCTGCTCTTTAAATAGCTCTTCACATCTGTTTTACCTGTATTTTCGTATGTCTCCTTAACAATATCACAGGCCAGCAAAAGTGCCTCATCATAATTACCCGCTACTGCGATTATGTGCAGATTCTTCTTAGGATATCCCTTTTGCAGCAATTCTCTTGTCGGAATGATATCCAAAAGATTTTCCTCATTTGACGGAAACGTGATGATGTATGTGTGAAGCATGCCGGCATTATGCTCTATCTTCCACTTGATTTTCTTTATCTTTCCGGTAACAGACTCTCCTACAAATAAATCCTCATACCATTTCATTCCAAAACCTCAAAAAGCAGTTTTTAAAACTGCTTTTTAATAATACTAATAATACTTGTGTGTCCCCCATAAATTGCTTTTCTTTAAATCCAGGTACTCATTGTAAGCCTTCTCAAGTATCTGCTTCTCATTTGCAAACTTGAGCAGATGATATGCCTCGTGATACTTGTAAAACCCTGAATCCATGAAATACTCTTCTCTTTGCGGTTTACTATAATAACTTTCGCCCATCATAAGATACCAGTGTACATCCTTTTCCACTGTATCATGTGGCACGGTAAAAGAATAGTGGCTCTTACCCACGTATTGGATTATCGTTGCACTGGCACCGGTCTCCTCTTTCACTTCACGGATTGCAGTGTCCTTGTACTCTTCGTCAGACTCCACAGTTCCCTTGGGCAGTACCCACCCCTCGTACCTGTTCCTGTAGTTCTTGTATAAGAGTAATATTTTGCCACGAAAGATTACCACACCGCCACAGCTCGTTGCTTCTATCATTGCCATTCCTCCAAGTGTGGTTTAAACGCTATCTGTCAGTTCAAGCGAAATATGAACGATAACGTCTGTCATTACACTTAAGTATAACCTACTTCTAAAAAAAGTGCAACAAGCCTATTCATTGAAATATTTATCAAATACCTTTTTTGCCACCGGCACCGCATATGTGCTTCCGGCACCCGAATCCTCCACAACTACTGCGATTGCCAGATCATTGTAGCCATCCTTTTTTCCATAGCCCACAAACCAGGCATTGGTCTGGTCTGTAGAATCTGATACCTGGGCAGTTCCGGTCTTTCCAAAGGCCTCATAGCTCTGGTCTCTTAGCTTTGCGCCTGTTCCATCAGATACCACTGCTGCCATAAGATTCTGAAGAAAAGCTGCCTGATCCTTTGACATAATCCGCTTGTATGAAGCCGGTTTATTCTGCTCCACAAGCGCCCCGCTCGCATTTTCCGTATGGTCTACCAGATATGGCCTCATCAGATTTCCATCATTGCAGATTGCACCGGCAATCATGCACATGTGAAGCGGTGAAACAAGCGTGTTTCCCTGACCTATCGTGGTCTGCATGGTCAGAGCTGACGAAGCATTGTTATCCAATGCAAACTTACTCTTTTTTGAATCAAAGGCTATAGGCAGATTCTTGTTGAAAAGCATGTCGTCACACAAGGTATTAAGCTTATTGTTGTCCACCAAAAGACCTATATTGGAAAAGGACGAGTTGCATGACTTTGCAAACGACTTTGTTAAGTCCTCCTGCCCGTGTGATTTATTTCCGGCACAGTGGATTGTAAAGCCATCCTCAGTAATGCTTCCATCACAATCAAAGCTGTAGTCGTTGTATGTAGACGGATTTTCGTTATAATACTCAAGCGCTGTAAAAATCTTAAACACTGAGCCCGGGGCATACTGTCCCTGTGTTGCCCTGTTGTAAAGAGCAGTGCTGCCCTCACCGTTTACGCTCTCCCAGTCACTTGCTATGGTGTTTGGGTCATAATCAGGCTTTGACACCATAACTGCAATCTTTCCTGTCTTCGGCTCAATTGCAATGACAGCACCTTCATAGTCGCCAAGAGCATTGTATGCAGCCGCCTGTGCTTCGTAATCCAGTGTGGTTACGACATTATCACCGGTATTTTTCTTACCGCTTATATCATTTACTATCTGGTCAAGGAAAAACTCATGTGAGCGAAGCAATGAGAAATTTTCCTGCTTTTCAAGCCCGGCCTTACCGTTTACGGCAAAGCCTGCCACATGCGCAAACATCCTGCCGTCAGGATATTCCCTTGTCTCAGATGCATCCGAGCTGACCTTTGTCCGTGCTATGACATGTCCATCCTTAGTCTGTATCTCGCCCCTCACTACGTTCTTAGAGAAAAGATCCTGCAGCGAATTATATGGACTGTTAATGAATTCGTCGCTTTTTACAAACTGGAAATACAAGAAATAACCTATCAATCCAACAAAAACTATAAGGAAAAAATATGTAACAACCGCATACTCTCTATTTCTGTGTCTTCGTGCTGTTTTTGCCGCCTGCTGCCGGTTTTCTCCTTCTCTGTTGACTTCCCTGCGCCCCCGGCTCTTTAGCTGTCTGCTTTTGTCTGTTTTTTGTCTCATGGTCCTTTCGTCTCTTGTCATCTATATTTCTCCTTTTTTCAGGGGCTGCCTGCATAATATACATGCCCTGTATCATTCCAAAAATAATCATCGTAGATAAAAGCGAGCTGCCACCATAGCTCACAAGCGGTAACGTCACACCGGTCATCGGTATAAACTTGGTTGAGCCGCCGACAGTTAAAAGCACCTGAAGCGCATACACGCTGCCAAGTCCCAGCGCCACATACTTGTAAAACGCATCCTTCATCTGCATGGAAAGATTAAATATCATAAGAAAGCAGCTGACACAAACCATGATGAGGCAGACAGCAAATATACCGCCCATCTCCTCTGAGATAGCCGCTATGATAAAGTCTTTAGACACAATAGGTATCTTATTCGGCAGTCCCTGCCCCAGTCCAAAGCCAAACAGTCCGCCTGTACCTATGGCAAAAAGCGACTGACACACCTGATAGCCGGCCTTGTCTATGACAGAAAGAGGATCAAGCCATGCAACAATTCTGTTTTTCACATGTGAAAACAGATGATAGCCTGCGTACATTCCAAGCCCCACAAACGCGAGTCCTCCGGCAAAAATATAAAACTTTTTTGTCGCAACATATATCATGACCAGGTATGTAAAGAAATACAAAAGCGCTCCACCTAGATCATTTGATGCAACAAGTATCAGCACAAACACGGCCGATACGCCGCTTGTTATGGCAAGCTGCTTTAAATCTGTTGATTTATACAGCATGGATGCTATAAAAAATACAAAAAGTATCTTCACAAACTCAGACGGCTGAATAGAAACAGGACCAAAGGTCAAAGAAAGCTTTGCTCCTCTGCTCGCCACTCCTACCACAAGCACTGACAAAAGACCAAGTATTCCCACACCTGCATATGTCCATGTCAGTTTTCGAAACATCGTGCCTTTTTGCATGATAAGCGGTATTAAAAACGCAAATATCGTTCCGGCAAGTACAAAAACAAACTGCCTTAATGCCTTGTCAAACGAAATTCTCGTTAAAATAATCATGCTAATACAAAGCATCATCACCATGTTGTTTAGCACAAGCTCTGAGGCATTCTTATAAAACTTATGATAAATCAAATAAATTGATTCAAAAAGCACAAGCTGTGCTATATAAAATCCTATTATCTTTGTATCCATTGTCGTGACAAAGAGCACCAAAAAACCATCTAAATGAATCAGAAACATATAAAATCTCTGCAGATTATATATATGCTTCTGCTTTTTCGGCTTGTCGGGATACTTGAATAAATGAAAGCATAAAAAAGTATATATGAGAAAAAGTATTATCATAATATACTTGGAAAGCTGTACTATCAGATGTAACATGTTATTCTACTCCTCTTTTGTAATGTCCGTTTGTATATTCAGCTACCTTATCATCCATAACCGCCTTAATCTGCTTTGGAGTCTCAATTGTAAAGCTGTATCTAAAACTTCTGATACCTGCCTCCTTAAGCTTACTTATATTCTTTGTAAGCATGGTAGGCAGTGAATTATATATTGTATTATAGCACTCCTTACAGTTGTTACAAACTGCAAAGGATTTATTGTATCTGTCCTTTAAGTATATAAGCTTTTGCTTTTTATCACAGCCCTTTGTGTTTTTGTGCACACAATTGGCGGTGGTCATAAGCGGATAATATCCGTAGACTATCATCTGCGAGCCTGTATTGTTTCTGTGCATAATCTCCCTTGAATTGAGCTCAAGCGGCACTGTATCGCCACTTACTCCGTGCTCAAAAAATGCGCTCTTTGCAGTATCATTAAAGGTATACATATTGTGGTCCAAAATGATTTTTTTACCTGTAAACAGATTGTCTGCCAGATAAAGCTCCTCGTAGTTTTTCACCACAAAGCCATCGAAGCTTACTTTATCAAGCTCTTTTGCGATAGATACAAAATAATCAGATGAATCCGCCCTGAATATCGTAGGCAGCATGAGATACACTTTTTTATTTCGCTTGGTAAGGCTTTGCACATCATCTGCAAACTGCTGTATAAAAGTCTTCCTGTCATACATGTCAAAATCCAGATAAAATACATCAAAACATTCATAGCTAATAAGTGTATCAAGCTGCGCGCGTGTCATACACGAGCATATGGTGGTGTAATCATTTATAGCTTCATGTGCTGCGTCACTTTTTATGGCATGCTCCGGAAGCTTAGAAAGACTTGATATATCAACATATCGCGCGTCATCCCTGTAATACTTTTTCAACAGCTTATCACAAAGCCCTGAAATTGCATCGCGGCGCAGCTTATTTAGTGCTCCGTTCGGCACAAATACGTTTTCTCCGATTTGAGCTTTAATATGTGAAAACTCAAAGTCTGTATCACCGGTTTTGTTTATCCTGTCGATAGCGGCTTTTTTATCAAGCGGTGCCTTAAGTGCGGCGCTGACAGGTTCTATTGAGGCTTTGTATGTCACATCACCTCTTTTTACAGTGAGGCTTCCGGGCTCGCCCTCTCTTAAAACAAGCTCTCCCTCTATCGAAAGCTTTCTTTTTTCAGGCGAAGGCTCTGCAGCATTTGAAACGAAATTAGGCTTCACATAAGTCACCATATCAGAGCCATTGTGGTCGAAATAATACCTGTCTGTGAAACCACAGCGGTTTCCAAGTGCCTTTATCCTTTCATAATCAGCATCACTAACAGGCTTTTTGCTGTCGATATAGCTTCTGTAGTATTTTACCACTCCGCATGCATACTCAAGCTGCTTCATACGTCCCTCAATCTTGAGCGAATAAACACCTGCATCATGCAGCTTGTCAAGAGCCTTTATACCACACATATCCTTAAGGCTTAAAATGTATTCATCCTTTTTGCCCTCCACGGTATACGGCAGTCTGCACGGCTGTGCACAGCGGCCTCTGTTTCCGCTTCTACCACCTAAAATACTGCTGAAAAGGCACTGTCCGGAATACGAATAGCACAATGCTCCGTGCACAAATGCTTCAAGCTCCATGCCGGTTTCCTCATGTATGCGCTTCATCTCGGCAAGAGAAACCTCCCTTGCCATGACCACACGCGTCACTCCAAACTGTGAAAGAAAACGCACTCCGTCTGCTCCAGTCACCGTCATCTGTGTACTCGTATGTATCTCCATTGACGGAAAATACTCATGGATAGCCTTCACCACTCCAATATCCTGCACTATCACTGCATCAAGCCCTCTTTTGTAGTACACAAGCAGGTAGTCGTAGAGCTTTGAAAACTCACTGTTTTTAATCAGCGTATTGACCGTCAGATACACCTTTACTCCTCGTAAATGCGCAAAATCAATTGCCTCTAAAAGCTCCTCCTCTGTGAAATTATTGGCATATGCCCTGGCTCCAAACATGCTTCCGCCCACATACACAGCATCGGCTCCGCTTTCTATCACACCCTTAAGTATCTCAAGGTTTCCTGCCGGTGCAAGCAGTTCAAAATCTTTATTTCTCATATATTTCCTCATATAGATGCTCATTTGATATCATATAAACCTGCAATAAAATAGGGAACAGTGTACGATAACTGTTCCCATTTTATTGCTATTTATCGCTACTGTCATTTGCCCCTTTAGAAGCATGTGCAGATTTTTTAACAGGCTTTTTTCCATCAAGAAGTGACTCCTCAAGAGTTGCCTCAAGTCTCGCCTTGTTGAGTAAAAGCTCCTTGTTTTGTGCCTCAAGCTCCTTCATGCTTGCCTCAGCATTCTCTGTCTTCACCTGATTGGAAATTAAATCATGCTTTAAATCATATATTTCCTTATCCTTATTCTCTATATCACCCTCGAGCTTTTCGACAAGTGCCTTTGCCTTGAAATAATCATCCGCAATATTGAGCTCGATAAGTGTGCTCTTCATATTGCCCGGAAGATGCTTATACTCATCCATATCATCAAACTCTGCAATCTTGTTGTTGATGTATGCCGCAACCTTCTGTAAGTATTCCTCATTCTCATATCCTGACAGTGTGTAAACCTTTCCGTCTATTACCACCTCGGCATTTGTTTTTGCAGACATTTAATCATCCTCCGTTTTCACATTTATTCAAACCAGCTATATTAATATTAATATCAATTTCAATATCAAATACTTAATTATTATATGCCTTATAGATATAAATTGCAACTTTAAGCCCTTTTTCTCTCAAAATGCTCAAAGGCAAGTTCTGTCGCCACACGTCCCTTTGGTGTGCGGTTTATGAAGCCGTTCTTCACCAGATACGGCTCGTAAACATCCTCAATGGTTCCGGCATCCTCACCTATTGCCGCCGCAAGCGTATCAAGACCCACCGGTCCTCCCGCAAACTTGTCAATGATGGTGAGAAGTATATTTCTGTCGTTTAAATCCAGTCCATACTTGTCCACCTCCAAAAGATCCAGTGCAAAGCTTGCTACATCATAGGTGATTTTGCCGTCATACTTGACCTGCGCAAAATCCCTGACACGCTTTAGCAGTCTGTTTGCAAGTCTTGGTGTGCCTCTTGAGCGTCTTGCCATCTCGTAGGCTCCCTTGTCATCTATCTCTACTCCAAGCACTTTTGCGGAATTGACGATAATATGCTTTAGCTCATCGACAGTGTAAAACTCCATGTGATTTACCACGCCAAACCTGTCTCGTAAAGGTGCCGACAGCATGCCCGCCCTCGTTGTTGCACCTACAAGGGTGAATTTGGGCAGGTTGAATCTGATTGACTTTGCAGACTCGCCCTTTCCAATCATGATATCTATGGCATAGTCCTCCATGGCAGGATAGAGCACCTCCTCTACCTGACGGTTTAATCTGTGAATCTCATCGACAAACAGTATATCTCCCTCAGAAAGTCCGTTGAGTATGGCTGCCATCTCTCCCGGCTTACCTATTGCAGGACCGGAGGTCACCTTTATCTTTGTACCCATCTCATTTGCAATGATTCCTGCAAGTGTTGTCTTTCCAAGCCCCGGAGGTCCGTAAAATAGCACATGATCGAGCGCCTCGCCCCTTGATTTTGCAGCTTCAATATATATTTTTAAATTGTCCTTTATCTTCTGCTGACCGATATAGTCATCAAAATACATAGGACGCAGGGATTTCTCTATCTTTATGTCCTCTTCCTGCAATTGTGTGGAAATTACTCTTTTCACGTTTTGTTCCCCGTTTCTGTTTTAAGCTTACAGCTTTTATCAATCAACCCATATTTTTGAATGCAAGCTTCAGCACATCCTCTACATCCATATCCTCTGTGATATCAACCTTGGACACTGCCTTAAGACTCTCAGTAGATGAGTATCCAAGCGCATTGAGCGCCATGACAGCATCATTTTTCACAGTGCTGTTCATGGATACAGCAGCACCGGAAGTCTGATTCTCAAGCTTCTTTTCAAATGCATCCTCAAGCGACAGCTTGTCCTTTAAATCAAGTATTACTCTCTGAGCCGTCTTTGCACCTATTCCCGGTGCCTTTGATATAGCCTTTGAGTCGCCCGATAGAATCGCAAAACGCAAATCATCGGCAGGCAGAGTCGACAAAATGGCAAGGCCGCCCTTTGGTCCGATTCCGCTGACTGTAATCAGCAGCTTAAAGATTTCAAGATCATCCTTGCTCAAAAAGCCATAAAGTATCATGGCATCCTCCCTGACACATAGGTAGGTGTAAATTTTTACATCCTCTCCCTCGTCAGGCAGCATATCAAAATACTGCGTCGGTATGTAAATGAGATAGCCTACACCTGCTGCCTCCACTACAATGCTGTCTATATTTTTTTCTGCAAGCTCTCCTTTTATATATGCATACATTGAATCCATTTGTTACTGTTTCGACTGTAGCCTGACACACAGGCATAAAACAGCAGCATCTCCTTTGTTATTAAATATACGTAGATTACAGCCCATTAAAACTATACATGAAAGCTGTCAGAAATCCTCAAAAGCACCTGTGAAGCTACTATTCCAATCACAAATCCCGTGATGCATCCTGCCACAAGAAGCACCGGAATATAATACACTACGCTGTAGGTTGACAAAACTATAGCCGCAACTATTATCTGTCCTATATTGTGACACACTCCACCGACCAGGCTTATTGAAACCGAATTGAATTTATCTGATTTCTTAAGCAGGTACATAACGATAAAGCTTAGTATACAGCCTGCCAGTGAATATATGATGCTGAACGCATTTCCAAACATAAAGCCTGAAAGCACCGCACGAAATACACATAGCAGAAACGTCTCCATGGGTGCTGCTATATAAAGCATGATTACTGTCACTATATTTGTAAGTCCAAGCTTCACTCCCGGTATGCCTACTGCAAACGGTATAAGTGACTCAACATAGCTTAGCACCAGTGCCAGTGCCATAAGCATACCAAGATATGCAATCTTTCTGGTTTTCATTTATCTCATTCTTTCTATAAAAATGTTCGGGTATCACTTGGATATCGAATCTATATCGGATTTCGTGTCGCTTTTTACCGTCACAACAACCTTATTCGGCAGACAGATAATCGACTCTTTCTCCTTTGATATAGCCTTCTGCTTCACACACAGATGATCCGGACAGTCGGCAGAGGTCATATCCGCCACACCACCCTTTATGACAAGAGTGTTAGTAACATCGCCATCGCCGTTTTTTATCTCAATTGTATCATCCTTTGAAAGCGGATATGTGCCATAGCCCCTTCCATCGATAGTCACCTTGACACATGCATCGCTATCCGTATCCTGCCCCTTTAAATATACAAGCTTCCATATAAGAAGCATAGTGACAGAGATAATTACAATAACCGATATCAGGATTATATCATTTCTGCCAAAACGCTTACGCATCCTCTTTTATCTCTCCCATATAGTAAAAGCCTCTGCACTCATCAAGCTTCACATTGTAGATATTCCCAATCATATCCTTGGTACCCGGAAAATGTACGATTGAATTATTGTCCATACGTCCGGTCACATAGCCGTCCTTCTGGTCATCCATCTCCTCTGCAAGTACCGGAACCACTTTGCCCTCATAGCATTTTGCCTTTTCTGATGATATTGTCTGAACCTCCTTTAAGAGCCTGTCAAACCTGTCCTTAACCACATCATCCGGCACCTGATTCTCCATTGTAGCTGCGCGTGTGCCTGTTCTCTTTGAGTAAATAAATGTAAAAGCACTGTCATATCTGACCTGCTTGACAACATCCATTGTCTCAAGGAAATCCTCCTCAGTCTCTCCCGGGAAGCCTACAATGATATCAGTTGTGATTGCAATATCAGGAATCTGCTCACGAAGTCTCTTTACCTCGTCGAGATATTTTTCCTTGTCATAGTGCCTGTTCATCTCCTTAAGCACCCTTGAACTTCCTGACTGAAGCGGCAGATGCATATGCTTGCACACCTTGTCGCACTCCTTTATCGCCATAATCAGGTCATCTGATAAATCCTTTGGATGAGATGTCATAAAACGAATCCTCTTAAGTCCTTCAATCTTATTGACCTCGCGAAGAAGCTCTGCAAAAGTTATAGGATTGTCAAGAGTTTTACCGTATGAGTTGACATTCTGTCCGAGAAGCATTATCTCGCACACTCCGTCTGCAACAAGCTTTTCTATCTCTCTTATGATGTCCTTAGGCTCTCTGCTTCTCTCACGTCCTCTCACATATGGCACGATACAGTAGCTGCAGAAATTGTTGCAGCCAAACATGATATTGACACCTGATTTGAAAGAGAACTTTCTCTTCACCGGCAGATCTTCAACAATCTGATTGGTATCCTTCCATATGTCAATCACCTGCGAGCCAGACTCGATATTGTTGCACAAAATCTCTGCAAACTTGAATATATTGTGGGTTCCAAATACGATATCTACAAACTTATAGTGCTTTTTGATATTTTCAACAACCTCCGGCTCCTGCATCATGCAGCCGCAGAGAGCAATCTTCATCAGAGGATTCTTTTTCTTGTAATTCTGCAGATATCCAAGTCTGCCGTACACCTTGTTGTTAGCATTCTCACGTACGGTACAGGTGTTGTATACAATAAAATCCGAGTGCTCATCATTTCCTTCCACGTAGCCTATCTGCTCGAGTATTCCGACAAGCTTTTCTGAGTCGCGGGCATTCATCTGACAGCCAAAAGTCTTGACGAAATAAGTCATAGGACGGCCGATTTCTTTAGATTTCTTTTCAACAAAATCCTTTGCCTTTGCCATGTAGTAATACTGCCTCTCAGGCTCATGTGCCGGTGGTGTCTTTGTTATATCTATATCGTAGCTCATGTTATATTATGTTTCCTCTCAAATTAATTCTATGATACTTTACCTGACTATTCCCTGATCTGACCACTGCCGTAAATAATATACTTATAGCTTGTCAGTGCTTCAAGCCCCATAGGTCCCCTTGCGTGAAGCTTCTGTGTGCTTATGCCTATCTCAGCTCCAAAGCCGAATTCATTTCCATCAGAAAATCTGGTTGAGGCATTTACATAAACGCATGCAGCATCTATCTCATTTAAGAACTTCTGTGCGTTGTCATAATCATTTGTGATGATTGCCTCTGAATGTGATGTGTTGTATCTGTTGATATGCTCGATTGCCTCATCAATACTGTCAACAATCTTTACAGACATAATGTAATCAAGATACTCCATACCCCAGTCATCGGAAGCTGCCTCTGTCACATCGTCTCTTCCGGCAAGAATTGCCTGTGCTCTTTCATCACAGCGCAGCTGTACATGATGCTCTCTTAGCTTATCATACAGCTTTGGCAGAAACTCCTCTGCTATGGCACTGTGTACTACAATCGACTCACATGCATTGCAGACACTGATTCTTTGTGTCTTTGCATTGTTAATAATATTAACAGCCATGTCAAAGTCAGCATCCTTGTCCACATATACATGGCAGTTGCCTGTACCGGTCTGGATGACAGGGATTGTGGCATTTTTGACAACATTTTGGATGAGTCCTGCACCACCTCTTGGTATGAGCACATCCACATACTGATCCATCTTCATAAATGCATTTGTTGTCTCTCTGTCTGTTGACTCAATAAGTGCAAGTGCAGCATCAGAAACCGAATTGTCCGTTAAAGCCTTTTTTAAAGCCTTTACTATTGCGATATTGGTATTTATCGCATCACTTCCACCCTTCAATATGACACAGTTGCCTGTCTTAAAACACAGACCAAAGGCATCTGATGTGACATTCGGGCGAGCCTCAAAAATGATTCCCACAACACCGATTGCAACTCTTCTTTTTCCGATAATAAGGCCATTAGGACGCTTTGACATAGACATCACTTCCCCAATTGGGTCTGCAAGCTTTGCTATCTGTCTGAGTCCGTCAGCCATGCCAAGGAGCCTGTCATGGTCAAGCGAGAGCCTGTCAATCATGCTCTTTGCCTTTATATTTTCCTCTGCTGTGGCCACATCCCTTTTGTTTGCCTCAAGGATTTCTTTTTCTGCCTTAAGCAGATTGTCCGCTGCATCGTTTAATACCTTATTCTTGATATCTGTATCAAGTGTTCCTATCTTTACTCTGGCCTCGTATGCATCCGCACAAATTTTTTCTAAATCATTCATCAATAAACACCTCTCTCTTATCTGTTATTACCCCATCTAATTGTACGTCATATTCATCTTCAAACGTCACGCTGCTAAGTAACTGGAAATCGTAGCCCACTCCAACTGCCATAACAGTGTCTCTTTTTGTAAAAGACGATAAATATCTGTCATAAAAGCCCTTTCCATAGCCGATTCTGTAACCGGTACCCGAGAAGGCAAGCCCCGGCACTATCATAAGCGCCCTGCCATCCGCCTGCGTATACTCCTTCGTCATATCAGGCTCTTTAATATTAAATGAACCACAATTAAGCTCATCAAGGCTTCTTACCCTGTAAAAGGACATTGTATTGCCCGAAACCCTCGGATAATATATCCTTTTTGCTTTGTTTATTAAATAGGTAAAATACTCATCAGTATTCACTTCATTTCTGATAGCTGAATACAAAAGTATGTTGTCATAATCTCTGTCAAGCTCTGATACCATGAGTCTTTTATAAATGTCATGGCTCATGTTGTGGCACTCATCAGCGCCCAGAAGGTCTCTTTGCTTTTTAAGCCTGCTACGAATTTCTTTTTTTGTTTCCATATTTCTCGCCGAGGTTCTCAACCGAACCGTCATCATTTACCATATCGATATTGTTGAGCTGGTTTCTTAAATTCTTCTTCACGTTTGCTATATACTCCTTGCGCAAAAGATCCTGCTCCTTTTTCTCTGCCTCAGAAAGTCCCTCTGCCTGTGACTTTCTGTAAAGCTCATTGATTCGCTGTATTTTTTCCTGTGTCATAGCACTCTCCTGATTTCAAATTTATAGCTGATTACTGGCCGCCTGTAGATGTAGGTGCCATCTCTCTTTGTATATAATCCGCAAGCACAAACTCTGCATCCTTTGCCCTGTGGAAAAGTGTTCCTGTATATCTGTCATTCATAATGTCATATAAAATCCCCATATTGCCGCCGTTTGCGATAATCATATCGGCGCCTGAATATGTGGCAATCTTTGCCGCTGTAAGCTTTGTCGCCATGCCGCCGGTTCCGACATCACTGCCGGTTGATGACTTTGCCATGCCAAGTATTTTCCTGTCAAGCGTATCAACCTCTCTGATAAGCTTTGCATCCGGATTGTCATGAGGATCGTCTGAATACAGTCCGTCTATATCAGAAAGCAGTATGAGCAGATCAGCCTTCGTGATTGATGTAACAATAGCAGACAGCGTATCATTGTCACCAAACTGCATCTCGTATGTGCTTACCGTATCATTTTCATTGACAATAGGCACCACATTCAGATCAAAAAGCTCCTCAAATGTATTCATAACATTGCGTCTGGAAACAGGATTGACTATGGTATTCTTTGTCATGAGCACCTGTCCGGAATTCTGATTATACTCAGAAAAAAGCTTCTGATATGTCATCATCAGCCTGCCCTGTCCCACTGCGGCGCATGCCTGCTTTATTGAAATGTCGCTCGGGCGCTCCTTTATGCCTATAACATCACGTCCAACCGCGATAGCGCCGGAGCTTACGAGGCACACATCCATTCCGCTGTTTCTGTAATCACATATCGAGCGCACCAGACGCTCCATCTTTGAAAAATTGAGGCTTCCAGTCTCTGCATGTGTCAGCGTCGATGAACCTATCTTTATTACCACTCTTTTATAATTGTCTAAAAAACTCATTTCTATCATCTTTCTTATTGTAAGTCTAAATGCATACATAATTACATTACGCATACATTTACTACTTTACCATATATTCATGCAAAATACAAAATCATTTTTACTACTGTCTCATTTTTTTATTTTGTGTTATTATATTTCTGTTGCTTTCGGCTTTAAATTTCATAAAGCCCGGACGCAAAGTTATATTTATGCTTTTACTATTTAAGCTTTAACTATAAATAATTTACAACCAGGAAATTAATAAAGGATGCATTATGAAAAATAAACTAAAACACCTTGTCCCTGTCCTTTTGGCGCTTGCCACAATAACAGTAAGCCTGTCTGCATGTGAATTAAAGCCCAAGGCTCAGCAGAAGGTTTCCAAACAAGGCTTCTACTTTGACACGATAATACAGATTACGCTTTATGGCACTACCGACGAGAAATACATAGACGACTGCTTTGATATGGCAAAGAAATATGAGGATATGCTTTCAAACACAGTTAGTTACTCAGAGGTGAGCAAAATAAATGACGCTGCCGGCAAAGAATATGTCACAGTAAGCGATGATACTCTTGAGCTCATCAAAAAGGGCATCGAATACGGCGAAACAAGTGACGGCAGGTTTGATATCACTATAGGAAAGCTGTCTGATTTGTGGAATTTTTCCGAAATAGCTGAAAATACCGACTCTAAAGATAATGAGGTGGATGCATCAGTCGTTCCGTCTGATGCGCAGATACAAAGCGAGCTGTCACATGTAAATTACCACAATATACAGATTAACGGAAACGATGTGATGCTAACCGATTCAAAAGCAAAGCTTGACCTTGGTGGAATCGCAAAGGGCTTTATCGCCGATAAGATGAAGGCTTATTTACAGTCCAAAAAAATCACCTCAGGCATCATAAACCTGGGTGGCAATGTCCTCACCGTCGGTGAAAAATCCGATGGAAGTGATTATACAGTCGGCATACAAAAGCCCTTCGACGAGAGCGGTGAGCCCATATGCACTGTCAAAATCAAGGACAAATCCGTCGTCACCTCAGGTATCTACGAGCGGTACTACAGAGTAGATGGCAAGCTATATCACCATATACTTGACACAACAACCGGCTATCCCGTCAAAAACAATCTGTACTCTGTCACCATCATAAGCGACTCCTCCTGCGACGGAGATGCCTTAAGCACCACATGCTTTGCTCTTGGCATTGATAAAGCAAAGGAGCTTATCAATTCCCTTTCCGGTGTTGAAGCAATATTTGTAACGGATGATTATAGTATTATCACGACATCAGATGAATACGAAGTAAGCACAAAATAGCTGCCAAAAGATTACCCTATATAATTTACTATTAACTAACTTTTAACATTAATAAAAAAGCTGCCACACATCATAATGATATGTGACAGCTTTTATGCATTACAGAATAATCTTCTTTGGACACTTCTCTGCGCAGATTCCGCAGCCTGTACATTTCTCCTGATCAATATAAGCTACATTGTCTACTACATGGACAGCATCTGACGGACAGTTCTTCTCGCACAGATGACAGCCGATACAGCCCACAGAGCATGCCTTCATGACATCCTTGCCCTTGTCCTTTGAGCTGCACTTTACAACGTGCTTTGTATCATATGGAATAAGCTCGATAAGGTGCTTTGGACAAGCCTCCACGCACTTACCGCAGGCCTTACATGTGAGTGGATTGACACATGCCACTCCGTCAACCACATGGATTGAATCAAAAGGACATGCCTTCACACAGCTTCCAAAGCCGAGACAGCCATAATTACATGACTTAGGTCCGCCGCCCGGTACAAATGACATGGCAACACAATCCTCTACTCCTGTATAGTCGTAGTCTGTATTTGCTTTATCACAGGTGCCGGCGCACTTAACAAATGCAACCTTCTTTACTCCGGCCTCAACCTTTACACCCATAATCTCGCTGACCTTTGCCGCAACAGGATCTCCACCAACAGGACACTGTCCTACCGGTGCCTCTCCCTTTGCAATGGCAGCAGCAAGTCCGGAGCATCCGGCATATCCACAGCCACCACAGTTGTTGCCCGGAAGCACCTCAAGTATTGCTTCCTCTCTCGGGTCAACCTCTACTTTGAATTTTTCTCCTGAAATACCGAGGAAAAATCCAAGAATTATACCGACAGCTCCAACAACTAAAGCTGCAATAATAATCGCAGTAACATTCATATCACTTTTCCTCCAATCCTATACAGAAACCATTCCTGAGAATCCCATAAAGGCGATAGCCATAAGACACGCTGTAAGAAGCACGATGGCTGTTCCCTGGAAAGGCTTTGGAATATCATTATACTCAATCTTCTCACGAACACCTGCCATAAGCACGATGGCAATAAAGAAACCAAAAGCTGTGGCAAAGCCGTAAACTACACTCTCTAAGATATTGTAGCCCTTTGTTACACTGTTAAGTGCTACACCGAGTACGGCACAGTTTGTTGTGATAAGAGGCAGATACACACCGAGTGCCTTGTAAAGAGGAGGCATCTGTTTCTTTAAGAACATCTCTACAAACTGAACAAGTGCTGCAATTACAAGAATGAACACGATAGTCTGTAAATATGACAGATTAAGCGGATACAGTATAAAATTGTAAATAAGCTGTGTAACGAATGTGGCGATTGTGATAACGAAAATTACCGCACCACCCATTCCTGCAGCAGTTTTTGTGTTCTTTGATACGCCGAGGAAAGGACAGATACCAAGGAACTGGCTAAGTACTACGTTATTAACTATTGCATATGCTACTGCAATGAGCAGTAAATGACCTAATGTACCCATTATTTATCCCCTCCTTCTGTAGTGTTAGGCGCAACAGCGGCCTGTGTTGCTTTTGCTGATGGACATGATGCTCCACAATGTGCACAATCCCCTGAAAGGCAGCCTGCCGGCTCAGCAAGAGGTGTACCCTTTGCTTCCATCTTTTTACGGATGATATTCATGCCTGCAACGAGGAAGCCAAGTACAAGGAAGGCTCCCGGTGCCATGATAAAGATTGTGATCGGTGTAAACCAGTCACCGAAAATCTTGATGTTGAAGAATGTTCCTGCACCTAAGATTTCACGGATAAGTCCGATGATTGTAAGACCCATGGTAAATCCAAGTCCCATTCCCATTCCATCAAAGATAGACTCTACAGGCGGATTCTTTGAAGCATAGCTCTCAGCACGTCCGAGGATGATACAGTTAACCACGATAAGTGGGATGTATACACCAAGTGCTGCTGAAAGACTAGGCAGATAAGCCTGCATTAAAAACTGTACTACTGTAACAAGAGATGCAACTATGACGATATACGCCGGCATACGCACTCCGTTAGGAATCACTTTTCTGAAAAGTGAAATCAAAAGGTTTGAACATATAAGTACCACCGTGGTGGAAAGTCCCATTCCAAGTCCGTTTACCGCACTTGATGTAACAGCCAGTGTAGGACACATACCAAGCATAAGTACAAAGGTAGGATTTTCCTTAATGATACCATTATATAAACGCTCTACATATTTGTTCATTAGTTGGCACCTCCCTGTAATTTATTCTGGAAGTAAGTAATAGCTGCGTTGCAGCCGTTGGCCATAGCCTTTGATGTGATGGTTGAGCCTGTGATGGCCTCAATCTCATCATCCTTTGAAGGTGTGGCCTTTACAACGTCGAACTTGTCTACTTTCTTGTTCTCAAACTGCTTGTAGAAATCAGCCTCCTCGGCCTTCATTCCAAGTCCCGGAGTCTCACTGATGCTTGTGATTGAGTAACCGTTTACAGTACCATCATTCTTGATACCTACAGAGAATGTGATACTTCCCTGGCTACCATCCTTGGCTGTAACTGTGATGACATAGCCTAATGTCTCTTTGTTTGAATCAAGGGCAGTCTCAATATCATCGATTGTATCCTTGTAGCCCGCATCAGATACAAGCTTATCTGCTTCATCAGCATCATAATCATATTTCTCAAATGATTTTGCATCCGAAAATACTGCCTGATATGCTTTCTGTGCTGCTGCTTTATTGGCCTTGTCGATAGGCTCTGCCGTGATTCCCTGAACCAGGGCAAGAATAAAACCAAGCACCAGAGTAAAGGCAGTTAAAATCAAAGCGTCATGTACAATACGTTTATTCATTCTTCTTTGCCTCCTTTACCATACCAAAGGCTCTTGGGATAGAAACCTTCTCAATAATAGGAACAAGGCAGTTGCTTAAGATGATAGCAAAGGAAACTCCCTCTGCATTGGCACCGAAGCAACGGAATACTCCTGTCAATATACCACAGCAGATACCGAATATTATCTTTCCCATCGGCGTAATCGGGCTTGTGACATAATCGGTTGCCATGAAAAATGCACCGAGCATCAGTCCGCCACCGCAGAGCTCTGCAACAACATAGTTGATATCAAACTGCTGTGCTCCGAAAAGGAACATGAAAACAGCAAATGTAATAATGTAGGATGCAGGAATCTTTAAATCAATGACTCCAAGTAAAATCATGATGATAGCACCTATTAAAATAGCTATAACTGATGTCTCTCCAATTGTTCCTGCAGTATTTCCTATAAGCATATCCCTTACATTGACACTTGAAAGCCCCTCATTTTTGATGAGTGCAAGTGGTGTTGCTCCTGAGTATACATCCACGCCGTTTCTTGTGACATTGAAATTAGTCATATCAGCCGCAAATGCGATGAGAAGGAAGCATCTTCCGCCAAGTGCCGGGTTCATAAAGTTCTGTCCGAGTCCTCCGAACATACACTTGACAATGATGATTGCAAATACTCCACCGAGTACAGCCTCCCACCATGGAAGTGAAACCGGAAGATTTAGTGCTAAAAGCAGTCCTGTAACTACCGCACTAAGGTCTGTAATTGTGCTCTTTTTCTTAACTATGTAGTCAAACACCCATTCTGATGCCACACACGATGCGATGGTAAGCAGAATGATAAAAAGTGCCCTAAATCCAAAATTGTAAATACCAAAAAGACTTGCCGGGAGTAATGCTATAATGACATAAAGCATTATTCTGTCAGTGGAATCCTTGGCACGTACATGTGGTGATGATGAAACATGATATAAATCACTCACTTTAATCCACCTCTTTCTTTATTTTTTGCTGGCCTGTTTTCTCTTTTCAGCGAGAACAAGCTTCTTCATTGTCTTAATAGGCTGAGCCACCTGTCTCCTTGACGGACATGCAAATGAACAGCTTCCACACTCAATACACTCAAGTCCGTGCCACTTTTCAAACTCATCCATCTGTCCACGCAAACCAAACTTCGCAAGACGGCTTGGAATGAGCTGCTCAGGACATGCCTCCACGCAACGACCGCAGTTAATGCAGGCCTGTGGCTCAAATGCTGCCACCTCATCATGTGTGAAGCACAGTATTGATGAAGAGGTCTTTGTAGTAGGGATATCAAGACTAAACATGGCAAAGCCCATCATAGGACCGCCTGATATAATCTTCTCCGGCTGGCTCTTAAAGCCACCTGCAGCATCAACCAGCTCCTGATATGAGGTACCGATGCTGTATAAAATATTGGAAGGATTCTTCACAGCATCTCCTGTAACTGTTGAAATACGCTTCAAGACAGGCTGTCCATTCTTTACAGCATTGTATACAGCAATAATTGTCTCTACATTATCAACGATACAGCCTGCATCAGCAGGGAGCATCTTAGAATTGATGGCTCTGCCGGTTGTAGCATAGATGAGCTGTCTCTCACCACCCTGTGGGTACTTTGTCATAAGCGGACAAACTTCAATACGTGGCTCATCCTTTGTGAGCTCTGTGAGCTTTTCGATACAGTCAGGCTTATTATCCTCTATACCAAGAATACCCTTTGCATTGTCAAAAAGCTGAAGTATGATCTTCATGCCGCCAATTAATTCCTCAGGATTCTCAAGCATACGTCTGTAGTCAGATGTGAGGTAAGGCTCACACTCTGCGCAGTTTGCGATAATATACTCAATCTTGTCCGGCTCCTTTGGAGAAAGCTTTACATGTGTAGGGAAACCGGCACCGCCCATGCCGACAACTCCCGCATTCTTGACCTTCTCGATGATTTCTTCCTTTGAAAGCGCAGTGACATCCTCGACGCTCTCATATGTTGTCTCAGTAAACATGCCATCATTTTCGATAACAATACTGTCAACCATATCGCCGACCGCCACACGTCGCTTCTCAATAGCCTTAACTTTTCCTGACACTGATGAATAGATAGGTGATGAAACAAAGCCACCGGCCTCTGCTATCATCTGTCCCTTCAACACAGTGTCACCTACGGCAACAACAGGCTTAGCCGGTGCGCCGATATGCTGCGAAACCGGATATACCATGTCGCCCTTGGGCAAAACTTCTTTAATTGGTGAATCCTTAGACAGCTCTTTGCCATCATATGGATGAACACCGCCAATAAACGTTTTATGACCCATTTTTGTGCCCCTCTTTCTTTTAGATTAATAACGTGGAAATGCTATTGCACATTACTATTCCTATTATACCACTTATGATTTTTAGTTAAATAGTATATTATGTACTTTTTTTAATACTTTATGTTATAATGTTTATACAAATGATATTCAAGGCAGGAATCGAAAAATGAAAACATTTCACAATGAAGAAATTTACATAAAAACCGATAATTTTTCGGACAGCATATTTAAAGAAAACACTATGTTCTTTGATATTGAGACAACAGGCTTTTCACCGGTGAAAGCAATTGTCTACATGATAGGCTGTGCAAGGCGCATCAAAAACCGCATTGTAATAGACCAGTATTTTGCCGAATCTGTCGATGACGAAGCAGCTGTAATTGAAGCCTTCGCAGGAAGTCTGTCAGGTTGCAGCACTATCATTTCCTTCAATGGCGTCGGTTTTGATATACCATTTTTAAAGAATAAATACAAGAAATATAAGCAGGAAGACCCCTTCTGTAATGTACAGATACTCGATATCTTTAAGGAGCTTTCCCCGATAAAGCCTCTTTTGTGCCTCGAAAACTACAAGCAAAAAAGCATCGAAGCATTTCTTGGCATAGATAGGGAGGATAAATATTCCGGTGGCGAGCTCATAAACGTTTATTATGAATATCTTGCCCAAAAGGACGACGAAAAGCTATCCCTTCTTTTGACACACAACTACGAGGATGTCCTTGGCATGACAAAGCTCCTTAGTATACTTTCGTATAAAGAATGCATACATGGCATTGCAGATATCACCGGTGTATCCGTAAACCCATATACAGCTTACGACGGCAGTCTGATGAATGAGCTTATCATATCATTTGAAAATAAATTTTCCGTTCCAAAATCTGTAAGCTTCCATGACAATGACATCTATCTGACCATCGGCACTACAAAAAGCTATGTGCGTGCAGAGATATTCGAGGGGGAAATGCGCCATTTCTACAGCGATTACAAAAACTACTACTATCTGCCAAAGGAGGACATGGCCATACACAAAAGTGTCGCAGCATATGTCGACCACGAATACCGCGAAAAATGCAAGGCGTACAACTGCTATGTGCGCAAAACCGGTACCTTCATCAGACAGTACTCTGACTTCATGAAGCCCGAGTTTCGATTCGATATAAAGGATAAGTACAGCTATTTCCTGCTGACTGAAGATTTTATAAATTCAAAACAGATGGTACTGTCATATGTAAAACACATAACAGCCCATCTGTTTAACCTCTGATAAGATATCATGGCTTCCTGAAATAGAAGCTGCTTAATCTCTCAAAGCCAAGCTCACGATATGTAGTTATCTGCTCAGTACTGCCTATAAACAGTATTCCCTTGGATTTTAAAGTATTGAAGAAATTTTTGTATATCATATCCTTCGCATCATCGGTAAAATAAATCACCACATTCCTGCACAGGATAAGATCGTAATCCTTTGGATATGAATCCTTCAACAGATTATGCTCCTTAAAGGTCACACATCGCTTGATATCATCAGATATCTTGTATGAGCCCTCCACCTGGGTAAAGTACTTCTTCTTCAGGTCAGCCGGCACATTTTCTACAGACTTTGCGCTGTAAAGCCCGGCTTTAGCACTCGCAATCACCTGATCGTCAATATCTGTAGCCAGTATCTTTATACGAGACAGTGGAACATGCTTTGAAAAAGCCATGGCAAGCGAATACGGCTCGTCCCCTGTTGAGCATGCCGCGCTCCATATCTTAATAGTCCCTGTATTGTTCTTTAATATCTCAGGAATGACCTCTCTGTCCAAAAAGCTCCACTGATCAGGATTCCTGTAGAACTCAGATACATTGATAGTGATAAAATTGATAAACTGTTTAAACTTAGCCTTATCTGTAGAAATCATCTCAATGTATGTCTCATAAGAATCAGCCCCATTTTTTCTCGCAAGAGTATCAATACGCCTGCGCATCTGCTTTTCTTTATAATAATTGAGATCTATCTGCGTCAGCCTGTACACTTCCTTTTTAAACCATTCATAATGATCAAACATCACAATCCTCCAATATGTGCCACCCGATACAAATAAAAGCTGCCATATAATTATATATGACAGCTTTAAAATCAAAAACTACTCGTTATCAGAAGCAACCTCGTCAATATTTACATCTGCAACATCTGCTCCATCATCCTCTGAATCAAGGAGAGCCTTCATGCTTAAGCTGATTTTCTTATCGTCCTCATTGAACTCAACAACCTTAGCTTCAACCTCCTGACCAATCTTGAGAACATCTGATGGCTTCTCAACATGATCCTTTGAAATCTGTGAAACATGAAGAAGTGCGTCAACACCAGGAGCAAGCTCGATGAATGCACCAAAATCTGTCATTCTGGCTACTTTGCCCTTTACGATATTGCCAGGAGCAAATTTCTCTGTTGCACCATTCCATGGATTCTCGTCATCAAACTTCATTGAAAGAGCAATCTTAGAACCATTGATGTTCTTAACAAATACTCTTACAGTCTGTCCAACAGTGAATACCTTCTTAGGGTTCTCTACTCTGCCCCAAGACATCTCTGAGATATGAAGTAATCCGTCTACTCCGCCAAGATCGATGAATGCACCGAAATCTGTAACATTCTTAACTGTTCCTTCGATTACATCGCCAACGTGAAGATTTGCAAGAAGCTCTTCCTGCTGTTTAGCCTTCTGCTCAACGAGTAATACCTTTCTATTTCCGATAATACGTCTCTTTCTTGGATCGAACTCTGTGATGATAAACTCAATCTCCTGATCCTTGAACTTGTTGAGATCCTTCTCATAAGTATCTGATACAAGGCTTGCAGGGATGAATACTCTTGTCTCATCAACACTGACACATACACCACCGGCTAATACCTGTGTGACTTTTGCCTTTAATACTTCCTGGTTCTCAAAAGCCTCCTCAAGACGCTTGCTGCCCTTCTCTGCCTGAAGGCGCTTGTAAGAAAGGATAACCTGGCCCTCGCCATCGTTAAGCTTAACTACCTTGGCTTCCATCTTGTCGCCAACCTTTACAACAGTAGTAAGATCTACGTTCGGCTCATTTGTGTACTCGTTTCTAGTAATAATTCCGTCTGATTTGTATCCAATATTTAAGAAAATCTCGTCAGGTTTAACATCAATAACGGTACCTTCTACCACTTCTCCATTTCTTATAGTTTTAAAAGATTCTTCCAGCATTTGTTCAAAGCTCATTTCTGACATTCTTTGAAACCTCCTCAATGATATTATTTGGGGTTGAAGCCCCTGCTGTAATACCTACGTTATTGTTGGACCTGATTTGTGTATAATCCATTTCGTCACTTGTCTGTATATAGTAAGTATTTTTGCATTCGTTTTTACATATTTCAAATAGCTTCTGTGTATTGGAGCTGTGCCTGTCGCCTATGACAATCATGACATCTGAGCACTGTGCTACCTTTCTTGCTTCGGTCTGTCTGACCTCTGTAGCATTACAGATTGTATTTAAAACAGTTATATCATAACCTTTTTTTGCAATAATTTCAACTATATCTTGAAATTTATTGTAGTTAAATGTCGTTTGTGACACTATGCATAGTTTTTTTGTACTATTTTTCATGTAATTTTCGGCATCCTCAGGCGAATTTATTATGGTTACATGGCATTTTTCGTCTGCCCAACCCTTTATTCCACACACCTCAGGGTGCTTTGGACTGCCGACAATTATAATATCATAGCCCTTTGAGCTGTAATCCTCCACATATCTGTGAATTTTTGATACAAAAGGACAGGTTGCATTAAGCACCTCAAAGCCACAGTTTTTTATCCTGTCATACTCAGCCTTGCTTATACCGTGTGAACGGATAATCATCACACCCTTTTCATGAGAAGAAAGCTCATCGAGATCGTTTATGACAGTTACGCCATTTTTTTCCATATCCTTTACGACCTCATCATTGTGAATAATCGGGCCATAGGTGTATATAGGCACATTTTCCTTTTCAATTGCCTCATAGACCATATTTACTGCTCTCGTCACTCCAAAACAAAAGCCGGCGCTCTTTGCAATAGTAAGCTCTCCCATACGCTATGCCTCTTTCACAAGCTGTTTCATTCTATCTACCACCTCATCGATTGTCATATCGGACGAATCAAGCAGCACAGCATCATCCGCCTGCTTCAAAGGTGATGTCTCTCTTGTCATATCCCTGTGGTCTCTCTCTATAATATCCTTCTCGATTGCATCAATATCGCATTTCTCACCCTTTGCAGTAAGCTCATCGAAGCGTCTCTTTGCACGTACTTTAGAGCTTGCTGTTAAAAATATCTTGACATTGGCATCAGGAAGCACAACAGTTCCTATATCTCTTCCATCCATCACCACATTCTCTCTGGCAGCGAGCTGTCTTTGAAGCTCAACAAGCTTTTCTCTTACTACAGGATAGACGCTGGTAGCTGATGCCATATTGCCGACAGCCTCCTGTCTTATAAAGCCTGTGATATTCTCACCATTTAAGATAACCTGCTGTTCACCGTTTTCATAGCTGATAGAAACCTCAACATCCTTACACAGCTTCGTGATGGTGTCAATATCATCCTTGTCCACACCCTTTTGGATAAAATAGTATGCCATGGCACGGTACATGGCACCTGTATCGACATAAATTGCGCCAAGTTCCTTTGCAAGTCTCTTTGCTATAGTGCTTTTTCCGGCTCCTGCCGGTCCGTCAATTGCTATATTGTATCTCATAATTTCTCCTTAAAATATTATTGTTCATTATCATCAAACCGCTGCACTTGTTCCTGCCAGATATCCTGTGGACCATGCTATCTGCAGATTGAAGCCTCCTGTATATGCATCCAGATCCAGCACCTCGCCGGCAAAGTAAAGGCCATTCACAAGCTTCGACTCCATAGTGGATGGATTAATCTCCTTCACCTTTATGCCACCCTTTGTGATAATAGCTTCATTATATCCTCTTGGACCATTAAGAGTGACAGGCAGCTTCTTAAAAAGCATAAGAAGTCTGTTTCTTTCCTCTTTCGATATCTCATTGACCTTCTTATCCGGGTCAATGCCTGAAAGCTCAATTATCACCGGAATCATTTTTGCAGGCAAAAGCTTGTTTATCGAATTCTTAAACTGCTTGTTTTTTGCCTCCTCAAACTCCCTGAGAATCCTCTTGTCCAAGGCCTCCTGTGTGAGAGCCGGCTTCAAATCAATATACATGTCAAGAGGCTGCTTAATAAGGCTTTGCTTAATTGATGCACTCGCAGACAAAATCATAGGGCCGCTGACCCCGAAATGCGTAAAAAGCATCTCTCCAAAATCCTCATAAAGCTTCTTTTTGCCACTATATATGGAAATAGCCGTATTTTTAAGTGAAAGTCCCTGAAGACTCTTTACCCACTCTTCCTTTACATTAAAAGGAACGAGTGAAGGTGTGCACTCTGTCACAGTATGACCTGCGCTTTCTGCCATTTTGTAGCCGTCTCCAGTAGAGCCTGTAGACGGATATGAAAGTCCTCCTGTGGCAACAATGACTGCATCAGCATCCATTTTGGTGCCATCCTTTAATATGACACCTGTTATTTTTAATTCAGTTTTTTTATCACTAGCTTCTTCATCTGCCTTTGTATCAGTGATTTTCTCATAGCACAGCTTCGATACCTCAGTATGAAGCAATACCTCCACTTTCTTTTCCTTCAAAGCTCTCTGTAAAGCAAAAATCACATCCGACGACTTATCAGATACCGGAAATACACGATTGCCACGCTCCACCTTTACAGGCATGCCATGACTCTCAAAAAAATCAATCACCCTGCTGTTGTCAAAGCCATAAAAAGCGCTGTACAAAAACTTGCTGTTACTCTTTACATTTAAAAAAAGCTCCTCGACATCGCACGCATTGGTCAGGTTGCATCTGCCTTTTCCGGTTATATATATTTTCTTCCCAAGCTTTTCATTTTTTTCAAGAAGCGTAACCTTATTTCCTGCGTCTGCAGCAAAATATGCCGCAAGCATTCCGGCGGCTCCGCCACCTACCACAATAATTTTCTTACTCATCCTGTGAATCCCCCAGCTTAGCGTAATGTACCTTTATAGAGTCATCAATGTAATCAATCTCATCATTCTCGTACACCTGATACTCATTCCATATATCCTCAAGCTCTGTCAGTGTCTTTGCAACAATACTCTGCTTTTTCATGCAAAGAGCCACAATCAAGGCATTGATGACAGAAAGCGGAGCAACAAGTGAATCAACTATAGAGGCCATATCACTATCGGCAATCAAATTGCATGAAGAATACAGATTCATCGGTGAATGAATACTGTCTGTGATAGTGATAACCTTTGCACTCCTGTTGTTGGCAAATTCTAATGCCTTAAGAGTACGCATAGAGTAACGCGGAAAGCTGATGCCGATAATCACATCCTCCTTGCCAATACGCACCATCTGCTCAAAAAGCTCGCTCGAGCTGTTTGTCGTAAGCAGACACACATCCTCAAACATCAGATTCATATAAAATGCAAGAAAGCTCGCAAGAGGTGCACAGCTTCTGATTCCGACAATATAAATTTTCCTTGACTGTAAAATAGTATCTACCGCCAGATCAAATGCATCCGCATCAATTTTTTCCAGAGTGGTCTTAATCTTGTCACGATCAGACTGCAGTACAGTCTCAAGAATCTGTGACTGGCTGATACGCCCATATGTGACCTCCATTCGCTGAACCGAATTGAGCTTGTTCCTTACAAGCTCCTCAAGTGCCTTCTGAAAATCGGGATATCCCTTATATCCGAGCGATGTAGCGAACCTGACAACCGTAGACTCAGAAATTCCTACCGTCTCGCCCATTTTAGCCGCTGTCAGAAAGACAGCCTTATCATAATTATCAGTTATGTATGTAGCAAGCAGCTTGTGCCCCTTGCTCATCGTACTGTATTTAGCATTTATCCTGTTAAGTAAGTCGTTAGTATTTGACATCATATACTCCTGAGCTTTCCCGTTTATGGCTGTGCTTCACACATTTGTGTGCTTTGCAGCAATTTTTTCATACCTTAAAATATTATCACTTTTTTCCTCTATATGAAAGAGCGAATTTATATTTTTTGCCACACAATACAAAAAACAGGCCCGGCAAAGCCGGACCTGCTTGAAATTCAAAAGCATGAATTATATTTTTAAATACTATACAGGATAAGCCTTATTCTCAGTATCAGCGGCCTTTGCATCAACACCTGTCTGCTGTGCCTGTCTGTACTTGAAGAAATCAGTAGCAACCTGTGGGAAGAGAGCATAAGAAAGAACATCCTCATCCTGCTGTTTCCACTGCTTCATCTCAGCCTCAATCTTGTCAAGCTCTGGCTCAAGAAGATCTGCCGGACGACATGTGATGGCATTCTTCTTATCATCACCAAGAACCTTGTCAACAACCTCAGGGTTGAAAGGCTTAACTGTCTGTCCATACTTACCAAGAAGGATATCCTTAGTCTCCTTAGTAGCAACCTTGTATCTCTCGCCCATGAGTACGTTAAATACAGCCTGTGTACCAACGATCTGTGAAGATGGAGTTACAAGTGGTGGCTCACCGAGGTCTTTACGCACACGAGGTACCTCTGCGAGAACCTCCTCGTACTTGTCCTCTTTGCCCTGCTCCTTGAGCTGTGAGATAAGGTTTGAAAGCATTCCACCAGGAACCTGATAACGGAGAGTATTGATATTTACTCCGAGTACCTTTGGGTTCATGAGACCTGAAGCTAAAGCTTCCTCTCTCATTGGTCTGAAGTAATCAGCAATCTCACTTAAGAGATTAAGATCAAGACCTGTATCAAACTCTGTGCCCTTGAATGCCTCAACCATAACCTCTGTTGCAGGCTGGCTTGTTCCAAGAGCGAATGGTGACATAGCTGTGTCAATGATATCAACTCCGGCCTCAACAGCTTTCATGTATGTCATTGAAGCAACACCTGATGTGTAGTGTGTATGAAGCTCTACAGGAAGGCTTGTAGAATCCTTTAAAGCCTGAACAAGCTCTGTAGCCTTTGCAGGAACTAAAAGACCGGCCATATCCTTGATACAAAGTGAGTCAGCACCCATGTCCTCAACTCTCTTTGCCATATCCATCCAGTAGTCAAGTGTGTAAGCATCTCCAAGTGTGTATGAAAGAGCTACCTGGGCATGTCCCTTTTCCTTGTTACATGCTGTAACTGCTGTCTGTAAGTTTCTGATATCATTTAAGCAGTCGAAAATACGGATGATATCGATTCCGTTTGCGATTGACTTCTGTACGAAATACTCAACAACATCATCTGCATATGGACGATATCCTAAGATATTCTGTCCACGGAAAAGCATCTGGAGCTTTGTATTTTTGAAGCCGTCTCTTAATTTTCTGAGACGATCCCATGGATCTTCCTTTAAGAATCTAAGGCAGGCATCAAATGTTGCACCACCCCAGCACTCTACTGCGTTGTATCCAACCTTGTCCATTTTGTCAACGATTGGAAGCATCTGCTCTGTTGTCATTCTGGTTGCAATCAGTGACTGATGTGCATCACGAAGAACAGTTTCTGTTATTTTTAATGGTTTCTTTACCACTTCTGACATGATTAATCCTCCTTAATTAAATCTAAATACCGAATATAGCCATGAAGCATCCGGCCGCTACGGCAGTTCCAATAACACCGGCTACGTTAGGTCCCATAGCATGCATAAGAAGGAAGTTTGTTGGATCCTCTTCTGCACCGACCTTCTGAGATACACGGGCAGCCATAGGAACAGCGGATACACCGGCTGAACCGATAAGTGGATTGATCTTGCCTTTTGTAAGGAAGCATAAAAGCTTTCCAAAAAGTACTCCGGCAGCAGTTCCCACCATGAATGCAATAAGACCAAGGATAACGATCTTGATTGTGCTCATATTAAGGAATGACTCTGCGCTTGTAGAAGCACCTACTGATGTACCGAGTAAGATAACTACAATGTACATAAGGGCGTTGCTTGCTGTCTCCTGAAGCTGACGTACTACACCAGACTCACGGAAAAGGTTTCCAAGCATGAGCATACCAACGAGTGGTGCTGTAGTTGGAAGCAGTGTACAAACAACGATAGTAACTACTACAGGGAAGAGAATTCTCTCAAGCTTGCTTACAGGACGAAGGTTCTGCATCTTGATTGCACGCTCTTTCTTTGTAGTAAATAATTTCATAATTGGCGGCTGGATGATAGGTACTAATGCCATGTACGAGTACGCTGCCACGGCGATAGGTCCCATCAGACCTGTCTGACCTAATTTTCCGGCAAGGAAAATAGATGTAGGTCCGTCAGCTCCACCGATGATAGATACGGCTGCTGCTGCCTTGTCATTAAATCCGAGAAGGATTGCAAGGAAATAAGCTCCGAAAATACCAAACTGTGCTGCAGCTCCGAGTAAGAAGCTGATAGGGTTTGCGATAAGCGGACCAAAGTCTGTCATAGCTCCGACACCGAGGAAAATCAGTGAAGGAAGAATTGACCACTCATCAAGTGTATAGAAATAATAAAGTAAACCACCTACTCCATTGCTTGAGTGCTCAGGACTTACAATAATATCAGGATAGATATTAACAAGGAGCATACCAAAAGCAATAGGTACTAAAAGTAAAGGCTCAAATCCTTTTTTAATAGCCAAAAACAGGAATACACATGCTACGGCAATCATAACATAGTTTCCGACTGACAGATTAAAAAAGGCAGTCTGATGTAGGAGGTTTGAAAGTGTTTCACCTACGTAACTCAAATTAGTTTACCTCCTGGAATTAGTTTAATGTTGCAAGTAATGCACCTGACTCTACTGAATCACCAACAGCAACATCAATGCTTGCTACTGTTCCATCCTGTGGTGCAACAACAGGTGTCTCCATCTTCATGATCTCAAGAATAAGAAGTGTATCACCCTTCTTTACTGCATCGCCAACCTTAGCCTCGAGCTTAAATACCTTTCCGGCAGCTCCGGCCTCAACCTTGATGCTTCCTGCTCCTGCAGGTGCAGCAGCCTTTGGTGCAGCGGCAGCAGGTGCTGCAGCTCTTCTAGGTGCGCTTGCTGTGCTAGGTGTGCTTCCTGTCTCTTCTACTGTAACATCGTAAACATTTCCGTTAACGGTAATTGTATAGTTTTTCATCTCAAATGTCCTCCTAAATTATCTTCTATTGATTGAACGGACTACAAAGCCCTCTGTTGTAGTACCCTCGCTTGCTGCTATAGCTGCTGAGATAACAGCTACAAGCTCTGTATCATCTGTAAGGTCTGTAGCAGGTGCTGCTGCAACAACAGCCTCTTTCTTTTCAGGCTCGCTCTTTGCTTCTGCCTTCTTTGGCTTATTACCGATAAGAGCAATAAACTTGAAGCAGTAAATGATAAGAGAGATAAGAATAAGTACACAGAATACAATACTCATTGAAATTACTGTGTTCTGTCCTGCCTTAGCAAGCTTCTGTCCCATTGTCTGAACAGGAGTAAGTGAGATTCCTGTTACCTCCATGGTAACCGAATCATATACTAATTCGTATGTTACATCCTGCTTGCCAAATGTAAGTGTCATATCGGTAGTGAGTGTACCACCTGACTTGGTTACTGTAAAATCCTTGCCATTAGTTGCATCCTTTACGTCTCCGTATTTGTCAACCAGATCAAGCCATGATGAAACGGCATCAAGCTCAGCGTCGATATTTTTCATTGAAACGCTTCTTCCCGACTGTCCGAGTGTGTTGTAAACAACCTCACCCTCTGTCATGCCTGTCTTCTCCTCAACTTCCTTGACACTCTTCTCATAGTTGTCATAACCGCCACAACTATCTACGAGCGCAATGTAGTTCTGGATATTGCCAAGGCTGTCTGTTGCCTCAGTATGAAGCTCGTCTGTTGTGTATCCGCCGTATGTCTTTTCGGCATTGTCAGAGCCACATGCTCCAAGCATACATACAATCATAAGAAGGCTAAGGATATATGTTATTTTTTTCTTCATAACAAAATGCGCCTTTCTATTATTTAGTTCCGTGTTTCTTCTCTGGTGCATCTACATATTTGGTGTAAAGCATCTCAAAAGCACCTACAAGATATTTTCTTGTGTCAGCCGGATCAATGATGAGGTCTACATATCCTCTGGCTGCTGCTGATGAAACAGAAGACTGAAGCTTCTCGTAATCAGCTGCCTTCTCATCGATTTCCTTTGCATCAGCGCCCGGATACATAATCTCAGCTGCAATCTTTGAATCCATCATACCAATCTTTGCATCAGGGTATGCATAAACCATATCAGCTCCGATTGACTTAGAGTTCATTGCAACATATGCGCTTCCGTAAGCCTCTCCTGTAATCAGGTTAACTTTCGGACATGTTGCACTTGAGAATGCGTATGTCATTCTGGCAAGAGCCTTTGCAAGCTTCTTCTCAGAGCACATGCAGTTCTTGAATCCGTTTACATTTGTAAGTGTAAGTACAGGAATTGAGAAAGCATCACAGAATGATACAAACTCAGCTGCCTTGTTACAGCCCTTTGCAGTAAGAGAAAGTGCAAACTCCTCTGCCTTCTTGCCCTCAGCATCATATACTGTGCTGCAGTTTGCAACTGCACCGACTGTCATGCCGTTTAATTTAACAAAGCCTGTTACCATATTCTTGGCAAAGTCTTTCTTTGTCTCAAAGAATACATGATCATCAGAAAGCTCTGATAAGAGGAATCTTGGATCAGCCTTCATATCAGCCATGCTGTTACATGCTCTGTTGAGATCATCCTCACATGAGTCTGTATATACATCTCCCTCGTTGTTGAGCGGAAGCATGCTGACAAGAGCTCTGATATCAGCGATAATATCATCCTCTGAACCGATTCCGTCTACACATCCATTGTTCTCACTCTGGAATGAAGCTGCTGCTGTATCGCATTTCTCAACGCGGTTACCCTCTATTGCATCAGGAGTATTAACAAACATTCTGCCCTTAGACTCTTCGATATAAGCGAAATCACAAAGAGCCGGTACTACAGAAAGTCCGCCACCGCAGTTACCGAATACACCACAAATCTGTGGAATAACGCCACTTGCTGCAACTTCCTTGGCGTAGATAAGACCAAATCCGTCTAAAGCATCAACTGACTCCTGAAGTCTGATACCACCGCAATCGATAAATCCGATAACAGGTGCGCCCATTTTCATGGCCATATCATATACAGAAGCAATTTTCTTTGCATGCATCTCGCCGATTGTTCCGTTAAGAACTGTTGCATCCTGGCTGTAGATAAATACAAGATTTCCATCAATCAGACCGTGTCCGATAATAACACCATCTGAAGGAGCTTTTGCTGCAGTAAGGTTAAAATCTGTACTGCGAGCTGTCACAAGAGAACCAATTTCCATGAAACTGTTCTCGTCGACTAACTTAGCAATACGCTGCATTGCCAAGCTTTGATTGTTACTACTCATTTTATATCCTCCATCTATAAAAAAATAAAATTTTTCGCTAGTATGATAATAGACTATTTCCGAATTTTTTTCAACTAATTTGTTAAATTTTTAACTTTATTTTATGTTTAGAAAAAATTTCCTATATTAATTGTAAAATTCTTGAGGAAATTCCCGCAAATTTTCTTATTCTTCTTATTGTTTTCTAAATATTTTAAGTTAATTTTGTTTCCATCTTCTTTTTTTACTGCCTGAGTATTTTCTCCTGCCACCGTCTTGTCAGCCGTCTGCTTATCCGTCGTCTGTATACCAACGGTCTGTTGTATTGTTCCAGAAGCAGCACTGTAAGAATCTACTGCTGCTTTTGACACTGCATACTCCATCAGTGTCCTTGCATCAGCCCACTTATAGTTTTTATTGTTTGGCCACCCACAGCCCAAGAGAGAAAGGCACATTCTCCTTCCATCCTTTTCAACTGCTGCGACATAGCAGTAGCCTGCTTTTGTGGTAAAGCCGGTCTTTCCCGATATGCAGTAGTCCGTCTCCGTAAGGAGCCTGTTGTGATTGTAAAAAACCATCTGACCTTCCTCTGTCTCAAATGTGTACTTCATAGTCTGTGTTATCTCAAGAAACTGTGTTGATTTTGGTGATTTCCACGCACAATAAGACATTATAACACACAAATCTCCCGCCGTGGAGTGGTGAAAGCTTATATCATTCTCAGCATCCAGCCCGTTTGGTGTAATAAAATACGTGCCAAGGCAACCTATCTCATTTGCTTTTTCATTCATAAGCTTTGCAAAGCCCTCCGTCGAGCCACCCACATGCTCCGCAATCGCATAGGCACAGTCATTGAACGACTCAAGCATCATGCCATAGAGTAAATCCTTCATATTATAGCTATTCCCGGCCACAAGTCCAAGCTTGACCTCAGGCTGTGATGCGGCATTTTGTGAAACCGTGACCATATCATTTATATCGGCTTTCTCAAGTGCCACAATGCACGTAAGAAGCTTCGTGGTGCTGGCATTTGCCATGCTGTCTCTCATATTTCTGCCATATATAAACGTCTCGTCATCCGCATCATATAATGCCGCTGAAACAGCATGAAGCTTTGGCTCATTTACGGCTTTGTCAGTATTCTTAGCAACAGTATTTTCCGCTGCCATAAACACACTTTTCTTTTCCAAACCGGGCATTTTTTGCTTTTCTATCGTCCTACAATCAAGCAAACAGCTGACAGTACAAAACAACACACAAATGAAAACCATTAAAGCTATTTTCGACTTATATTTTTTCAAAAAAATAACCATATAATTACCTCCATCGGTAATATATATGATTATTTGCATGTCCTTATTATATGAAATGGCAGCTTACGTAATACACCTGCACTACACATCAAGCTTCACGTGCATCTCTTCCTCTGCCTCCTGCTTAAACTCCTCAACCTGCACAGGGCTTAGTACCGGCAGCTCGTCGATAGACGAAACCCCAAAGCTCCTTAGAAATTCCTCTGTGGTTCCAAACAAAAGCGGCCTTCCCGGAGCATCAAGCCTTCCAAGCTCCTGCACCAGATTGTACTCGACAAGCTTGCTTACGGCATGTTCACTTGACACACCTCTGATTTTTTCTATTTCTGCCTTTGTTACAGGCTGCTTGTACGCTATGATTGAAAGAGTCTCTAAAAGCACATCCGTAAGCACCCTCTTCTTAGGCTGCTTTGCAATGCGGATGAGATATTCATACATCTGTGGCTTTGTACACATCTGATAAGCACCATCAAGCTCTATGATATTCATACCTATATTTGAAGAGCTTCTATACTCCTTAATCAGCTCGTCAAGCAGCTTTTTTGTTTCTTTTTCATTTAATTGTATTGCATCGGCTATCCTTCCAAGCTCCACGGATTCTCCCATGGTAAATAAAATAGCCTCTATTGCAGCTTTATAATTCATATATCCTCAACCCCTCTTTATGCAGCAATTCTTGACTCAATCCGGATATCATCAAAAATATGCTCCTGAACGATAGTTAATTTGCCGGTCTTCATAAGCTCCAGTATAGCAAGAAATGTAACTATGACTTCCACTTTGCTTGACGATGCAGTAAGCATCCCTCTGAAGCTGAAGTGCTTGTGTGAGGCAGCATAGTCTGTCAGATATTCCATCTTTTCCTCTAAGGAGACCTCTTCCTTTTCAATCTTACCAAACTTCGAACGGACCTTATCTATCTTTTCTTCCTGTCTCTTCATTATACTTTGAAAGATTCTGTTTAAATCAGAAAGACGGATATCTCCGACAAGCTCCTCAAGATTAACAGGCTCCTCATATGCAAGGACCTCATCAGGTATGTCCTTCTTCTTATACCACACCTTGCCGGCATCCAGCTGGCGATCCTTAAGCTCATTTGCCATACACTTGTACATCTTGTACTCAAGCAACTGCTGCACAAGCTCTGCTCTTGGATCTTCCTGCTCCTGCTCTTCTTCCTCTTTCTTTGGGAGAAGCATCTTTGACTTTATGTCAAGCAGTGTAGCTGCCATCACGAGAAACTCGCTGAGCGTGTCCAGGTTATCCTTTTTCATCTGAGCCACATACTCCATGTACTGCGCTGTAATCTCGACAATCGGGATATCATAAATATTTACTTTATTTTTCTCTATCAGGTATAAAAGCAGATCAAGCGGTCCCTCAAACACCTGAAGCTTAAAAGTCATATCCATAATTTACTCTCCGTTAATCCTTCAAAAACTGTGCCATAACGTAATTGGCTACATCCTTTCCTCTCTCCGATAAATAGATATGCCCGGCCTTTACCACGAGCAGCTCCTGTTTTTTCAGGCTGTCTATCGTATCCTTGTAGATTGCATCTATCGAAATACCAAATGCCCTCTCAAAGGCTTCTCTTGTGACCCCCTCATTCATACGAAGTCCAAGAAACATAAACTCCTCCATCTGTCCCTTTTTGTCTATAACATCAGCTGCCACATGCAGATTGGCCTTAAATATATCATCACCCACATCATGTATATGACGGCAGCGCGACAGATATTCATCCATATCGGATGTATTGGTATATCTGACATTTGATATAAGCGATGCCGCCCCTATTCCAAGTCCTAAATAGTCAGCTCTGGTCCAGTAGCCTATATTATGGCGGCACTCCATACCTCTTTTAGCATAGTTAGATGTCTCATACTGCCTGTAGCCGGCATCCATAAACGCCTTCTGTCCCGCCTTTTCCATATCATATAACTCGTCCTCGTTAGGCAGAAACTCCGTTCTCATGCCCGCCTCCTGGCGCACCATGTCAAACTTGTACTTTTCATAGAAAGGAGTACCTTTTTCCACTATAAGAGAATACGCCGATATATGATCCGGATGAAGCCTTATAATCTTGTTTACCGTCGCCATATACTGTGACGCTGACTGTCCCGGCAGCCCATACATCAAATCTACATTGATATTTTTAAAGCCCACGTTTCTGGCCACCTCGTAATTCGTCACAAACTGTTCAAAGGTATGTATACGCCCGAGCTGCTTAAGCTCATCATTATTTGCCGACTGCAGTCCTATGGACAGGCGGTTGATCCCCGCATCCCTGTATGCTAAAAGCTTTTCCCTGCTAAGCGTACCGGGATTGCACTCTATGGATATCTCAGCATCAGGCAGCACATTAAAGCAGTCAAACACACCCTCCATCAAAGCAGCAATCCACTGCTCATCTATAGAGCTTGGTGTACCTCCTCCGATGTAGACAGATGACACCTGATAGTTCTTCGTAAGCGGGCCGTAAAAAATCATTTCCGCCATAAGTCCCTTGACATAGCGAAGCTTTGCATCATCGTCTGCGGGAAATGATAAAAAATCACAATATTCACATTTTCTCACACAAAATGGTATATGAATATAAATCTCAAGATTCTTCATATGTGCGATTACTCCTCATCCAGCTTAAGCACACTCATGAATGCCTCCTGTGGTATCTCTACATTGCCCACCTGACGCATTCTCTTCTTTCCTTCCTTCTGCTTTTCAAGCAGCTTCTTCTTACGTGAAATATCACCACCGTAGCACTTGGCAAGCACATCCTTGCGAAGCGCCTTAACCGTCTCTCTTGCTATAATCTTGCCACCAACTGCTGCCTGAATAGGTATCTCAAACAGATGCCTTGGTATCTCCCCCTTAAGCTTCTCGCACATCTTACGGCCTCTTTCGTATGCACTCTCCTTGAATACGATAAATGAAAGTGCATCGACCATTTCCTTATTGATTAAGATGTCAAGCTTGACAAGCTCTGAGCGCTCATAATCCTTCATCTCATAGTCAAACGAAGCATATCCCCTCGAGCGTGACTTTAAAGCATCAAAGAAATCATAGATAATCTCATTTAATGGCAAGTCGTACTTTATGAGAGCTCGTGTTTTTTCGATATACTCCATGCTGATATAGACTCCTCGTCTCTCCTGGCACAGCTTCATAATCGCACCGACATAGTCACTTGTGACCATAATCTCTGCAGATACGTATGGCTCCTCCATATACTCAATCTCTGACGGATCCGGCATATTTGAAGGATTGGTCAGATCTATCACCTCACCGCTTGTCTTGTGAATCTTGTAAATAACACTAGGTGCAGTGGTAACGAGATCCAGATCAAACTCTCTCTCCAGTCTCTCCTGAATAATTTCCAGATGTAAAAGACCAAGGAATCCGCATCTGAAGCCAAAGCCAAGTGCCAGTGATGTCTCAGGCTCAAACTGTAATGAAGCGTCGTTGACCTGCAGCTTTTCAAGCGCATCCCTTAAATCAGGATACTTTGCACTGTCCGCAGGATAAAGACCACAGTAAACCATAGGGTTGACCTTCTTATAGCCCGGAAGCGCCTCATCGCACGGTCTGTCAACGAGTGTAACTGTATCACCCACACGTGTATCCCTGACATTTTTGATGCTGGCTGCAATGTATCCAACCATACCGGCCGAAAGCTCATCGCATGGTATAAACTGGCCTGCGCCAAAATAACCCACCTCTGTAACCACATCAGATGCACCTGTAGCCATCATCTTTATTGTGTCTCCTACCTTTACAGAGCCCTCTCTCAGTCGGCAGAAAATAATGACTCCCTTATAAGAATCATATGTTGCATCAAATATAAGCGCCTTAAGCGGTGCATCTTTATCGCCTGTTGGTGCCGGAATCTTTTTTACAATCTGCTCCAGCACATCCTCTATATTGAGTCCTGTCTTTGCGGAAATACGCGGTGCATCCATAGCTTCAATACCGATAACATCCTCAATCTCCTGTGCCACCTCATCCGGGCGCGCACTCGGCAGATCCACCTTATTTATAACAGGAAATACATCCAGGTCATGATCCAGTGCAAGGTAAACATTTGCAAGTGTCTGTGCCTCAACGCCCTGGGCCGCATCCACTACAAGTATAGCTCCGTCACATGCCGCAAGACTCCTTGATACCTCATAGTTAAAATCCACGTGTCCCGGTGTATCTATCAGATTAAAAATATACTCTTCGCCATCCTTTGCGGTATATATAATACGGACTGCCTGAGACTTGATTGTGATACCACGCTCTCTCTCTAAATCCATATTGTCGAGCACCTGAGCCTGCATCTCCCTGCTGGTAAGTGTGCCTGTTTTTTCTATAATTCTGTCCGCGAGTGTAGATTTACCGTGATCAATATGGGCAATAATACAAAAATTGCGGATTTTGCTCTGATCTATTGACATATGTCCTCCTAATGCTTTCAATAACTCATCAAAGTTTATCAGATTTGTGAAATAAAGTCTATATTATTTTAACACTTTATCAAGTATATCTGCAAGTGGTTCCATTGCATTGTACGCCTCCTCCTTGGTATTTGTCTGCGCTCCCACCTCCACGAGCAGTGATTTCGGACACAGATGCATATTATATCTGTAGCCCTTTAAGTATATGCGCCTTGCAAGCCCCGGATAATACTCATTTGCCATGAGCTGCAGCTGAAATGAAAACGCCAGATTATCCCCCAGATACTCATTGGGCAGACTATTAATCGCTCCCCTTGCAGCAGTGCGGCACAGCCCGTTAAAAAACATAATCTGTGCCATAGGCTTTCCATCTATTGTGGTAGCAAGCCTTGTAGTCTCAGCCACTCCATCCCTGTGCAGGTCAATAACCACCTTTATAGACGGATTTTTCTCAATAATCTCTGTAATATCAGGAAGTGAATTAGAATACGCATGGTCGCGGTCATTCACATCATACTGCCCCTTGTGATGCAGCACATTGTAGCCGTATTTTTCCCTCAAAAGTGATTCAAGCCTGTCACCCACTCCAACTACGGTCTCTGTCTCTGATGTATCAATGGAATCACTGTACCCCTCCTGCGAATGTGTATGGTATATGAGTATATCAGGACCATCGCCTGACTTTTCTATAGACATATCGCGCCCAAGCAAAACCTCCTCACACAGCTCATCGGCTCCTATATATGTAGTCTTGTCCACCTGATAATAGTTTTTTACCAGATTGTCAAAGCTCATATCTACCTGCGGCATTTTCACGTTCTGCTGATCCTTGAGCTCTGCCAGCTCACCGTTTTTTTCAGCTTCATCAACAAATGCCAGCTGGTCGGTATCCGGCAGCATATTGTTCCTGACACTTGCATTTTCATTTTCCATCGCAGCAAGCTCCTCATATGAGAGAATACCTCCTGCTGTATCCTCATCCTCCACAATATGCAGCTCCTTCTTTTTTGAATCATCACACTCCTTGTCAGAATATGTAAGGTGCGGAAATTTTTCTTCCACGAACTTCTTTCCCACACCATCACCGCAAAACAGCATAGACGCAATATATATAAATGCTATAAGCACAATCATTTTCTTCTTCACAATATCATCTCCCATCTAAAGCATCAGGCATCCCCTGCTACATAAAGCTTATGCGGCTGGCTCTAATGATATTCGAAGCAATAAAATTATTCACTATAGTCATCATATTCATCGTTTGAAAAAGCCATATTTATGCCCTCAGACAAGAGCCCTGCCAGTCTCTTAACCGTCTCGTCAATATCCTTCGGCGTCACAAACATGCCGTTTAACTTAGGCGACATAAGCTTTGCGGTGTTCTCCCGGCTGGCATTTACCGCATCTGAAACAATAGTCACCGCATCAATGACTGTCGGAATACCAATTGCGATAACAGGCACTCCGAGATTGCCATGGTTGATACCGTCCCTGTGGTTTCCTACCCCGCTTCCGGGCACTATGCCTGTATCCGTCAGCTGTATGGTACAGCCCAGCCTCTTTGTACTGCGTGCCGCAAGCGCATCAATTGTCACAACAAAATCAGGCTTCACCTCGCTCACCACACCCTTTATTATCTCAAGGCACTCCATGCCTGTCTGAGCCATCACGCCCGGCACCAGGCCGCACACACTGTTTACATTCTCGTTGCTAAACGCATACCTGCCATATTCCTTTACAATATGGCGGGTGATAAACAAGCTGTCAACGCATCTTGGTCCAAGCGCATCAGGAGTTACATTTCTGTTTCCAAGCCCGACAACAAGCGCCGCATATATACGCTTGTCACAGACAGCCTTTACAAAGCTCTTAAGCTCTCTTGAAAGCTCCCTTGTCACAGCCTGACAGCACTCCTCATCTCCCTCGGACAGCATAGCAGCCTCAATTGTCACATATTTTCCTTTAGGACGGCCTGTAGCCCTGACTGCATTTTCTGAGTCAATTGTCACTACACTGACTATGATTCCATTATCCAGCTTTTTTTCAGAGAAATTCACACCTCTCATATCTGTGTTTGCCTTTTTAAGGCTCTCCTGCGTCTCAAGCGCCAGATCAGTTCTTGCACACCATTTATCAGCCGACAAATCAATACACCTCCCCTGTATGATATTCCAAAATCACATATATGTTAATTTTTTGCAATTTTTTTCAAAATATGTATTGACAGAGCAGAAAGGTTGACATATTATATTCTAGTATGTTTGTGCCAAAGCGTCCGTGTCTGTTTTGGCATACATTAGATTAAATATTTGGAGGTGTACGAGTTGGCTAACATTAAATCAGCAAAAAAGAGAATTTTAGTAACAGAAACTAAGGCTGCAAGAAATAAAGCAATCAAATCAGGAGTTAAGACAGCAATCAAGAAGGTTGAGGCTGCTGTAGCTGCAAATGATAAGGCTGCTGCTGAGGCTGCATTAAAGGATGCAACTTCTGCTATCGCAAGCGCTGGTTCAAAGGGTATCTTCCACAAGAACAACGCAGCCAGAAAAGTATCTCGTTTAACAAAGCTTGTTAACGGATTAGCTTAATTACTATATAGCAATAAATAATAAACCCATCGGTGCCGTCATACCGATGGGTTTTTTTATTTGTTTTTTTATCTGTTTTTTATATATTTGCATTATATCATTTACTGCCTGTCGCATGAGTGCCGGTCATATCTGCAGAATACTGCACTATAAAAAGCTCCACAGCCATCTGGTCATTCATCCTGCCGGTCTTCACAGCCTCCTCATATGCCACACCGTCTCTCACAGCCCTCTTTAAATCATCCAGCGAATATGCCCTGCACTGCGCCTGATATTTGCGCACCGCCCACTCCGGACATCCTGCCTTTGATGCTATATCCTTGTTTCCAAAGCCCTTATTTGTCATGGCTTTCACATTCATCAGTATATTGAACTGGCGCGATATAAGATACATAATACGCATGGCAGGCTCCTTAAGTGCCAGCAGATCGTAATACAGCTCAAGCGCACGCTTTTGTTTGTGTGATGCAATCACATCAACCATCTCAAACACCTTGTTTGTGATCTGCTCTGTAGTTACAGCCTCAACATCCGAAAGCTCAATCACGTCCTTGTCCATGCAGTAGCACAGCAGCTTCTCAAGCTCCTTGTCGATATTTTCCATATCTGTGCCGGTTTTTTCTATAAAGCTGTTGTAGGCAGCCTGGCTCATGCCCTTTCCATCTTTTCTAATCCTCATTCCTATCCATCTGGCAAGTGTCTCATCCGTCTGTTCCTTGAACTCCACAGGATTGCCACATTTGGCCGCTGCCTTATATAGCTTCGAACGCTTATCAACGCTCTCCTCCACAAATATAAAGTGCGTGCTCTCAGGTGAATCCTTTAAATACTCTCCAAGCTCATCGCCCGCCTTCGAAAAAATACCGGAATCCTCAATAAGAATCACTCTCCTGTCAGCAAAAAAAGGAAGTGTCTCCGCCAGGTCAATTATTTCCTTTTGATTGATTCCATCACCCTCAAACGACGAAAAGTTCATACTGTCGCCCTCACTGACCATGGCCTTTATGAGCTTGTCCCTGTACTGTTTTATAAGGTATCTCTCCTGTCCATATAGCAGATAAACCTTTTTGAAATCTCCTGCTTTTATATCATTGTCTATTGTTTTCATATATAGCACTCTCTTTATACTTAATCTGACCGCTTTGCATTGTGTAAAAAACACGGCACTTTGCATCCATAAGCCTATCCATGGCTTCATCAGCCGGATGTCCATAGCGGTTTTCTGCCGCGCATGATACCGCAGCCCACCTTGGGCTTAAAGCCTCAATCCAGTCTGCAGAGCTTGAATACCTGGAACCATGATGATTTGCCTTGTAAAAATCCACAGAAAGCTCATCCCCATACTCATTAACAAGCTTCTTTTCTACCTCAGATGATATATCTCCGCCGAAAATACCACTAAACCTGCCATCCGTGAGCTTCAGCACAAGACACATATCGTTTCTGTCTAAGGCTGTATCAGCGGGACCCGGATACAGGCACATGATGCCATCAGCTTCTTCATTTGCAGTACTGCGCAAACCTGATGCATCATTTATTTCAATCGAATCCCCCTTTGACATAAGGCATATATCAATTCCTGCTTCCTTAGCTTTAAAAAGCAGCTCCTCCATAGCTTCCTCTTTAGCCGCTGCTTCTGCCACAACTATATGCTCTATAGTATACCCACTGTCTATCACCTCAGACAATCCGCTTATATGATCACTGTCTGCATGTGAAACAAACCAGTATGATATACCCTGTATGCCGTTATACTTAAGAAACGGCATAATCACATTCTCGCCAAGCTGTTTTCGGTCAGAGCTTCCTCCATCAATAAAGATGCATGTGCCTGACTCAAAGCGGTAAAATATGCCATCTCCCTGCCCTACATCAAGTATATCAAGCTGCGCAGCAGTTTTTGGCTTCACAAGCAAAATTGCAATCAGGACTGCTGTACACACCACTCTTTGGACACTGTAAAGTATTTGGCCTTTTTCTTTTAAGCCACACTCTATGGCACGTTTTTTAAGCGAAAATGCCACCAAAAAGCCACTCATAACAGCATAAAAAAGGAAAATCCTATATCCATCAGGTGCTCCTGTGATAACCGATGCCCCCGGAAGCTTCATGACAAGTCCACAAAGCACCTCATAAAGCTTTAACACCGCAAATGCAGGAAACACCAGCAGTTTGCCGGGCATCACGCCAAAGCAGCCTGCGGCAGACGCAAGCAGACCCGAAATAAATACGACAGGTAAAGCCGGTATCACAATGAGATTTACAAACACCGCAAAAAGAGGCAGCTCATAATAATTCATAGCCACAACCGGAAGCATCGGAAGCTGTATGGATACTGATGCCCAGAATTTCTCACCCTTAGGCTCACTCATCAAAGGCGTCACAATACCTATAGCAAGTATTGCCCCTACCGAGAACACAAATCCGGCATATCCCAAAACCATAGGATTGTCCCACAGCAGGTAAATGACCATGATACCAAGAGAATTTAGCATATCTGTGCATCTGCCTAAAGCCGCCGCAAGCATTGTAAGTATGAACATCCCCACAGCACGCCTTGTGGACACGGCATTTCCTGTCATAACAGCATAGCTTAGTATAAGTGCCGCAGAACAGATAAATGCCGCTGTATAGCTTACCCTTCTTTTTCTGAGAAGCTTGTAAAAGGCCATGCCAACTATAGAAATATGAAGTCCGGAAATAGCCAGTATATGTGAAATACCGCTGACCTGGTATAAATCCTTTATCTCATCATCCAGATACGACTTGTCTCCAAGCAGCATGGACGAAAGCACTCCTGCCGTTGTCTCATCAGTCACCTCAAGAAGTGAAGCTGACAGCGTATCACGAAGTTTTTCAAGTCTGTGGTAATACCATGCATGTTTACCGGCGCTTGTTTTAATACTGTCTGCATTCACCGAGAAATCAATTCCCTGCGAGCGGTAAAAGCGCGCTCTGTCAAACTCTCCCTCATTGGTTGCAGACTTAAACAAGCCTATCTTGCCGCAAGCTTTCATATAATCACCCAGATGTGCGCTTTTGCTGTCACAGTATACCACGACATCACCACAGGATATTTTTCTGCCAAAAGCCTTGCCGTACCCGGGCTGCACTACGCAGTCCGTCATATAATACCTGTATGAGAAATACTTGTATTCAGTTTTATAAATCTTCCCCCAGACGATGACAGATTTTTCATCTGTCATATACTGCATATAGCTGTCACGGTTTTCATCCACTGAAGCGTATCTGAATTGTGCTGTTGCAAAAACAGCTGACGATATCAGGATAAGCAAAATAACTATACGCCTGACACCGGAAAAACTGCCCTTAGACGTCACACACTCAGCTATTAAAATCACAAGCAGTATGGCAAAGGTCAAAAACCCAAAGCCCCTGCCATACATACCGGAAACAGTTCCTGCAGTATAGACCAACGCAAATAAAAACATCGGTCTTTTACTAATGCTCTTCTCCTCCTAATCCAATCTATTCTATTTTTCAGTTTTTTCCGTGGAATCATCAGAATCCACTATATCTTTATTAAACTCATACATGTCGCTTAGCTTGTAATTATAAAGCAGCATGCCGTCATTCTCACCATCAAGCGAGATTTGTACCTTGTCCACAGTATGCAGTGAGGTGAGTGAATTAACTATCGAATAAAGCACCACATCCTCTGTGAGGTTATTGTCAATAGTATTTCTGAACGAAGAATCAAAGTTCAGATAGCATATTCTGTCTGCCACAGACACATTGATAAGCTTTGTCGTGCCCGGGAGAGTTGCCTTAAGCTTTGAGCCCTTCGGTCCCTCTATAAGCTGCTCAACAACAAGCTTTTCAAGTGCTATGTTTGAGCTGTAATGTATCACTCTTGTCTGTTTTTCAAGCCCTGTACCATCCTTGTCAGCAAAATAAAGCGTGAGTGTCTCCTTCACACTTGTATTAATCTGCTCACCCGGATTCTCAACAAAATCATCAGCACCCATGCTGCCGACAATCTCATCATCCGAGTCCACAAGAGGAATACTGTTTACGGTAAATGTGACATATGAAATACTATCCAACTGTGTGAGCGTGCGTACCACAGACGCTCTCAAAAGCACCTCCTGCGCAGCTGTAAGGTCATAGTACTCCTTGCTGAAATCCACAGTACAGTTATAGTTTTTCTCCTCATGGCCTCTGACCACCACCTCATCCGGGATAGCCTTGCGAAGCCTAGAGTCCTCAGGCTTATCCTGCAGTCTTCCAAGAAGCTCATCCACCTGCTTGTCCACATCTGAGTTTTTGCTTCTAAGCACATACGACTCCGGCACACTGCTCGTCACATCCATATTCAGACAATACACCTCAACCGTATTGTCTGCTTTTTTCTTTGTGCAGCCCACCATGGAGAGCAGAATTGCCGCAGTAAGCATGAATATAATTATTCTTTTCACGTCAAGCCTCCTATGCAATATAGTTGAGCGGTATACGCACATCAAAGGTAGTGCCCTCTCCCATCACACTGTGAGCCTTTATAGCTCCCCTATGCATAAGAATAGAGCTTCTTGTAATGGCAAGTCCCAGACCTGTACCGCCAATCTCTCTCGAATGCGACTTGTCCACGCGATAAAATCTCTCATAGATGTGCTCTAAGGACTCCTCCGGTATACCTATACCGTTGTCCTCCACCTTCAGATAGAAATACTGATGGTCCGCATTTAAGGATACATGAACATAGCCACCGGTCTCGTTGTCATTGTACTTGATTGCATTCTCAATGAGGTTTGTAAAAGCAAGCGTCAGCTTCACCTCATCTATCTCTGCCGTCACCGGCCTGAAGCTCTCGAGTACAAGCTCCACCTGCTGCTTGTCAGCAATCGGCTGAAGCCTCTTCATAATCTGCTCAAGCAGGTCATTGATATTGATACTCTCGATATTCAGCGTGGCAGCCGACTTATCCATCTTGACCAGTGATAACAGGTCATTTATTATCTTTGTCTCTCTGTCTATCTCGCTTGTGATATCTCCCATGAACTCCCTGTACATCTCAATCGGAGCCTCATCACCCATGCTGTTGATGGAATCTGCGAGTACCTTCATGGAAGTAAGAGGTGTCTTGAGCTCATGAGACACATTCGATACAAACTCCTGTCTGGACTCATCCATGACCTTCATTCCGCTCATCAGCTCATTAAAATTCCTGCTTATTATAGCAGTCTCCGCATAGTCATCTACATCCAGCTGCTCTTTTCCAAAGCCATCCTTAATGTCTGATATCTCGTCAGAAAGCTTCTTAATCGGAACAAAAAGGTGCAAAAGCACAAGCACGCCAAAAAAGAGCACCACCGCACCTGCGATAATGGCAACCGTCACCGCAATCTGTGTCAGATACGACATATTTAGCGATATATTGTCCGTCGACACACTTACAACAAGTGCTCCCTCTATCTTTGAATCCTTGTCGTTTGGATTGCTTATCGGAACAGAAAGCTCGATATAGTGGTTTTTAGAATCGTAGCTTGTAATCTCTGAAGCAGAGAAGGTCTTGATAACCTCCTCTGAGACAATAGTATTGCCATCATCTAAATTGTACGTATCCTTAATAATCTTAAAATGCTTGTCAACTATGAGCACACGGCCCTCATATATAGTAGTAAGAGTGTCAATCTGAGCATCAATATTGCTCAAGTCACTGCCATCCTTATCAAAGTATTTACTTGTGGATATCTTGTTTGCGAGAATCTTTGCCTGACTAAGCACTTCACTTTCGCGGATTGAAACCGCTCTGGACTCGTAGGTGTTAAGTATGCCGAAGCACAGCACCACCTCCGGTACCAGAACGAGAACAAAAATCATGAAAATCAGCCTGGATTTCAGACTCTTATAAAATGCAAAATGTACTTTACTCTTAAACATTTTAGAACCTTTCTGAAAGTATTACTTCTGGTTGTAGTAATATCCCACACCCCACTTGGTATGAACGTACTTCGGCTCGCTTGGATTTGCCTCAATCTTTTCACGAAGACGTCTGACATGCACATCAACCGTACGCACGTCCCCCGGGTAATCCTCGCCCCATACAATCTTTAAAAGGCTCTCCCTACTGTATACTTTATTTTCATTTTTGATCAGAATCTCGAGCAGTTCAAACTCTCTTGCTGTCAAATTGATTTCATTATCATTTATGAACAGACGTCTGCTGTCACAGTCGAGCTTGATATCACCCTTTTCGATTACAGATGACTGTACCTGTGGCACGCGTTCCGGTGAAGTGCGCCTCATGATTGCCTTGATTCTGGCCTTTACCTCAAGAATATTAAATGGCTTTGTGATATAGTCATCAGCGCCGTACTCAAGTCCTAAAATTTTGTCCATGTCATCGCCCTTTGCAGTGAGCATGACAATCGGGACATCAGAAAACTCCCTTATTGCCTGACACACCTCAAAGCCATCCATCTTTGGAAGCATGACATCTAAAAGAATCATATCATATGAATTGGCCTTCGCCATATTTAAGGCCTCCTCACCGTCATATGCACAGTCTACCTCCATGCCATCCTGCAGCAGACTGAAACGTATTCCTTTTACAATTAACTTTTCGTCGTCAACGACCAGCACTTTTTTTGCCATTTATACACTCCTAATTTACTGTTATATCATCTTTTATTTTATTGAACATCGCTTCACCGATGCCGGACACCCTCGTGATATCCTCAATCGAAGAAAACAATCCATTTTTGGCGCGATCTTCAACAATACTCTTTGCCTTGCTCTCACCAATTCCGGAAAGAGCCATTAGTTGCTCGACAGTTGCGGTATTGATATTGAGCTTGCCATCCTTTACGCCTATATGCTCCTCAGCGCCGCCCTTCATCAACGAGCCATCTATGCCGGTGGTATATGTGCCCTCAGGTATGTGATCTGACTTAAGCTCCTCTACAGTCGGGAAATACAGCATCTGCCCATCATACAGCTCTGATGCCAGATTCCAAAAGCTCTTGTCAGCTGTATCCAGCATGCCGCCTGCCATATCAACGAGCTCACAGACTCTCGCACCCGGCTTTACTCTGTATACACCGGGATTGGCAACCTGACCACAGATATAGACGCACCACTCGCTAGATTCATCAGTGTCATCTGCTGTGTCTTTTGCCTTCTGCTCCTGTTCTCCATCGGATGAAGCTTTCTTCTCCTTGGAATCAGCAGTCTGTCTGTTTACATCACTTGAAACCACAGCAGTCTGCTCCGTTTCAGAAGCAAAATGAACTGTGGCATCATCCTTTTTACAGCCGCAAAGGCCAAACGCTATTGTTAAAATAAACGCACTTAATAATATTATTTTTTTCATATGGTCTCCTTTGATTAATATCATAATCTCAAAGGAGAAATCGATGTCCTCTCTATTTTACAGACTTTTTGACAGTATTACAAGTGTTGTTTCAAGTTTTTCTATCATTTCGTCAACATCACTCTTTTCGATAACAAGAGGAGGCACAAATCTAAGCACATTGCTGCCTGCCGTAATGACTATAAGACCTTGATTTAAAGCCTCTGCTGAGACCTTTCCTACAGGAAGGCTGCACTCCACGCCCTGCATGAGTCCCATACCCCTTCTGGCTGTGAGACAGTCAAATTTTGCAACAAGCTCATCAAGCTTCTTCTCCAGGTAAGGTGCAACCTCTTTTACATGGCTTACTATATCAAGACGCTTAAACTCGTCAAACACTGCACTTACTGCGGCTCCTACAAACGGATTGCCGCCGTATGTGGTGCCATGGTCGCCCGGTGCAAGGGATTTATCTGCCACCCTCTGTGTCATGAGAAATGCACCAACAGGTACGCCACAGCCGAGTGCCTTCGCACAGGTCATGATATCAGGCTTCACATCATAGTTCTGCCATGCGAACATCTCGCCACTTCTGCCCATGCCGCACTGTATCTCGTCAAGGATAAGAAGAATATCCTTTTCATCGCAGAGAGCTCTCACTCCCTCGATAAACTCCTTCTTTGCCGGGTAAATACCGCCCTCACCCTGAATAGTTTCCATAATAATGGCGCAGGTTTTGTCTGTCACCTGAGCCTTAACACTCTCTAAATCATTGAAATCCGCAAACTTAACTCCCGGCATAAGAGGCTCAAAAGGCTCCTGATAATGCGCATTGCCTGTAACAGAAAGCGCTCCGATGCTTCTTCCGTGGAAGGAATGGTTCATGGCAATTATCTCATGTCCGGCATGACTGTCTCTTGTGAAGGCATATTTCTTTGCTGCCTTGATAGCTCCCTCTATAGCCTCTGTACCGCTGTTGGTAAAGAAAATACGGTCCATTTTGCTTGCCTTAAGTACCTTGTCTGCCGCCTCGATGACAGGCGCATTGTAATAGAGGTTTGATGTATGTAAAAGCTTATCAACCTGTGCCTTTAATGCCTCCTTGTGGTGCTCATTGCTGTAACCAAGTGCACATACAGCTATTCCTGCGGCAAAGTCCAGATATGCATTGCCGTCTGTATCATAAAGATGTACTCCCTCGCCGTGATCAAGCACAAGCGAAAATCTGTTGTAGGTGTGAAGAAGCTCCTTTTCTGCCTCATCAATGTATGACTGTTTATCCATATTATTGCTCATTGTTAAATTTCTCCTCCGAATCTCCAAGAATAGCTGTTCCGATTCCTCTGTTTGTGAATATCTCAAGCAGTAAGCAGTGCGCGATACGTCCATCAAGAATATGAACTCTTGAAACTCCGTTATCGATGGCATCTATGCAGTTGTTGAGCTTAGGAAGCATGCCTCCGCCGATAAAGCCATCACCTATAAGCTTCTTTGCATCTGAGACTGTAAGCTCTGAAATAAGTGTATTCTTATCTGAAGGGTCCTTGTATACACCCTCGATATCAGTAAGGAATGCAAGCTTTTCGGCTGATACAGCTCTGGCGATAGCACATGCTGCATCATCTGCATTGATATTGTATGTATTGTATTCGTCATCAAGACCGATTGGACACACGATTGGAAGGAAGTCCTTCTCTAACAGGTCATAAAGAATTTTTGGATTGACATCAGTGATTTCACCGACAAAGCCTATATCCTCTCCGTTTGAATACTTTTTCTTTACCTTTAAGAGGCCACCGTCCTTGCCACTCACCCCGACAGCCTGCACACCAAGCTCCTCAACAAGTGTAACGAGAGATTTGTTTACCTTATTCAGTACCATCTCGGCAATCTCCATTGTATCGGCATCAGTCTTTCTGAGTCCGTTTACGAATACAGGCTCCATACCGACCTTTCCTACCCATTTGCTGATTTCCTTGCCTCCACCGTGTACGATGATAGGCTTGAAGCCGACCAGCTTGAGAAGTGTGACATCCTGGATCACCTGCTTTTTAAGCTGTTCGTCAACCATTGCAGATCCGCCGTACTTTACAACAATAATCTTTCTGTTAAATCTCTGTATATATGGAAGTGCCTCTATGAGCACCTGTGCCTTTTCCATTACCTGTTCCATGTTCTTATCTGCCATTGTACTGCTCCTTATTTGTTAAATCTTGTTATATTTTCTTCGTTAAGTGTGAAATCATAGTAGTTTAAGTCTTCTCTGAATGTCCATCCCTCTTCCTTCCAGAAGTGGTTTCCCAGCTCATTCACCTTGAAGGCTATGATTGACACCTTGTTGATATGCTCTGCCTGAAGTGCTCTCATGCAGGCAACCACCATACTCTTACCGATGCCGCACTTCCTGTAATGCTCATCCACGCATACATGATACAGGCAGCCTCTTCTGCCATCATGTCCACAGAGTATCGCTCCAACTATCTTTCCATCTTCTACCGCTACAACACTCGTAGTCGGATTTCTCTCAAGAAATCTAAGGACTCCATCTCTTGAGTCGTCAATAGAACGGATTCCAAAGCCGTGGATGGTCTGCCAGAGGCTGTACACCTCGTCATAGTCATCTATCGTCATAACCCTTATTTCATATTTATTCTCATTGCTCATTTTATTAAATCATCCTTATATTTTTATATAACTATCAGCATTATAATGCATCTTTCTGATAATTACTTTCCTATTATTAATTATTACGGGAACATAGGAACCATATTGAGTCCCTCTGCCTCATCGAAGCCAAATAACAGATTCATATTCTGAACCGCCTGTCCTGCAGCACCCTTTACCAGATTGTCAAGAGCACCCATCATAATGATTCTGCCGGTTCTCTCATCAATCACAAAGTTTACATCCACATAGTTGCTGCCCTCAACCCACTTTGTCTCAGGGCAGACACCCTTTTTGAGCACTCTGACAAACTTCTCATTTGCATAATACTTATCGTAAACTGCCTTAATCTCATCATATGTAGGAAGTGTTCCATCAGGCTTTTTCTTAAGTGTCGCATACTCTGTAGCGAGGATTCCTCTGTTCATCGGAACAAGATGCGGAGTAAAATTGATAAGGATTTCTTTTCCGGCCGCATATCCAAGCTGCTCCTCTATCTCAGGTGTATGTCTGTGTGAGGCAACGCCATATGCCTTCATGCTCTCATTTACTTCACAAAACAGATTAGGTGTCTTTGCACCACGTCCTGCGCCCGATGTGCCTGACTTTGCATCGACGATAAGTGTATCTGTATCAATAAGTCCCTCCTTCACAAGCGGATAAGCTGTAAGGATGGAGCATGTGGTATAGCAGCCAGGATTTGCAACAAGCCTTGTCTCCTTTGTGACCTTGTCCCTGTTTATCTCACACAGACCATATACAGCCTCATCAATAAACTGCGGCGACTTGTGCTCAATCTTGTACCATTTCTCATATGTGGCTACATCCTTGATACGGAAGTCCGCTGACAGATCGACAATCTTTACCTTACTTAATATATCCTCAGTGAGCACACCTGCCAAAAAGCCCTGTGGGGTCGCAGTGAAAATCACATCAACAGACTCTGCAAGCTCCTCCATATTGTCATCCATGCACTTTGCATCAACTATCTGAAACATATTTCCATAGATATCGGCATAATTCTCATCCACATAGCTTCGTGAGCCATACCATGCAATCTCTACCTCTTTATGATTCATCAAAATTCTCACGAGCTCTGCTCCGGCATATCCGGTGGCTCCAATAATACCAGCCTTTATCATAGTATTTCCTCTTTTCATATTGTATTTCTGCATAACCATATAAAATGGGTCTGACGCATCATACATAATAATATAGTACAGTAATTTCAATCCGTAAAGAGAAAAATTATACAAAATTGTGTATATTTATACATGAATAATGTATATTTTTTCACTTGCAATATGTAAAGAACTGGTATATATTTATTCTAAAGTAATTATTCAAGGCTTTTTGACACAAAAGCAGTTAATGGTTACCATCATAAAGAATAAACGAAAAGAGGACACGCACTTATGAAAGACAAAGTTGTATTAGCTTATTCAGGCGGACTTGATACCACTGCTATCATTCCATGGCTTAAAGAGACTTATGACTATGACGTAATCTGCTGCTGCATCAACTGCGGACAGGGAGAGGAGCTTGACGGACTCGATGAGAGAGCCAAATTATCCGGAGCTTCAAAGCTTTACATAGAGGATATCTGTGATGAGTTCAGTGAGGACTACATCGTACCTTGTGTACAGGCCGGCGCAGTTTATGAGCACAAATACCTCCTTGGAACAGCAATGGCAAGACCGGGCATCGCAAAGAAGCTTGTTGAGATTGCAAGAAAAGAAGGTGCTGTAGCCATCTGCCATGGTGCTACAGGTAAAGGAAATGACCAGATTCGTTTCGAGCTCGGTATCAAGGCACTCGCTCCTGATATCAAGGTAATCGCTCCATGGCGTCAGGACAACTGGAAAATGGATTCACGTGAGGCTGAGATCGAGTACTGTAAGGCACACGGAATCGATCTTCCGTTCGGCACAGATTCAAGCTACAGCCGTGACCGTAACCTCTGGCACATCAGCCACGAGGGACTTGAGCTTGAGGATCCTTCACAGGAGCCAAACTATGACCATCTGCTCGTATTAAGCGTCACACCTGAGCATGCTCCTGACGAGGGTGAGTATGTTACAATGACATTTGAGAAGGGTGTTCCTACATCTGTCAACGGCAAAAAGATGAAGGTAGCAGACATCATCAGAGAGCTCAACCGTCTCGGTGGCAAGCATGGCATCGGCATCATCGATATCGTTGAGAACCGTGTAGTAGGTATGAAATCACGTGGTGTATATGAGACTCCTGGTGGAACAATCCTCATGGAGGCACATGACCAGCTCGAGGAGCTCTGCCTTGACCGTGCCACAATGGAGGTCAAGAAAGAAATGGGCAACAAGCTCGCTCAGGTAGTATACGAAGGAAAATGGTTCACACCACTTCGTGAAGCAATCCAGGCTTTCGTAGAGTCAACACAGGAATATGTAACCGGAGAAGTTAAATTTAAATTATACAAAGGCAATATCATCAAGGCCGGCACTACTTCACCATATTCACTCTACAGTGAGTCTCTTGCAAGCTTTACTACCGGAGATTTATATGACCATCATGATGCAGACGGCTTCATCACACTGTTTGGTCTGCCACTCAAGGTGCGTGCAATGAAGCTTCTTGAACTTGAGAACAAGAAAAACAATTAATTGTTACAACAAATAAAAGAAAAAGAGATGTGAAATAACAGCAATTATTTCACATCTCTTATTTTTTTAATAATATCATTCTTTAAATCAAGCGCCTTATCCTTAATGTGTCTCGAAGCACTTTTCGATACAAGCACCCTAGCAACAAGCTTTGAAGCTACATCCAAATGGTCAAGCTTATAATTCATCTGAGCCAAAAGCAAATCAACCGTGTCCTGATTCATACCACATATAGGGAAATGCTCTGTCTCAACCGCTCTGGTCATGCCATCAAGAGCCTGCTCGTAATAATATTTTTCTGACTTTTGTGCACTTACAAACTCTTCACTGTCCGTTGACCTGCAATCGGATGCAAGCTGCTCCAATAAGCCGCGATAAAGCCAGGATAGCTTAAGACAAATATATGCCTTTTCACTATGCATAGCCCTTTTAACAATCGCTGAAAAAAGTGCCAGCTTAAATCTGTCTATTGCCTCATCATACGAATATAACAAGGGCACAGACTTGCTGCGGGGCTTAAATTTGGCAGCAACCTGCTCCTTAAGCAGCCTTATCTGTGTACCCGATACATGTACAAAGTCGCCATTCATCGCACTATAACCACAATGCGGACACGAGGTGACGCCATACTTTATTGTATCAATCCCCTTGTATACCGGTCTGAAATCGTCATCAGAACCAAGAAAGCGAACCCTTGAGGTCCTTACCGTCAGTGTCTGAAAGCTCTTATCACACACCGGACATGTTATATTCTTCGCGAAAACAAAATCCGTTTCATCCTCTGTCTGAACAGTAGCTGCCACCGGAGTATTCCCGGTGGCAGCTACTTTATCATCATCATACAGATCATTTATATTTTCGGGATTCAACCCAAATTTGTCAAGGCCTGACATTAAATCCATATTTTACCTCTGTTCTTCTCTTCTGTTTATTATAAGTCAAAAACTATTTAGCTGCCGGAAGCTTGAATGAGCTCTTTAAAGAAACAATTCTGTTAAATACAGGCTGTCCCTCCTTTGAATCCTTGCAATCCGCACAGAAGAAGCCATTTCTTACAAACTGGAAGCTGTCATAAGCCTTGGCATTCATAAGCTCCGGCTCCACTACACAGTTATCAAGCACTGTGAGTGAATTTGGATTAAGATTTAAGCTTCCGTCCTCATTGTACACTCCAAGCTCCTCATTTACGATATTCTCGTAAAGACGTACTGTTACCTGCTTACCATACTCGGCTGAAACCCAGTGGATAGTTCCCTTGACCTTTCTGCCGTCAGGACTGTTGCCACCCTTTGATGCCGGGTCATATGTACAGTGAATCTCTGTAATATTGCCGTTTTCGTCCTTCACACAGCTATTGCACTTCACAAAATAAGCGTTCATGAAACGCACCTCATTGCCAGGGAACATACGGAAATACTTCTTCGGTGGCTCCTCCATGAAGTCCTCTCTCTCCACATAAAGCTCTCTGGTGAAAGGAACCTTTCTCTTTCCAAGCTCAGGATTCTCCACGTTATTGTCCACTTCAAGATACTCAACCTGTCCCTCAGGGTAATTGTCGATAATCACCTTGACCGGATCAAGCACGGCCATCATACGAGGGCGCTTAGCCTTTAAATCCTCTCGGATACAGTACTCAAGCATAGCGTAGTCAACAGAGCTGTTAGCCTTTGATATACCGCACAGATCAACAAAATTCTGGATAGACTCCGGTGTGAAGCCCCTGCGTCTGAGCGCTGCTATAGAAACAAGCCTCGGGTCATCCCAGCCATCAACGATGCCGTCCTCGACAAGACGCTTGATATATCTCTTTCCTGTTACAACATTAGTCAGATAGAGCTTTGCAAACTCAATCTGCTTTGGCGACTCCTCAGGAGAATTCTTAAATCCACATTCAATAACCACCCAGTCATACAGCGGTCTGTGGTCTTCAAACTCCAAAGTACATATAGAATGTGTGATACCCTCGATAGCATCCTCTATAGGATGAGCAAAATCATACATAGGATATACACACCATTTATCACCTGTATTGTGGTGTGTCATATGAGCCACACGGTAAAGAATCGGATCTCTCATGTTGATATTTGAAGAGCTCATGTCAATTCTCGCACGAAGTACCTTTGTGCCATCCTCAAACTCACCGTTTTTCATGCGCTCAAAAAGGTCTAAGTTTTCCTCAACACTTCTCTTTGAGTATGGATCCTCCTTGCCGGCCTCTGTGAGTGTACCTCTGTACTGCCTTATCTCATCAGATGTCAGGTCAGATACATATGCCTTTCCCTTCTTTATCAGTCCTACTGCACACTCATACATCTTGTCGAAGTAATTGGATGCAAAAAACTTTCGATCCTCCCAGTCAGCACCAAGCCACTTAACATCGGCCTCGATTGACTCTACAAACTCCAGACGCTCCTTGGTAGGGTTTGTATCATCAAACCTGAGATTGAACTGTCCGTCATACTTCTTTGCCAGTCCATAGTTTAAAAGAATAGACTTTGCATGGCCGATATGTAAATAACCGTTTGGCTCCGGTGGGAATCTGGTCTTTACAGTCTTGCAATAACCCTCTGCCAAGTCCTTCTCAATAATCTGTTCAATAAAATTTTTCGAAACTGTTGCCTCGTTCTCCATAAATGTTCCTCCGAAAATAATACTGTGTCCATTATAAATTCATCAGTTTACTTTGTCAATGAATTAGAAAAAGTAGTGCATGTATATTATACGTGCGTATGAGTAAACAGATGATCCTGACAGTATTCCTTGTTTCCTGTGCACTTAGAGCAGTACCTGAATGTTAATTCAGGATTTGATAACTCTGTCCTGCCGCATATATAGCACTTGTGGCGTGAGATGCCACTGCCCGGACGAGGTTCGGAAAACTGAGCTTTAAACTGTGCCTTTCTCTTCCTCTGATGCATATTCTGTCTGAATGAGAGCCTGTGCTTACAACCATAGATGAATACTAACAGATTTATAAGTGCAAGAACGATTTCTGAGCCGTATGCCAATCCAATCGGCCATCCAAAGCTCATATAAGTATACACATCATATGCAAACATCACCAAGTAAACAAGTACCATCCACTTCATCTTTATAGGAAGCACAAAGTAAAGCCTTACCTCTGCCTCCGGCATCAAAAGGCCAAGCATCAGATACATGGATATAAGTATATAGTACATAGTCAGATTGATGGATACACCTGTCACTGCAAATATAAGCATTCCTGCTATATCATACAGCAAAAAGCCTCCGAAAAAGTACACATTCATCCTGAAAGAGCCAAGATATGACTCCATGCTGTCTCCAAGCGTCCACAGACAGAATATAAATAAAAGCTGTAAAAATGATATGCTGCCGCTCGGCACAAAAATCCAGCTTATAAGACGCCATACCTGTCCGTGCAAAATAGCAGAGGCTGAAAACTGCAGATAATAAAGGACAACATCTCCCTTTGTCAAAAGCAGCACACTGCCTATCAGATTCGCAGCGATAAATATTCTAGTGATATTCGGAATCGCTTTACTTCCATATTTTTGTTCTAGTTTGTTAAGCCAGTTCATACATTTTAGCAGACATGGTTCATTTCCCTGCTGCTCACACCATTATGTGACAAGCAGTGGTTACATCACGATGCAATAAAACCACGTATCTGCATCCTCCTGTCATATTATTGCTGCCTTTTACACTATAGTGCAAAGCGCAGCGATTATTACAAAATTTATTATGATAGTTAAATCATACTTTGTCAACGAGACTGCGAATTATTCACAAATTCTTTATAATTATAGTCATTGTAATTTGTCGATATCTGTCGTATAATAATCTCTGTTTTGAAAATAGAACAATTATATATTTTAATAAGAAGAAAGATATATAAAAACATATAAGTAATACATTATGGAGGAACCACTATGGAAAATAACAGCTTACATAAGTTGGGCATTGATATCGGCTCAACAACCGTCAAGATTGCACTTCTTGACGCCGATGACAATATCCTCTTTTCCGATTATGAGCGTCATTTTGCAAATATCCAGGAGACACTTGAGTCCCTTATCAGAAAGGCCTACGACAAGACAGGTGATCTTTCAGTTTGTCCTATGATAACAGGCTCCGGCGGACTCACTCTTGCAAAGCACCTTGAGGTGCCATTCGTACAGGAGGTTATAGCTGTATCTACCGCACTCACACACTATGCTCCACAGACCGATGTGGCAATAGAGCTAGGTGGCGAGGATGCCAAAATCATATACTTCGAGGGTGGTAACGTAGAGCAGCGTATGAACGGCATATGTGCCGGCGGTACAGGCTCATTTATCGACCAGATGGCTTCTCTCATCCAGACAGACGCTACAGGACTAAATGAATACGCAAAAAGCTACAAAGCCATCTACCCTATCGCAGCCCGCTGTGGAGTATTTGCCAAAACAGATATCCAGCCTCTCATCAATGAGGGAGCCACACGCGAGGATTTATCCGCTTCAATCTTTCAGGCCGTGGTAAACCAGACCATCAGTGGTCTCGCCTGCGGTAAACCAATCAAGGGACATGTTGCTTTCCTTGGCGGTCCTCTGCACTTTTTGTCAGAACTTAAATCAGCATTTATCAGAACCTTAAATCTCGATGATGAGCACACTATCGTTCCTGAGAACTCTCATCTGTTTGCAGCAATAGGCTCTGCATTAAACTATAAAGACAACTCTGTCACCACACTCTCATCCTTAATCGACCGCCTCTCAAACGGCATAAAGATGGAATTTGAGGTGGCACGTATGGAGCCTCTTTTTAAGGATCAGGCTGATTACGATGAATTTACAACACGTCACGGCAACAATCACGTAAAGACCGGTGACCTTTCTACATACAAGGGCAACTGCTATCTCGGAATAGATGCAGGCTCAACCACCACCAAAATCGCTCTCGTAAGCGAGGACGGAGACCTTTTATACTCATTCTACAGCAACAACAACGGAAGCCCTCTCGCGACAGCCATCCGTTCTATCCAGGAGATTTACGCAAAGCTTCCTGAGGATGCACACATCGTACACTCCTGCTCTACAGGCTACGGAGAGGCTTTATTAAAGGCAGCTTTAAAATTGGACGACGGCGAAGTAGAGACAGTTGCCCACTACTACGCAGCGGCCTTCTTTGATCCAAAGGTAGACTGTATCCTTGATATCGGTGGTCAGGACATGAAGTGCATCAAGATAAAGAACCAGACTGTCGACTCGGTACAGCTCAACGAGGCCTGCTCTTCAGGCTGTGGCTCGTTTATTGAGACCTTCGCAAAGTCTTTAAACTACTCTGTTCAGGATTTTGCAAAGGAAGCCCTTTTTGCAAAGAACCCTATCGACCTCGGAACCAGATGTACGGTTTTCATGAACTCAAAGGTAAAGCAGGCCCAGAAGGAGGGCGCATCTGTCGCAGATATATCAGCAGGACTTGCCTACTCAGTAATAAAGAATGCACTTTTCAAGGTTATCAAGCTGTCTGATGCAAGCGACCTCGGTGAAAATATCGTAGTCCAGGGCGGTACATTCTACAATGATGCCGTTCTTAGAAGCTTTGAAAAAATAGCAGGTGTACATGCCACAAGGCCTGATATCGCAGGTATCATGGGTGCCTTTGGTGCCGCACTCATCGCACGTGAGCGCCATGAGGCTGATTACAAGACAACAATGCTCACCATCGACCAGATAAACGAGCTCACCTACACCACAAAGCTCGCACGCTGTCAGGGCTGTACAAACCACTGTCTTCTGACTATAAACAAATTCTCCGACAACAGACAGTACATCACCGGAAACCGCTGTGAAAAGGGTCTGGGCAAGGAGAAGAACAAGGATAACATCCCAAATCTTTTTGAATACAAGAACAAGCGTATATTTGACTATGAGCCACTTGACCCAAAGGATGCTCCACACGGTACAGTCGGCATCCCAAGAGCCTTGAATATGTACGAGAACTATCCGTTCTGGGCTACATTTTTCAAACGTCTCGGCTTTTCTGTAGTGCTGTCACCACAGTCTACCAGAAAGATTTATGAGATGGGTATCGACTCAATCCCAAGTGAGTCAGAGTGCTACCCTGCAAAGCTCACACATGGTCATATAAGCTGGCTCATAAAACAAAATGTAGATTTTATTTTCTACCCGGCAGTGCCATATGAGCGCAAGGAGTTTCCTGATGCAAACAATCACTACAACTGCCCTATTGTCACATCATACTCTGAGAATATCAAAAACAACGTGGACGAGATTACCTCAGGCGAGGTTAAATTCATAAATCCGTTTATGTCATTTGAGAGTGAGGAAACTATCTCACAGCAGCTCGTAGCCACCTTCTCAAAAGGCGATTTCAACCTGCCTGAGTCACAGATTCGTGATGCGGTAGCCGCAGGCTGGAAGGAGCTTGCCATGACAAGGCTTGAGATACAGCGAAAGGGCGAGGAAGTGCTCGACTACATGGAAGACACCGGACGTCGCGGAATCGTGCTCGCAGGCCGTCCGTACCATGTGGACCCGGAAATCAACCACGGTATCCCTGAGCTCATCACAAGCTATGGCATCTGTGTGCTGACAGAGGACTCAGTATCCCATTTGGGCGAGCTTGAGAGACCTCTCATCGTAATGGATCAGTGGATGTACCACACCAGACTGTACTCAGCAGCCAACTTTGTAAAGACCCGTGATGACCTTGACTTAATCCAGCTCAACTCGTTTGGCTGCGGTCTCGATGCTGTCACAACCGACTGCGTAAACGATATACTGACAGGCTCAGGCAAGATATACACCTGCCTGAAGATCGACGAGGTAAACAATCTGGGCGCAGCAAGAATCCGTATCCGCTCGCTCCTTGCCGCCATAAGAGTCAAGGAAACCAAGCATGAAAAGCGTGACTTAAAACCGTCTAACTACGAGCGTGTTGTATTCACCGAGCAGATGAAAAAGGACAACTACACCATCATCTGCCCTCAGATGTCACCTATACACTTTGACCTTCTCGTGCCAGCCTTTAAGGCAGCCGGCTACAATATGGTCATACCGGATATCCCTGCAAGGGAATGTGTGGACGTGGGACTTAAGTTCGTAAACAACGATGCCTGCTACCCTTCACTCATCGTCGTGGGACAGATTATGGCAGCCGTCAAATCAGGCAACTATGATATGACACACACAGCCATCCTCATCTCACAGACAGGTGGCGGATGCCGTGCAACAAACTACATCGGCTTTATCCGAAGAGCCCTCGAAAAGGCCGGATATCCTGATGTGCCTGTTATCTCAATCAACATGGTTGGTCTCGAGAAAAACCCGGGCTTTAAGTTTACTCCAAGCCTCATCCAGCACGGACTGTATGCACTTGAGTTTGGCGATATCTTTATGCGCTGTCTCTACAGAGTACGTCCTTATGAGAAAGAACCGGGAAGTGCCAATGCACTTCATGAGAAGTGGAAAAAGAGAGTCATCGACTTTGTCGGCAACACAAAGATGCTCTCTCACAAGAAATACAAAAAGATGTGCCGCGAAATCATAAGGGATTTCGACAATCTGCCTATGACAGATGAGGTTAAGCCGCGTGTCGGCGTGGTCGGTGAGATTCTCGTCAAGTTCCTGCCTGCAGCAAACAACTATGTGGTTGACCTGCTCGAGGCAGAGGGAGCTGAGGCTGTAGTACCTGATCTGACTGATTTCTTACTCTACTGCTGTTACAATACGAATTTCAAGGCTGACTATCTCGGAGCTTCAAAGAAAGCGAAGTTTATGAACAACCGACTTATCGCCTTCTTCGAGTGGCTCAGAAAAGATGCAAGGGATGAGCTGGCTAAGAGCAAGCATTTTGAGCCAACCGCTCACGTACAGGATCTCGCAAAGTATGCTTCTCCTATCGTTTCGTGCGGTAATCAGACCGGTGAGGGCTGGTTCCTGACTGGTGAGATGCTTGAGCTCATCAATGAGGGCGTCACAAACATCATCTGTGCGCAGCCATTTGCCTGCTTACCGAACCATATTGTGGGTAAGGGTGTTATAAAGAGAATCCGACATGATCATCCGGATGCCAATATTGTGGCTATTGATTATGATCCGGGTGCTTCCGAGGTGAATCAGCTGAACCGTATTAAGCTGATGCTTTCTACGGCACAGAAGAAACTTAAGAAATAAAAAATTCGCCCATGCATTCATGCATGGGCGTTGTTGGTTTTCGTATGCAATTCTACAGACTCTAAGCAGCTTCGTATATGCGGGCAAGGACAAAAGCCCCGGCTGCGCCGGGTTCTGTCTTTGATAACTTTCTACTTTTATATGTGCATATGTTGCTCGTTGCACTCGCTTATATGCTTGCTAGTTAGGACAGATGCTTCAAAATCTCATCATACTGGGTATACATCTTCTGCACTTCATTCTCCAGTGTATAGTAGTGCATGATATATGGCACCAACAGCACTAAGAATAACAGTGTAAGAACAAGAAGCATTGGGTTGCTTATCATGATAGATGCAATTATTGACATCATGGTGAGTATAGCAAAGGTTACTGTCACTATGAGATGGACGAGGCGCTCATGCTGGAAGAAAGCTATTTGTGTCAGGTGTTCCTGCAGTATTTTCTTCCACTCTTCTTTTGATATCTTATCCGGCTCTTCCAATAAGCCATCAATCTTAAGTCTATAATTAATTATTCGTTTTTTCACTGTATTTTCAACCTTCTTTTCTCAATTGCTTTTTATTCTAAAACAATTACTTACGACTAATCAATCATCTCAATCCGACATGTATGAGCCTTGCTCTTCTTGTCATAATTGATTCCAACCAGCAAAATATTGCCACCATACTGCTCAAGAGATTGTGTATAGTTTCTATTTCTAATCTGATTCAAGGCGGTATCTGCTGACTTATTCCACTTTAGCTCTACAACAAGAGCCGGATATTCCTCCCTGTACTCAGGCTTTGGAATATATACAAAATCAGCAAAGCCACGACCGGTCGGAAGCTCCCGAATGGGCTTAAAATAAAACTGCATTGAGCTAAGATATGCGATTGTGAGTACACTACTAAGAGAATTTTCATTATTGTACTCAATTGTCGAAGCATACTCTGTATGGATTCTCTCGATTCCTGCCGCCACAGCTTGTTCGTCCATATCCAATGTAGACTCAAGCAGTGCATGTGACTCATTTTGGAAATTGATAAACTCATCCCACTTTTTCTGCCTCGTCGCCCTGACCAATTCCTGGCGCAGCTCCTCATTCGGGACAAAGGCCGTCTGAGTCAGACTATTATAGCCCAGATAACCAAGATGTATCAAATAAGTAATCACATCATCCCTGCCGGCAAAGCTGACTATGTCATTCTGAAAAGTAGTAACATCTACCTTCACCTGTGCTCCAGAAATCATCTCTATAATAGCACCCTTTAAACCATCAAAATCCATATTAATAAGTGGCACTATTGCATCATAGCTGCCAGTCTGTGACCAGTAGCTGACGAAGTCACGTCTGGTCAACACGCTGACCACGGCCTTTGGATTGTATACCTGATAGTCTCCCAAAACATATCCATCGTACCACTGCTTCACCTTTTCATAATCCACATCATAGTGGCTGCACAATCCACTTACATCCTCATCTGTAAAGCCAATGTACTCAGAAAGCTGTGCCGCACTCAGCATTGTAAACTCATCAAAATTGTTAAGGGCTGACTGAGTCTTAAGCTTTTTAACCGGAAGTATACCGGTAAGAAAAGCCAGTGCAATATATCGGGATGGTTCCGTTCCCTTGAACATGCCACGCAAAAAATTAATATACTGCTCCTGTGCTTTAATATCAAAAGCTTCATCTCGAATCAGAGCATCCCATTCATCAATTATAACAACAAATCTGTTGCCTGTAGCCTCCCTGATATATGACATTGCACCATAAGCAGTCTGTACATCATGCGGAATAACATCACCATATTCATCCCTTAGCTCGTTTAAAATACCATTATTGATATAAGATACGACACTATCTGCGCCACCTGCATCGATTATGCACCACTGCACATCAAAATGAATCACATCATACTTATTAAGATTTTTTTCAAATGATGGCTCCTTACATATAGCATATCCGCTAAACAACTCTTTTGAGTCACAGCCCCTGCTGTAATAAGCCGTAAGCATATCTGCTGTTATCGATTTGCCAAAACGGCGTGGCCGGCTGTTGCAAATGTAAGCATCGATTGTATTAATAACTCTGTTGGTATAACTAATAAGACCGGTTTTATCAACATATATTTTTGCACTGACAGCAGCCTCAAAGGCGCTGTTATCAGGGTTCACAAATCTGCCCATATCTACTCCATTCTATAAAAACAATTATTATTTATCACCAATTATCCTGCATCGTTCTCTGAATTAAGCTTAGATTTAATTTCTTCCATCCTTGCATCATCCAGCCTATAAAATCTCTTAAATACAAATATGCCCACGATGAGCAGAATAACAGACGGAATTGTCATCCACATACGAAGAGCATCAAGTGTATCCTGTGTCTGTACCGTAGCTGAGGTATCCAGGTGAATCCAGTCGACTATCAGCCCTGCCAGAAATACTGCTACACCTGATGCGAGCTTTACCGTAAATGTCTGCATTGAGAAAATGACCGACTCCTCTCTCGTACCGTTCATCACCTCACCATAATCAACAGAATCTGAAAGAAATATGGTCATGATAACATTGAGCATACCATAGCCCAGATAAATCAAAATACTCGGCATGCAGAGTATGTACCAGCTCTGCGGTGTGTAGAGCTTTGAAAATGCCATGATAAGTATCACCGCATAGCCTGCTATCTGAATAATAAATCCTGATATAAAAAGACAGCCTTTGCTGAATCTCTTGCGAAGCAACGGTATAACCATCATGACAAGCACCTGTGCCGCAAAAGCAACTGCAGCAAAAACGGAATATGCACCCTCGTTTCCCACATCAAACCGGAAGAAATAAAGCACAAGGTTGCCACAGATATTGAGTGATGTATACACGAGAATGATTGATACCACAACAGTCATAGCCTGGTCATTCTTAAATAAGGCTTTAAACATATCGGATATCTTTCCCGGCTTCTCATCACAGGCAACCGGTTTTTCAGGCACACATGCCACACATACAAACTCAGAAATCACAAATACTACTGCTATAATAAGCGCCCACCACTTAAATCCAATCCTGTAGTCAGCCATAGAGCTTCCTGCACCAAGAATCGGCACCACTGTCATCGTGAGTACCGTAGGGATAGCATCTCCAATGCCAGAGCATGTCCTCGCAAGCGATGTAAGCTGTTCCCTGTCGCTGCCCGGCTCAGTAATTGCGGGAATCATAGACCAGAACGGAATATCCATAAGCGTATATGTGATGCCCCATGCAAAATAAAACACTGTAAGCCACACTCTCTGCGCTGAATCACCCATAGACTCAGGAGTGGCATATAAAGCATATATGGTCACGGCATTGAGCACCGTGCCGGCAAAAATCCAAGGCCTAAACCTGCCCCACCCGGTACGCGTCTTTGCTACGATAATCCCCATCACCGGGTCATTAAATGCATCGAAAATCCTGGCCGCCATCATCACCGTACCAATAAACACACTGCTCATCCCAAGCACTACATTGTAGTAGTAGAGCAAATACGATGCAATAAGCATATACACAATATCTTTTCCGAATGCGCCAAATCCAAATGCGCACTTTTGTCCAGTTTTAAGCTTCATAGTAATACCTCCGAAAAAATCCGCTATACTTTGAGCGGGGTTGTTGCTTATAGTTTTTCAACTACGACTTTACAACGCTTTTTGCAGAATGCAACTCCATACGCAAGAATATCATTCCGTCCGTCCTCACGTAGTTCTGTGTCGTATCTGCGATCTTTGATTTGTTCCACTGCTCTTTCACAGGCCTTATCAAGCTCGTTCATGGAACGTGCATACTTCAATTCTATTATGATACCAACATCAGGATTCTTAGGTTTAATCAGAATATCTGCAAATCCATCACCAGACTCCTTGTCCGATTTAACCGCCCATCCGGAATAGTTTTTCAAAATACCGATTAAGATGCCATGGTAGAAGTTTTCCTTTTCTTCATTTCTGGCTTTCGTATCCAAAATGCTAATCGTTTCGCCAAGGAACATTGTCAGTTCCAGCTGAATATCATCGGTCTTTCCTTCAAGAAATCCAGCGATGATTTTCTTTGTTGAGAAGCTATCTTTTTTCACAACTCCATTAAACCATTCATTGATTTGAGAAACGAAAACCTCTCGAACTTCCTTGTTAGGAATAACCAGACTATACACATCGTTCTCGTTCTTTCCAAGCCTTGTAAGATAGCCGGTTGTAAAAAGTACGCTCCATACGTTGTCTATGTTGTTGTCAATCTCATCATAAGTCAAATCCAGCCGAATTTTCTTTTCAACTGCCTCCCCAGCAATCAACTGCTCGATTTCATCTTTTGTGGTTGTATCAGCCTTGTCAATAAAGCGTTTAACCAAGTCATTTCCACTACTGTTAATCCAATATGATTTTGGACGTGCGTCCGGGTCAGTCAGCCAATCTGAAACATAGTTTATTACATCCCACGGGCAGTAAATGTCCACATTCCCAAAATGATAACCGTCATACCACTCTTTAACTTCCGAAAAATGCTCTTGCATATTGTAGTCAGCTAAGAGTTTTTCTACTTCTTCTTTTGTGAAACCAAATTCTTCTTCATACTGAACATCATCAGCAGCATAAACCTTGAAATTATTTAAACCGGTAAATATACTTTCTTTGGAAACCCGAAGGCATCCTGTCAACACAGCAAACTGCAAAAAATCATTTGTCTTTAATGCCTCTCCAAACACGCCCCGGATTAGAGATACCATCTCTCTATAATAGCCGTGCTGAAATGCTTTGTCGAGCGGCACATCATACTCGTCAATCAGAACAATTACTTTCTGATTATAATGTTTATATAATAGCTCTGATATTTTCTTTAGTGAAAATTTAAGCTTTGCCGCAAGTACAGTTTCTCGCCCCTCTTGAAACGAAATCAAATCACGATACAATTTCTTTTCATCGTCATCTAATCTATCACTATTCTGCAAATACTTAAAACGTCTAGCCTCACTGGCAATCAGCTCACACAAGGAGTACTGTGCCTCCTCAAATGTGAGCCCGTCCACGCTTTTTAAAGACAAGCAAACAACCGGGTACTTTCCCATATATTCCCCGCAAAGTTCTCTATTCTGTGAGATATAAAGACCATCAAACAATGTTGCATCTGTTCCAATTTCAAAAAAGCTCTTAAGCATACTTATGTTTAAGGTTTTCCCGAATCGGCGAGGTCTTGTAAACAGATTCACTTTACTCCAATTTTCAAGAAGCTGCTCTATCAGTTTCGTTTTGTCTACATAATAGCATTCTAACTTCCGAATTTCTTGAAAACTTTCAAACCCAACCGGAAGTTTTTTCAATCCCAGCATACTTTAAACGCTCCTTTCCGAAGCTGTACTTCTGGAGTAATGTGCAAAAGAACTGGTTCTTCACCATCCACCCCAGTGTATTTTGATTTTACCATTTAGCAGGTCATATAGCAATACTCTACCGTCAATGGTTGCCCAAAACCATTATTCTGTGCCAGCAAGGCTAAAATCAAATCGTTTACTTGTAAAGCTCCTCCAATTATTATACTCGCAGTTACTAACTCGTAAGTTACTTTCTTACGAGTGTAATAACTCGGAGAATACTCAAAGTCAAGCGAACCTTGTCAGATAATTCCAGTATACTATATCTTCTGTCCTATTCCAAACGCTTCAATATCTCATCATATTGGGTATACATCTTCTGCACTTCATTCTCCAATGTATAGTAATGCATGATATACGGCACCAACAGCACTAAGAATAACAGTGTGAGTACCAAAAGCACAGGGTTACTTATCATGATGGATGCTATTATTGACATCATGGTGAGTATAGCAAAGGATACTGTCACTATGAGATGCACGAGGCGCTCATGCTGAAAGAAGGCTATTTGTGTCATGTGTTCCTGCAGTATTTTCTTCCACTCTTCTTTTGATATCTTATCAGACTTTTCCAGAAGACCATCAATCTTAAGTCTATAATTAATTATTCGTTTTTTCATTTTATTTTCCACCTTTCCTAATACGTACTTTTTTATTTTAATACAATGATAATTGAATCTAAAAATCCGCTATACCAACCTCTGGCATAGCGGATTAAAAAATAAAATGCAATTAAAGATATCACCTGTTATGTGATTATAACTGGTTCAAGACATTTGATGTTTGCAGATAAACACCAGCAATAGCATTGATAACTGCAAGTACGATGGTAATAATTGACATAACAATACCAGCGGTTGCCATGCCCTTTCCACCATTTTTCCTGCCTACGATACCGAGGATAAGTCCTACAATACCAATAGGTCCGCCAAGGATTGGAATACACCAGAATACCAGACCGATAATACCAAGTACCATAGATGCAATTGACATTCCCTTCTTTTCCTCCATCGGCGGCATAGGCGGTATATTTGGATTGCCCTGCTGATTCGCCTGATCATACATATTGAAGTTGTCGCTCATAACTATTCTCCTACCTTTCTTTTGTTTAAATGATATAATAACTGTCACTGTAATTTGTAACCATGGAGTATCGTAACATACTTTGACTATGAAAGCAACATATTTTTCATTACCGGATGCAACATCCCAGATAGTTACTGTTCACACCTAACAGTGTGACCAGCAACGATTACAGCCAATTTAAAATTTCTCTCCAACCACCCTACACCGCTTCCTGCAAAAAGCAATGCCATAGGCTAAAATATCACACCGTCCCTCATCTCGCAGAGCCTCATCATAGCACTTATTCTTAATCTGTGCCATCGCAGCCTCACACACTGCGTCAAGCTCCTTCATCTCCTTAGCGTACTTCACCTCTATAACGATTCCTGCATCCGGGTCCTCCGGCTCAATCAAAATATCACTAAAGCCATCTCCCGACTCTCGATTGGACTTAATCAGCCAGTCCGGATTGCTGCCACGCAGTAGACCTAGAAGTAAGCCATGATAGAAATTCTCCTTCATAGCATCAGGCGCCTTGGTATCGAGTATGCTAATCATGCGGCTCATAACGATATTGAGTTGCCTGGCAATCTGTTTCTCATCTTTATCCAGAATTGCCCTTGATAAAAGCTTCATAGTATCATCATCATTTGCAACAACAGCCTTGAACCACTCCTGAATTTGGAGAATAAACACCTCACGCACCTCTTTATTCGGAATCACAAGCTTATAGGCATAGCTCTCACTGTCAGGCACCTTGACCTCTCCGATTTTTGTGAGATAGCCTGTAGTAAAGAGCACACTCCACAGATTATCAATAGTATTGTCAATCTCATCATAGGTCAGGTCAAGACGAAGCTGCTTCTCCACAAATCCGCCTGCCACAAGCTTCTCAATCTCATCCCTTGTGGTCTGGTCAGCCTTGTCCACAAAGCGCTTCACCATGTCATTTCCACTGCTGTTAATCCAGAACGCGCTAGGTCTGGCTGACGGATCTGAAACAAGCTTCTTGGCAAAATTTATCACATCCCACGGACAATAAATATCCGCATTACCAAAATGATAGCCATCATACCATTCCTTTACATCAGGGTACCTCTCGCTCCTGTCATAGTCTAAAAGAAGCTTCATGACCTCATCATCAGTGAATCCAAACTGCTCATCATGGTCGATATCCACAATAGAATTGATTTCAAAGTTATTGAGCCCTGTAAAAATGCTCTCCTTTGACACCCTAAGGCAGCCTGTAAGCACAGCAAACTGTAAAAACTCATTGGTCTTGAGTGCCTGCCCGAAAAGCCCCCTGATGAGAGAAACCATCTCCTTGTAGTAGCCATTCTGAAAAGCCTTGTCGAGCGGAACATCGTACTCGTCTATGAGGATAACTGCTTTCTGACCATAGTGCTTATACAATAGCTGTGAAAGCATTCGTATACTATCCTCAATATTGTCAGCCTGACCATGAAGCATCTTTGTAAACAATGTTCTGTCCTCATCAGTCAAAGCATCACTTGTTTTCAAGTAATAGTGTCTATCTATTTCACGGTCTATAATAGTACATAGCATTCTCTTTGCTGACGCAAACTCTAATCCCTCCACACCTTTAAATGAAAGAAATATGACCGGATACTTACCCATATGGTCATCACAAAGCTCTTTATTGCCTGAAATATATAAGCCATCAAACAAAGTCTTATCTGTGCCTATCTCAAAAAAGCTTTTTAGCATGCTCATATTGAGAGTCTTTCCAAAACGCCTAGGGCGGGTAAAAAGAGTCACCTCACTCCAATTTAATAAAAGCTGCTCAATAAGCCTTGTCTTGTCCACATAATAAAAATTAGATTCACGCAGTTTCCTAAAATCATCAATTCCAACAGGTAACTTCAACGTATTTGCCATAAAAGCCTCCAAAAAATAATCCGCTATACTTAATACTAGTATAGCGGATTGCCATGTAAAATACAATTCAAATCATTGCATTGTCTGCACAATTTGTTCAACGGAATAGCCTACAATATGTCTAGCCTGATCTGATGATTCAATCTATGGAGATGATGAGCAGTGGGGCAATGAAATGAGCAGTTGCTACAATAAAGATATGCTTGCTATTACAAATATCTTAACGTCCTAAATTATAGTCTTAGGAAGCATTACACTATTAAATGCTGCTTTCAGTTCATCAATTGTAGGAGACTCCGAAACCATATTCTCTGTAATGATTTTGCAAACCTCCTGCAATGCGCTCTGCTGTTCAACGCTAAATTTATCCAGCTCAATCACCGTCTCAAAAATGCACTTCTTAACCTTTTCATTTTCTAATGGGTGCTGACCCGGATGGAAAAATATAACATCAGTATTTTGAACATCGATTTCCAGTCCAAACTCTGGAAAATTCATCCACTCAAAATTATCTACAATTCTGTTTGCTTCATCCAACAGTAAGCATTCTTTTAACGGAACAGCATTGTCAAATCCAATAAGTAAGCCAATCACAAGATGAATTACAGCGCCACCTATTTTGCCAAATCCCTCAAACCACTCTCTGGCTAAAGGGCTTAAATCAAAATCATCAATATGATCAATTATTTTGTTGATACTATCAACTATGTAGAGAATTCTGACACAGAATATAACATCCATATGGTATTCATGTACCCAAGGAGCATAATGATCAATTGACACCTGATCAGATGACTTCCTATACAGTTCATAATAATTCTTACAGCGCAAATAATCGTTCAAAGCAACACTATAAAAACTGATTCTGAGGGCGATTTCATTGATTACTGGATGTTGCTCGAGCTTAGGCAACATAGCCTCAACCTCATCAAGTGTCCGAAACATCTCGTCTTTTCTGGTAAATTGCAAATGTTCGTCACAATTTATAACATCTGATGCCTCGTCAACCAAAGCAAGTTTTGTCATGATTTCATCTATAAGTAAACCATTCTCATGATAAAGAGCACTTGCATTTTTTAAGTACTCTTCAACAACAGACCACTTATAATTTTGCTTGTTTCTTTTTTGAATACCAGCCAGTTCGTAAAAGCAAAAATATCGTTGATAAACAGCCTCTGCTGGCAACGACCTTCGATATCCCTCTAAATCTCTTTCAGCCTCATTTTGCATATATTCCACGGCTCTGTCCTTTAGAGAGGTATATCTTTCCACAATGTTACCATGTAAATCCTTAAATAACAGCTCTATATTCTTATAGCTGTCATATCTGACAGGCATTGGTAGTTTAGAAAGTAAATCAACATCTCTAGATAATGCCTCAAGAATATATGTCGGATTTAACGCTGACGCCCAAATAATCCTTGCTGTCGTTGCTTCAAATACACATCTATTTAACTTTGGAATGTTACTGTTCTGTACGTAATCAAACACACTGTGAACTACATCATTCAATTTCTTCCTATCAGCTTTCATTTGTCGAAGCAATTCAAGCCTTGTATTGAATAAATTTATATACTCAACTATATTTTCACAATTAATATACTCTTTATATTGTTCTAAAATTTCATCCATCTCTTCCATCGAAATATCCGGATTCAGACGTGTTTTGTTAAAAATATAATCTCTATAAAGAACATTCCATAAATACGAGTTCTTTATATTATGCTTTTGACAATAGCTAATTGCACGAATAAATGCATCATCCGCATCCTGATACATACCAAGTTGCACATATGCCACTCCACGATTAATCAAAATCTGACTTCTAAGCACCTTATCTATATCACCGTTTGATAATGCTTCCGCCTCTTTAATATTATCATATGCTTTCTGTACTTCTCCCATTGCCAAATATTGAATAAAACGAATAAAATGATAAAATGCCTTTTGACACCTGTCCCCATTTTCGTAAATTTGTAATTCCTGCTCATTCGCATGAAAACAGCCTAATTTCGCACGTAGAAAAATCCTGTACCTGTTGTATTTATCCAACTGCTTTTTAGTCATAACAGATGTCTTCAAATCGTATGTCAAATTCCATGCCTCGACAAAGTTCGCATCAAATCTCTCCTCGTCAGAAAAATTTATTACTCGCCTTAAGGTATGTGAAATACTGATGTAATGCCATATTGCATATAGTATTATACCAACTAATATGATAGCCATCACAAAGAGTATTATCCTGCTTTTTATCACATTGTAAAGTACATAAGTGACAAATACATCAACACATATACAGATCATAGAATATAAAATATACTTCGGTAATTTATACACTTTATAGCATTTATAAGTTCCCATTACCGCTAACATAAATAACAGTATGGGAATATAATACCTTGTATTTAAAAATATTAAATCAATAATTTTTGTAAAAACACTAATCATCCAGCTCACCTCTATACCAAACATATTTTCGACATCATCTAATGTCTAGTATAGCGGATTCATCTTTAAAATACAATTGATTTAAATGTGAACTTCCAGAGATTTTATATTATTTCATTCCAATTCTCCGGAAATCCGATATGTGCTAATGAAATATCATTCTCATATTCCTCTATAATGTGCACAGCGATTTCGTAAATCTGTCAAACAGCGAAGCCAGCTTTTTAAACACACGCTTGATGTATGATATGATTTCTTTGCAATCATCTTCTGATCAGCCGATTTCAAATCTGCATATAAATACGACAGCATTCCCATGGAGAAAAACTCAATAATCACCCAGATTGGAAATTGTCCATTATACTTTTCCTTATGATGTTGCACAACTAAAGTCATTTTATTTTCTTCAACACAAATGTCAAGTAGTCTCTTAAATTTTTCGGCATTATGCTTTTCGTTTTATATATCGGGGTTTAAGTATCCTAACGAATAATGGAACTAATGAATATCTTGCAACAAATCTGTTTGACTCGACAATTACCCAGTCAATGTTTCAATAACTATACTTTTATCGCTGGCCTGTAGAATTGAAATACAAAGAATTAAAAATCAGACTTGCAATTGAAGAGTTCTCTGGTGCTACTACAACCTCTGTATTTCAGGAATTCTATATTAATATGCTACTTTCAAATCTCTCATCCCTTATAAAAAATCAAGCAATCGTACTTTTATTATAGGTTTCATGAAAAGACTTCTTCCAAAAATACTGTGTACCTTCAGTACTATCGACGAAATTAACAGACTTTATTCAGAAGCTGTCCGTAGCAGGTCTCAAATAATGCCAGGCCGTACTTTCAAACGAAAAAAGAATAAAGCAAATGGACGAACACACTTTAACAATCAAAAAGTTTCTTTTTGATTGAAATAAAAATTATACTAATTAAATGGACTTTCACGGAGTCCTTGTTAAAGTGCGTCATTTTCTGAATTACTTTGTTTTTTAACTTCTATTTGATAACTTTATCTTACATCAACTTAAGACTTTTTCCTTAAGTTGATGCTATTTTGACCACATTGGTGCCTGACCCTACTGTGTCTGTTGGTGTCAGGCACTAATGTTACTCATTTTAAGAAGTTAAGGAATTTTGTTATTGATATGCTTACATTATAGGTAATTCCCAATCCTCAGATTTTATAATTGTCACATTAACAGTATTACTTGTAACACTGTTTCCATTTCCATCTGTTATTACCACTCTGACTTTCAGGTCATCGTATGTTTCATTAAGCACTTTTTTCATTGTACATGCATTTCCATTTGTAAAATTCACCCAATTATTCTGGCCTTTTAACACATACTGCCACTGATATTTTAGGTTTGTTCCGCTTGCTCCTACCCTGAATTCTGCCGCATCGCCTATTTTTCCTGTTACTGCTGTCGGCTGGCTTGTGATTACTGGTGCTTTCTTTAGTGTCACTGTTACAGTATCACTTGTAACACTGTTTCCATTTCCATCTGTTATTACCACTCTGACTTTCAGGTCATCGTATGTTTCATTAAGCACTTTTTTCATTGTACATGCATTTCCATTTGTAAAATTCACCCAATTATTCTGGCCTTTTAACACATACTGCCACTGATATTTTAGGTTTGTTCCGCTTGCTCCTACCCTGAATTCTGCCGCATCGCCTATTTTTCCTGTTACTGCTGTCGGCTGGTTAGTGATTGCAATTGAATTAGATACCTTATTATTTTCTAAAGCATACGTAGTAATGTAACCTTGTGCAATAAAAAGTATCATAAATACCAATCCAAAACAAATAATTTTCTTCATACAATTCTTCATAAAGATTTCCTCCCTTTGATTATAATTTAAAAGGTCTGACTCAAATATAATATGTCTCCCTTTAATCTTCATATGAACTATCAAGTACTTTTTCATTGTGCTTGCGTTTCCACATTATAACTCAAAAATATCTTTTATGATTAAAACTATCTTTCAAAATAGGATGTATACCTAGCTATCAAATACTTAAGTAAATTCTTTGCTCCCTTAATCTCTTTCAATCTTGTTTTTTCTTTTGTTATTTTATCTGCATATCCCTCAAATTTCCAATCTATCTTGTCAAATTTTGCTCCGCTATTAATAAACTTAATTAAACATTCCTTTAGTCCCCTCTCAGGCTCTTTCGCTTCATTCATTAAAGGAACAATTTCACAGATCTTACTGTTATCAAATTTTCTATCATATAATCTATCGTATTTTATTTGTTCTTTGCGGTTTGTTACTTTTCCAAGCACATTTGAATCATTAATATAAGTAACTTTTAAATTATCATCAAATACTGACATGTATATTTTCAATACATCTCCCCACTTAATAGTTCTATTTTGCATTATTTGATATGTATTTCCAATTGCTACATTCTTGCCTATAAGTTCTACTATTGCATTTGCTACATCCTCCCCATAATTCAAAGTTGTGGTTTTTTCATATATATCACTTGGAAAAATAATTGTTTTACCTTTTATCGCTCTATACAACCATAATTCTTTTTCAAAAAAACTAATTGTAATCGTGCGTCTGAATATGTAATATAAGGTCTTACAATTGTCCAATTTATAAAATCACTATTTCTTAATATATCTTCTTGCTTTGCTTTTGCTATCGCATACCCGTCAGATTGAACATATTGCGAATCACTCACTACTCGAATCTAAAAGTCTTTGCGAATCTTCTGTTATACATCACTATATGCATATACCCTAGCACTACTACTATAATAAAAATATTGTTTAGTTGCCTCTAAAAGTAACTTGTATCGACTTCTAAACTCCTCTGTCGAATAAAACATAAAATCAATAATTGCATTAAAAATTTAATGGTGCCTGACCACACTGTGGTTTATGTAAGCCGGTTGTCGGTATTAGCGGCTCTGCTTCCTTGGGAATAAGCATTGTTAGCAGAATGAAGTACTTCGTCAAATGTAGTGACTGTTTCTGAATTTGGTCTTGCCATAAGTGCGCCTCCCTTGATATGTGATGTTTTACAGTATATCAGGAAGAATAGTGGGAGTCACTACGCCATGTTTTGAGGCACTTACGCAAAATCGCCTGCAAATGCCGGATTTTCAATATTTTTTATTCCTTATTAGCCCTAAAATTTGTTTAGCTGAGATTTTTTCGGAAGTTCACATTTACACTACCCGTTTATTATCTATATTTTATTGTTCCAGATCCTCCAGTGATATACAGTGTATCGCCAATAACAAGATTACACATATCACTTGCTAGCATTACAGCCATCTGTCCTATTTCCACTGGATCAGCAAATCGTTCAGCCGGAATGCATTCAGTATATAGCGTATCTCCTTCTTTTCTTCCAAGCATATTAGTTGCTACCGGCCCCGGTGCAATTGCATTTACAACTATTCCGTATTGAATCAATTCATCTGCAGCACCTAAAGTAAATCCTCTCACTCCCCACTTTGATAATTCATACGGTGTCCAACATGGCTTCAATGATGCAGCAGAACTTACGTTGAGAATATGACCTTTAATCCCATTATTTTTCATATAGTTACTCACAGTTTGTGTAATAAAAAATAGCCCTTTTAAATTCACATCCAAAACATTGTCATATGTATCTTCTGTAACTTCACCGAATTCCTGATTTCCATGTACACCAGCACTATTTACAAGAATATCAATTCTTGACTCATCGAATTTAGTTAGTGCCTCTTGAACTTTACTTTCAAATGATGCAACATCTGTCATATCGATTTTAAGCGATTTTGCATTGTTTTTTCCCAATTTTTGTATGCACAAATCCAACTTCGAATCACTTGTTCCTGCAATAATTACGTTGCAACCTGCTGATATAAACGCTTCTGCAATCGCATATCCGATACCACCACTACCTCCAGTAATTAATGCAACTTTTCCTTTCAGAAGTTCTGAAGTTTGCTTAGTTATGTAAACAGGTTGAATATTCTTTTCTTTTTTTTGATCTTCACAGAATCTAATAAATCCTTTTATTTTTGATCCTAATCCCATAAAACTACCCTCGTATCAATTTTTTTATAGAACTTACACCTTTTTCTCCAAGTATATTCTTTGCAATCTTCTTAGTTGTATCAACAACGGTTTGTTCTTTTGTTGATACATATAAATTTTGAATATATCTTAATGCATCAGAATCATGATATTCATCAACAAATATCTCAAATACCATCGATTGAGAAATATGCTCATCCAAAAATCTTTTATAATTTAAGTCAAACTCATTTTTATTTGAAGCCGAAATATAGTCAAAACCAAGATCCTCTGCATAATGTTTTAACAGTTCTTTTGACTTATGCCCATAATGACCTTCTGCAGCTATATATTCGTTTGCAGAATCCCCCAAACCAGCTCTCTGCACATTAATGAATGGTGTTTTAAACTCACCGCCTAGTCCATTATTAACAACCATCAATCTTATGTTATTTGGTGTTTGTCTATTTCCAATACTATTCATATCATAGAAAAATGCCAAATCACCAAATATTCCAAAATATAGTTTGTTCGGATTAACTAATGCAGCACCCAACAATGAGGATACTCCACCATCAATTCCAAAGCCACCAACATTAGAATAACCTGATATTGTATCATCCAGATTAAAGCAACTCCAACATCTCAAAGAATTTAAAATTCCATAATGCATCTCTGAATTTCTCGGAATTAAAGAATGAATCTTTAAAGCAACCCACATGGATGAAAACGGAAGTTCTTTAGAACTTAGTACTAACTTAGACTTGACCTGTTCATACTCTTTTTTCCATCTGGTGTAATATGTGTTCCCTACTTCTGTATTATTAGACGTCAATTTTTTGAAAAACTCTTTCTCTGACATCTCAAATATCTTTGTAAGTTTCTTATATGTATCTCTTATTTCGCCGTCTGGATTTACACGCCAGATTTCTCTAGCATGAGTAGGCCACGTTGCTGAAATATTACCTATATGAATTAAATAATCAAAATTCATAAATTTCTGACTATCGTTTCCACACAGATTTAAAAGTCCAATATATATGCCATATTTACCATTATAATTACTCGTTTGATCACAAAGAACTACAGCGTTATATTTTTCACAAAATAGATCAACCGCCTCTGTCAATGCAATATCCCATTTGGAATGCGAACCTACAAATACCCCTACCTTAGCACCAGTTGGTATTATCACGTCATTAGTACTAAAATATCGATGTATTGTTTTAACGGTCGGCAAAGATTTTACACTAAAGTCTATACTATATGCCGTAGTTAAATTAATGTGTACCGGTCCTTTATCTCCGTTTCGATCCAATTCCAATAGTGCTTGATTGATTTTTACTTCGCATTCCCATTTGTCGTCGTCGTTGTTTACGATAGGAAGTGTGACGCTAATCTTCGCAACATCATTTTGAATATTTGATCTATCAATTACCTGATCAACATTATGACCTATTAAGCTTGTCCTTCTTGTTGCAGTTATTGCAAGAACAGGCAGCTTTCTGTAAAAAGCTTCTGTTAACCCTGGTAAATAATTTCTAGATGCCGTCGCACCTGTACAGCAAATAGCAACAGGCTCTTCTGCTTCTTCAGCCATTCCACAAGCCATGTACGCCGCAGATCTTTCATCAACACATGAATATAGTTCAAAATAGTCATCATTTTGAACACTGGCAACAAAAGATGCATTAGCACTACCAGGACTTATGACAATCTTCTTTATATTATGTTTTTTCATAAGGGCAATAAGAATTTGCACATTTTTTTCGCTAGAATACATAAGTCCTCCCTTTATCTTATCCTTTAATTTTTCTTAAAAAGCGATTAAATTTATATTTTGTAACTCTATCTGCAAGATCTATCATTTGATTAAAATACTTATTCTTTCTAAAAATTACAAACATTACAGTGTTTGAAAAAATGATAACAATAGCAAAGTTTATAATCAATTCAGCCAATAAATTCATTTCTGGAAATATTTTGCACACATAATATGATATTCCTGTTATGCAACACGCTATAACAAAATACCCAATGGCGTCAATTATAAAATCTTTTGATTTTCTTTTGAATACATATTTAAATACATTTACAATCATCCATGGCATTGATACAAAAACATAACTAACTATTGTTGAAAGTAAAATTGCATATATTCCCCAAGTTCTTACAAACGTAAGATTCAATGTTAAATTAATCATTGCTACAATTAATGGTCTGAATCGGTCCTGATGCCATGCGCCTGCCGCATCCTTATACATACCATTAATTTGCTGCATGGTTACCAAATAAAAATATATACAAAAAAGCGCTACCACTCCGATATTAAAGGTATAATCTTCTCCAACCCATAAAGTAATAAATGGTTGATATAAAACTGCAAAACAACACATGCAAACAGTAACAACCCAGTTGATGAAAAATGTTATCGCACGAAAATCATTATAGTTTTTATCTAAACTCTCGGTTACAAGACTATTACCAATACCCGCTAGACATGAAACAAATACTATAACCAATATACTCATAACTGAGTTCATTATAAAATAATAATTTTGATATACTGCAAGCATTGTCAAACCCAAATACGCTGAAATAACAATTGTATCTGCTGAATTTACAATCGTTGCACCTAACTTAGCAGTAAACAAATCCTTTATTCTTTGATTGATTGCAGCTATTGTCTCTTTAGGCAAACTTCCTTTCGCTTGGTAGTTCGGGTATATTTTTGTCGCTTCTCGAGCAGTTATAATATTTGCTAATGCTTGTGTAAATAAAATTGCAATAACATATAAATAATAGTTTTTCGTTAACCATAAAACTAAAAATTGAAGTATATATTGAGCAGTTGTTGTTATCAATTGCACTTTGCTAGAAATATCTGTTCTTTGGTGTGCTTGCAATAGTGAACTTTTATACGCATACAACCAGTAGGTTATGACTGTCGCGCTCAGGTTTAAAATATATAAAACATATATATTAATATCTCCAGGTACCTCGCCATTTATCAACTTCGGTATCATAGGCGTAATTATTATCCCTATAGTTGCGATGACTAATCCTATAAAAAAATAATATTTCTTATATAATTTAAGCAAAGCACAGATTGTATCTTTATCATCCTCGGCAATAGGCTTATACATGGAATATACCATAGCAGAGCCCACTCCTAGCTCAGCAAGATTTAGCACTTGCAATATTGATGTAAATAAACTATTTAATCCTAAATATTCTATACCCATGAAATATATCATTGCTGTGCGCATTAAAAATGGCACAATTATTTGATATATTCTGAGAGTCATACCAAAAATAATATTTCTAGTAGCATTTTTTGTACGATTCACATTTATCACCTACCTAATAAATAATTAACAACATATTCTGTAGTCCTATGAGATTCATTTTTCATTGTATCATGTTCGTTAATTAAAAAGTTTTTATACAAACCATAATTTTCATTAAGTAATTCAAATTTTTCACTAAGTTTTTCAAATGACAATTCCTTAACATTGATGCAATATTTTTCAAGATTCATTTTATTCATGAACCCCGCCATTTTCTGTTCATATGAAATTGAAATGAATGGTGTTCCTGCCTTTGCAGAGAAAATATTGCTATGATATCTCATTCCAATAACAGCGTATAACTTACTTATAACATACTGTTGAAAATATGTATCATATCCTTCGCTGTCATCTATCACAAAATAGTTTTCTTTATTAAAACAGAATTCACCCATTAAATTCTTATCATTTCCAGTACCATACAGTTGAGGAATGAACACAATGCCGTAGCCATCTTTTTCAATTTCCGTTAAGAATCTGATGAAAGTATCGCTAATATTTTTAGCAACATTTGTTTTAGACAGGACTGGATGCCACTTTAAATCAGTTATAGTAACACCAATACACTTTTTATGAGTATTAATAAAATCATCTAATCGAGCATATGTTTTTAACTTCTCATTATTAACATTTTTATTAATATCATGTTGAAGAGCAGAATCAAGAGTAAGTTCTACCTCACATTTTGGAACAAAGGATGATACATAGTCTTTTGAAATTGGATCCCTTACGACTATTTTTTTTGCACCTTCAAGCACTCTTTTTCTTATCTTTTCCCTCTTCTTTTCATTGAAAGGTCCCATGGAAGGAGCATAAAACATATACGGAATTTCCTGATTGACCAGCAGATTATAAAATCTTAAATACCCCATTTCATCTTCAATATATGTGTCACCTATACTTGGACCACCAGGTGCATGTAGAACAATATCTGCCATTTTTATATACTTTTCAAACTCAGAATATGTTTTTCCAATGACCATTCTCCCCTTGCTTAAGAGAGCTAACCTATATTGTAAATTGTCACTTGGAATCAACTGATCAATCATTTTTACATTACTTGGCATATTAGGGTATCTTGTCTCTCCCCTCATTCCTAAAACAAATTCACTCCCAGGAAAAGCAATCTCTAGCTCATCAATCATTGCATGAACTGCTGCCTCATCACCTCTATTTGCCGAGTGGCAGTTAACTATCAAAAATAACATTTTTACATTACTCCTATTTCTTTTAACCAATCTTTTAACGGATAAGCCTCTTTCTTTTCTTTAACGTATTTTTTAAATACAAATTCATCTTCAATTACAGGTTCATCTTCATCTATTACAAGAATATTATTACCATAGACAGGATAGCTAGTGATGTGTTTATTTGTCGTTATCAGTTTTGTTCCCGTTTGTATTACATCAAAAGCTCGTGTAGTTGGTCCCTCTTGAATAGGATTTTGTATATCAAGCAGACATCTAGACCGTCTTAGTATTTCAATATATTTTTTATATTCAAGCGGTTTATCGTGGAACCACTCACACTCATCATTAATAAGTGGCTGCTGGTAGAGATAGACACAAAATTTATATTGAGAAGAGTATTTTTTATATATTTTATTTATAAAATTAACCCTGTTGGAATGAGCACTTGCAATAATACTAATGTCGTATTCATTCTCTAAGTGACCAACATTCTCGCACTGAGTAAACATAGACAAATAGTTCATCTTATATTTTTTACAATCTTTTATGTTATACGAATAAAATTTGTCAAAATATTTGAAATGTGATCGTCTAAAAAGATTTTTTGCGTCATCCCATAAATATAAAATAAACTCAGCTGATGGGTTGTTAGCCCTTAATTTTTCATATAAAGAGTCAGGAACATAGTGTCCATTTATAGCGAGAATTATATCATACTTCTTATTCAAACATATACCTAGTTGATTTTCATCGCACCTATACGCTGTTTCTATTGCGGCTATACGATCTTTTAAATCCACAGAAAGCAGAAATTTTCTAAGCGCTTTGTATATCTTTTTTTTCTTTCTAAAATGTGAAATGCTACTAATATCGAGTTCATCTGCGGCAATTAGCGTCACATTATATTCTTTACTTAATTCTTCTTTTATTGCCGTATCATACCCCATGAATTTTGGAATTATTAATAGCACTTCACGCATTGTTTCCACCCTCATCCTTTTTAAGTTTTCTTGTTACTTGCCTTTTCACCAAATGCCAACATCAAGAAAGGTAAGAATCCATAACTATATAGATCATTATCCACCATGTTTGCAATACTAAGCACAATCAATACGATTAACATTAGGAAATTATTCTTGAATAATTTTCCAAGTTTATAAAAAATGAAAAAATAAAATAACAAAAACAGTAAACCATATCTGATTCCTGTATATAAAAATCCATTGTCCAAAACTGCCTGATTTTCCGCATACTCGCTTGCTGACATAAAACTAATTGCGCGAATTCCAAATTTTCTTATGTAATGGTATGCTATTGCATAACGACCCGAAAAAAATTCATTGATAGCATACATTCTTACATCGTAATTTCCTTGCTGCAATGTAATGCTAAGTGAAAAAACCGATGCGATAACTGGACTAAGTTGAGCGATGATCCTAGTAAAATTCAAAATCCTTTTACCATGTATTAAGGGTGCAATAATATTCATTAAGCTCAGAATCAAAACACATGCATATGAAGTTCTAGATTTACATAGATAATAAATGCAAAGGCCAATCAACACCCAAATAAACGTCTCTTTTTTACTCAAAAATTTTTTTATTACTAACCTAAATAAAAATAAATACATATAACATAGCGGAAGTACATTACTATGATAAAACCCTACCGCATATCTATTAGCAGTATCATTTAATCGATTAGTCACCAAATTAGGAAGCACTCCAATTAAGCATGCTAAAATAACCAGCGTTGTTGAAACTAATAATACATTGAACCCTGTATTAAATGTCCACTCCATATTCTGATTGCTTATCAGCAAAATAATTGTAATGATAATACACCAATAAAAATCTCTAGTGAATATTGAAATTACTATCGCAAAAATTTCAAACAAGAAAAATCTAAGTAACTGATTTGACTCTAACGATTTTTTTCCACCCTCATATAGAAACAATACATAGGAACCATATCGTAAAAGTTGTTCTACCACTGTGCTACTTTTCGCTAAATCTGGAATAAAATATGATACAAATAGCATTATAAAAGCCACTTGCAATACACTTATATGCCTTGATACTGTAATTTTCATGTTATTTTTTTCTCAACTTTCTAACGCCATAGTCACAATACTTGACAAAGGCGATATATTTGTTTCTTAGCATAAGCGACAGCTTAATCCGAACAGCGGTCTTATGTTTTTGACTGCAAGCTTTTAACTTCAGCATCCTTTTTTGATATTGTTCACTATGTAAAAAAGCATTTATTTCAGCTAATGCCATGACCCGACCATTTCGATATCCCTCTGCAATATATTCCGCAATTACTTGTTGATGATAATTGTTAACATGGCTAATACTACTGGCATTATCCCTATATAGTAATAATACTTCTGGACAATTAATAATTTTTGCTCCTGCTAAACTAGCTCGAATTAAAAAATCATAGTCTTCACATGCTTTAATATCTCTATAACCACATAATTTAATATAAATCTCTTTTTTTACTAACCAAGTTGGATGCGGACAGCAATTACACCAATATAAAACTTGTTTACATGCCCAAGAGGAAGAATAAATGATTTTTTCTTTGCAGACACTTTGTTCTGTGAAAGTTTGGGTATTTGCACCAACAACATCTGCACAGTACCTTTGGATGGCTATTATCTGCTTTTCAATACGATCTAGCATAGAGATATCATCAGCATCCATTCTTGCGATATACTTACCATCGCAGAACTTCAACCCCTTATTTAAACTAGCAACCAGCCCTATATTTTTTTCATTTTTAATCAGCTTGACTCTATTATCTTTTTGACATACACTCTCAATAAAAGCAATTACTTCATAATTTGTAGGATCATCTATAATTACGACAAACTCTATATTTTTATATGTTTGGTTTAATATTGAATTTACTGCCTTCTCAACCCACACTACAGGTTCTTTATATGTACTCATCAAAACACTGACTAATTCTTTCAAATATCTCACCCACAATTCCAAATTCTACTCAATTTTAAAAATACAAAACATTACATATAATAGCCAATTCCATTTCCATCTAACCATTAATACAAAACCTCTTTGTTTTATATTAAGCTGTTTGTCTGGATATGCCCTGATAATTTTCTCCACTAAAGAAACGTCTGTTATTTCTTTAATGTTTTTTTTTGCTTGACTCGGATCCAGTCTAGAAACCGATTTCTTTAACTGTGAAAAACACATCCTCAGATAATTCATAAATTGTCTGTCTAACCTATTTTGCCACAATTCAAGTGGTATTATGGACGCCAGCACCTCTTCTTCCTTCTGATACATTGCGCAACATTTCTCGAATCTATCTTCCACATATTTTGTAGTCAATGAGTTATTATTTGCTCTATAGTTATAACCTATGTACTTATCTATTGCGCATTTTTGAGCGTGTGAGAACTATTCTATATTAAACAACATATCTTCCGATATCCATTTTCTTTCCGACACAAATCTGATAGAGTATTGATTTATTATTTTTATGGAATAAAGCGTTCCACAAGCACTCATCGGAATAGAATCATTTGTTCCTGGAGCTGATCCTATCATTCTAGGTAATAACTTTTCTTTAACATCAGAATCTTCAAAATACTCAGCTGTAGTTCCTAAATTGGAAATACATTTTCCCTCCAGTGTCACACGTCTGTATCCAGTCTTTACAGTATCATATGTTCCTTTATCGACAATATGTTGCATCTCTTCTAGAAAATCCGAATCAATGTAATCGTCGGAATCTATAAAAATGACATAATCACTTGTTACATTTTCCAGGCCAGTATTCCTAGCAAATCCCAAGCCTTCGTTTTTCTTATGTATCGTCCTTATTTGTTTATATTTTCTAGAATAATCATCACATATATCACCACTTTGATCAGTAGATCCATCATCAACAAGGATTATTTCATATGCTTCTTTTGATTGATTTAATACACTATCTATACACTCGCCCAAATAGGCTTGAACATTATAAACTGGTATAACTATGCTTATATCCATTTAAATCACCTCTATTTTAAATATTCCTAGTGTACTGACCTGTTCATATTTAGCCAAATAACTTGCCTGAATTTTCATCTGCTGCGTTGTCATCAATTGCCGTAGCCCGCTACGGCTCATTCTTCCGCCTTGCAGAATGAAAAATTCATTCTGCGCCATTTGACTAAATAGCAACATGCCAGTACACTAGTTTCTTTAAGATTTCTCCAATAATCTTCTATAGTAATCTCGATGAGCTTCTGCGAACTTATCAAAAGAATACTCTTTTTCATAAGACTTCTTTGCGCCATACTCGCATTTGTCTTTCAAATTTTTATCTTCTATAAATCTACTGATTGCTTCTGCTATTTGGTCTGGCTTTCTAGGTTCAATCATCAAACCATTTTCTTCATTTTGGACAATCTCTAGTGTTCCATCCACTCCTGTAGCCACTACCGTTCTTCCAACAGAAAATGCTTCAATCGGTATCAATGGGAATCCCTCCCACAACGAACTAAGGACTTCGAGATCTAACTGTGACATCAAATTCTGAATGTCAGAACGATATCCCATAAAGATAACTGCATCTTCAACTTTCAAATCAGCAACTCTCTTTTTGAGTTCTTCTTCCAATTCTCCCTTTCCTATAATCAAGAACTTTGTTTTACTGTGCTGTTTTAAAACAGCTGGAATGGCATCAATAAAATACTCCATTCCTTTTTGTTCTGATAAACGACCTACATTTCCAACAACGAAATATCCATCTTGGTGTAGCTTCTCAATTGTTGAATCTATTGTTATTTTGTCTTCAAATGGTTTAATAGCATTATGTATAACTGTAACCTGCTCACTTGGTATTTCATAATATTCAACAAGATTTTTCTTTACCATTTCACCAACAGCTATTAATTTTGTATTTCTATATGCAAGTCTTGTTAATGTTTTCTTGTCGTGAAATGTATTATGTGCATTAGCAATTTTTACAATACTCTTATCACATATCAATTCCGCATATAAAGCAGCCATACGGTGATGTGAATGGACTATCGTTATATTTTCTTTATCAACGATCTTTTTTATTGTAATAATCGTCTTAACTATAGAGTGTGGATTTTTTTCTGATATATCAGGAATTATATAATGCTTAATTCCCATTTCTTTAAGCTTATTTTCATTAACTCCTCCACAGGAACATACGATAACCTTATTTACCAGTGGCTTAAATATTTCACACAACTGCAATACAACATTCTCTGTTCCACCAAGTTTCATTGTCCTTGTAAGAAATAGAATGTTTTGATCTTCTAATTTCATTTTCTACTTATATTTCCTTATCAATCCCAGTATTTTAACATCGTCCACAAAGTATCTCTGGAACATTCTCTTCGGCTCCTGCAAGAATCTATAAAACCATTCCAAGCCATGATTGCTCATCCACTTTGGCGCTCGCTTTACATTTCCCGCCAAAAAATCTACTGTTGCCCCGGCGCATACGGATACTGTTGCATCATACTTTTGATAATTCTCATAAATCCACTTTTCCTGCTTCGGACACCCAAGGCAACCTATCATTATATCCGGATGTGCTTCACTTATCATCTGATTGATATGTTCCAATTCTGATTCATCCTTTTCAAATCCGAATGGTGGTGCATATGTTCCTACTATATTGATATTTGGATATTTTTCCTCTAGTTTCTTTTTTGCCTGTTCTGCAACTCCATCCTTACCTCCAACAATAAAAATGGAATATTTTTTCTCAGCTGCTCTTTTACAAATTTCCGGAACAAGATCTGAACCGGATACTTTTTCTTTTATAGGTCGTTTATGTAACTTTGAAATCCATATCAATGGTTTTCCATCCACCAAAACCATATCAGCGTCATCTGTTATTTTTTTCAGATATTCATCATTTTCTATCTTAATGACAACATCAACATTGATTGCAACTACATATGACTTCTTCTTATCTGCTATTAACCATTCTATCTGCTCTATAGTCTCATTCAAGGTAACATTATTTACATATGTATTAAGTAATGGTTGTTTCTGCATTTTTTATTCTGTCTCTCCAAAAAATCTTTCTTCCAACATCAAGCATAGACAATGATAGATTGGTAAATGATATTCCTGTATCATATATGTCCTCGATTGCGGAGCTTTAATTGTCACATCTGCAATCTTACTCAATTTGCTATCCTTTTCTCCCGTAAGTGCAACAACTTTCATTCCCTTTGCTTTTGCCACAACAGCTGCATATAAAATATTCTTACTATTACCTGATGTAGATATTCCAAGAAAAACATCATTCTCTCGACCATATCCATTAATCTGCTGTGCAAAGCAAAGAAGAGGTTCGCAATCATTCATATATGCTGTTGTTAATGCTACATGTCCATCCAATGCTATTGCCGGAAGAGCCATCTGAAGATTATTTGCCAGAATTGCTCCCATCTGATCATCAATTGCTATCAACTTATCTTTATATTCATCAGATAGTTTTCTTGGATTTTCAAATCCTTTCATTAGCTCTCCGACTATATGTTCTGAATCAGCTGCCGAGCCACCATTTCCTGCAACCAATAGCTTTCCACCATTACAATAGCATTCTTCTAAAATCAAATAAGTATTTTCTATCTCTCCAACTATCATTGATAATTCAGGATACCGTTTCGCTAATATATCTAGCTGTTTTTTTACATTTTCATTCATTTGCATTACTCCAAATATCTATCAACAAATTCTTTTAAACTATTAACTGACACACTCTGTCCAAATTCTTCATTACCTATCAGTATAGTTTTACATCCTGCACTTTTGCCTGCCTCAATATCGTTTCTCCCATCCCCAACCATCCACGAAGATGACAAATCAATATTAAAATCTTCTGCCGCCTGTAACAGCATTCCTGGTTTGGGTTTTCTACATTCACAATTAATTTTGTATTCTATTCTTTCCCCTGTAAATCCCTTATCAGGGTGATGTGGACAGAAATAGATTCCGTTTATGTATGCTCCCTTTTCTCCCAAGAGTGTTTCCATCTTATTATGTATAGACTCCAACTCTTCAAAGGATACCTCGCCTCTTGCTATAACAGGCTGATTTGTAACAACTATTGCAAGATAACCCGATTCATTAATCTTTTTTATAGCTTCGGCTGCACCATCAATAAGCTCTAATTTCTTTATATCCGTCAAAAAACCTACATATTTGTTTATCGTGCCATCTCTATCAAGGAATACTGCTTTTTGCTTATTTCTTAGGTTGCGTGCCTTTATAATTCCATTCCGGTAATCTTCACACACACCATAATATCTGTCCGGGGTTCCCATATCTTTCACATATTCCGGACTGTCATAGCAATACATTTTTCCTGTTCCGGCAAGTGGCTTAAGTAAATCTCTGTCAAGATCTATTTTTTCTTTATCTACTTTTACATCCAAAATTTTCTTGCTAAGCACATGCAGACCTGCATTAACTCGGTTTTTATAATATTCCGGCCTTTCATCTTCTTTTGACAGCCAATTTAATACTCTATGATTATCATCTGCAACAATAACTCCGCTATCATATGGATGACTGTTCGGATGTGTAAACAAAGTTGCAATTCCGCCATGTGAATAGTGGTAATCAACAAATCTATTAAAGTCTATATCAAACATAGCGTCTGCATTTAATAAAAGGAAATCGTCTGTCAACTGATCTTTCACTTTAAATAACGCTCCAGCATTACCTAGAGGTTCTTTTTCGAAATAATATGATATATTTACACCAAATTCAGCCCCATCACCAAAGTAATCCATAATAATGTTTCCTAAATGACTGACTGTAATCAAAATATCCGTAAACCCCTGTTCTCTGAGACACTCTATTTCATGTTCCAACACAGGCTTACTTTCTATTTCAATCATTGGTTTTGGTATATCGCTTGCCACAGATGAGATTCTGGTTCCTTTTCCCCCAGCCATTATTACTGTTATCATAAGATGTAATCTCCAATTTTCTAATTCAATGGTTCATAACTTTCGGGTGTATAATGAATAACCTGTGTGCCTCCATCTTCAAACTGAAATGGTATATGAAGCAAATTATCCATTGCATTTTTTACATTGTCCTGTTTATCAGGTTCAACATAAAATACTAAAAAGCCTCCACCTCCGGCCCCAAGCAATTTACCTCCAAGCGCACCTGCTTTCATTCCCTTTTCATATAAAAGATCTATATCACTTGTAGATACAGCATTACCTGTCTGCCTTTTCAGTTTCCATGTATGATCAAGCATTCTACCAAATTCATTCAAATCTGTCTGCCTGTCTGTCAACACTTTTTCAGCCTCATCCACAAGTAACAACATCTCTTTAAGTTGTTTTGTTTTATCTCCCTTTCCTATGGTATTGGCTTTCTGTACATCTGAAGAAAAACGCGTGAATCCAGTAAAAAACATCATCAGATTCTGATTCAGTTTTCGCTTTCGTTCTGGTGAAATAATAACCGGAAGCACTTCATAACCTTCATCGGAGAAATTAATTCTATTAAAGCCTCCAAACGATGCAGCTATCTGATCCTGCCATCCTCCTGCTTCCTTACATAGTTCTCTTTCAAGGTAAATAGCCTCATCTGCCAGTTTCTTTTTATCCGCATATTTTCCTTTTAACGCATAAAAAGCATTAAGCATTCCCACTGCAAATGAACTTGATGTGCCTAGCCCTGAACGTGCAGGAAGATCTGCTTCATATGTAAGTCTGATTTCGTGCATATCCAACATCTTCATTGCATTTCGTATTGCAGGATGTTGAATCATATCGATATCTGTTACTCTTTCTGTTTTAGAGTAAGAGAGTTCTGTTGAATAGTCAAAAAATCTCGGCAGATGACGCACATTGACATAACAGTATTTATCAAATGTTGTTGATAAAACTGCACCACCATTTTCTCTAAAAAAGTTCTCCATATCAGTTCCACCGCCAAAAAATGACATGCGAAACGGGGTTTTAGTAATAATCATTTTTTCTTCCTTTACACTGCTCCATCATTCTTTACTACACCTAGCACAGTCTGAAGTATAATCTTTATATCCCCCTTCACACTCCACTCCCCAATATACTGGGTATCCAACTTCACCACTTCTTCAAAGTCCGTGATATTGCTCCTGCCACTCACCTGCCACAGCCCGGTTAGTCCCGGTCTGAATGACATTCTGGCTCTATGGTGTGGTTCATACTTCTCCCACTCATCGAGTGTTGGTGGTCGTGTTCCCACCAGACTCATATCTCCTTTTAGGATGTTCCAAAACTGTGGCAGTTCATCTATAGATGTCTTCCTGATAAACTGTCCTATGCCGGTTTTCTTTGTTCCATCCGGCAATATCTTGTTTCCTATGATTCTCGGGTCGAAGTCCATCTTAAACATCATTCCGTCGCTCACCTTATTTTGTGCCATGAGCTCCTTCTTTCGTTCCTCGGCATCCATGTACATGCTTCTGAATTTGTACATCTTGAACTTTCTTCCGTTTCTACCGATTCGCTCCTGTGAGAAGAAAATCGGTCCCGGCGATGCGATATAGATTGCCGGAGCAACGAATATGGTTACAAGCATTGTGATAAGACAGCCAACCAGTCCACCAAGTATGTCCATTGCTCTTTTTGCAACAAGCTGTGATGCGCTCGCATAGTTCATACTTGCTGTAATGACTGTGTAGTCACCGATTTTTTCTATCTGATTAAAGCTGCCTGCCATGACCTTGTTTTTCGTGATGCCTCTGTGAACAGCTATGCCCATCTCAAGAAATATGTCTGCCATTTCATAGGGATATTCGCTCTCCGCACATGGTGGGATAAGCACCTCATCCACCCATTCCTCACAGGCGTAGTCCACTATCCCGTCATGGTTTGCTACGATTGGTATTTCGCATATTGTTTTGCCCTTCAGGTCGGCATCTGTTGCCGCTGCCACAATCTGTGTGTATCCAAAGCCATTTTCCTTTAGTCCGTGAAGTGTCTCCTCAAGGAGCTTTTCCGGCGCTACGACTAAGAGTGATTTTTTGGATGTGGCAAAGCTTCTTTTTTTAATGATTTTCTTTAGTACTACCCTGCCTATATACGCTATTAGCACATAGACCGGAATCATAATGTAATATGACGCCCGCGAATATATCTCACCCATCTGTGTGGTAAACAGGAAGAAGGTCGTTAATATTTCCACAAGTGCAACATGCTTACATGTAACTAGAAATTCATCCAGATAGCCACGTTTCAACACGTTTTTGAAGGCATCGGATACTATTTCCACGAAGAAATCTATGAGCAGAAATGCTACTGCCAGTATCCTGTAGTCCTTATCTATGTATGGATTGTTAAGTCCAAAGCGCCATATGTATGAGACAATGAATGCTATCTGCATACACAGGACATCTAAGAGCATAAAGTCTATATGCTTTGTCCAGCCTCTTCCTTTCTTTCTGTACATTTTTTCTGTGTCTCCCTGTATTTCTTTGATTACCCTATTTCCAATTCATCCCTATGCTGTCAAGCCTTGCTATGCGCTCTGTGTCGAGCACCATGCCGCTGGCCTTCGGGTTTTTTCTTTTACATCTGATATTTGATATCCAGCGTCCCAACTTCACTCCGTCTGTGGAATATGATACCGGTACGTCCAGATTGCCGTTTTTCTCGTAATATGTTTTCGCAAGCTCAAACTTTCTATTCCACTGTATAGCGGTCTTACTTTCTGACCTGTAGCCTATTCTCTGCAAGCGCTGTAGCTGCTCGTCTGTCATTGAGTGGCTATTGGTCTGGTTGGATAGCCACCGTCCAAGCGGTATGCCGTCTGCTGTGACATACTTTGCAGGTACTTCGAGGTTTCCATGCTCCTTATAGTAGGCCTTGGCTGCGCTATAGTACTCTTCCCACTTCTGCTTGTTGTGGTCCCATATCATGCCAAGGTCCTCGAGTGCTTTTCTCTGCTCATCGGTGAGTGCCTGCTCTAGTCCATACTTTTTTACCTTGAAGCGCATGTTGTTGATCCATGAGCCTAGCCTAAAGCCTGTAGGCGATACGTATTTGGCCTTGATGTCCAGATTGCCGTAGGTATTGCGGTAGCATTTCAGCTCTTCAAGTACCTCCTGCCAGCTTGAGTCCGTGACATCCCATATCATGCCTATATCGTTTAGCTTTTGTATCTTTTCCCAGGTGAGGTTTCCGGATATATTGCCTGACTTCACACGCCTCTGGGTGTTTATCCATGCTCCCAGTGTGAGGCCTGACTCCGTGACATAGTTCTTTGGTATCTTGAGATTTCCATTTTCCTCATACCACTGCTTGGCAGCCTCATAGTATGTGTCCCAGGCACTTCCCAGATTCTCCTGCAGGCGCATGAATATTTCCCTGCTGTCCTTGGTCTCATCTATGATGCGGAATCTGTCGTCAAAGTGCTCTCTTTTCGAATGCGTGTCAGGATACAGTAAAAATGCTTCCTGCATCTCATTTTTCAGGCAGTCTATACAGTAGAGGCTGTCAAAATTGTTGACCAGGTCAAATATGACCGGCTGGGTTTTGCTTCCTGCTGAAAGTGCTCTGCCTATCTGCTGCAGATAGATGATTGGTGACACCGTAGGGCGAAGCAGTATTACTCCGTCCACGTCATCCACATGTATGCCCTCGTTCAGCATGTCTATGCAGTAAAGGAGCTTTAAGTGGCTTCCTGTGTCCTTTTTGAATTCGGCAAAGGCTTTGCTGGTCAACGCATCGTTGTAGTACGCTGTGTATATATGTGGCTTTTTGTCCACCTTGCTAAACCAGTCGGCAGCCTGCGACTTCATCTCATCCATATGCTCTCTGCCCGAACAGAATACTATGTATTTGCCATCAGGCTTTGTCATCTGCCTGGCAAAGACCTCTGTAAGGCCGTCTGCCTGCTCGAGTGCACGCTTTAGCTGCTCTAGGAGCTTTTCATTTTCCGATACAAGTCCCGGGTTTGATAAGCCCTCGATTCGTTTTTTCAGTTGCTCGAGCTCTTTCTTGTATGAATACATGGCTATGACATATTTAGGCTCCGGAAGTATTTCTCTCACGATTGCTTCTCCGAGTGTCATCTCTGAGGCTATGTTGCCCTCAAAGAGCTCCTCTGCCATATTGCGCTGGTTGTCCAGATAGCGTATGTTTGTCGCTGAGAGCCCCAGGCGCTTTGCCTTCGGATATGCTTCCAGAAGCTTTTTCACACTCTTGCCCCACTCTGTGGCTCCACAGCGGTGAAACTCATCGAGTATGATATAGTCAGGGCGCAGGGTGTCTATGCTGTCCTCGTGCTTCATAAGCCTGCTGTATGACATGTATTCTATGTTTGAGAACTGTGTGTCTATGTTCTCAAGCTGTGTCTTGTAGATGTACTCACTTGGCGATAGCCATAAAAAGTGATTGTGCGGATGCTGCTCCACGAGCTTGAATGCTATCATCGACTTGCCTGTGCCGGTCGGATGGATGACGGCTGCCATCTGCTTTTCCTCCAGCATGGTTTCGACTGCTCTGTATGCATCTTCGTTGTGCTTGTAAAGATGTATGCTCATTTGCTGCCTCCGGGTGAAACACTACATAAAAAAGGAGGTTGGATTTCGCAGATTATTACAATCTGCGAAATCCAACCTCCCTTATGTATAAAATAAGCATTTTATATAAATATGACCATTTTTCTGACCATTTATGGGATAACTATAGAATTGATTGCGGAGCGCTTGGTCTCCAGATTTGGATGCACATAGCGATTCAATGTAATATTTACATTGGAATGTCCAAGAATCTCACTTACACTCTTAGCGTCAGCCCCGCTGCTGATACAGTTTGTGGCAAAGGTGTGGCGCAGTGCATGAAAGTGAGTATTCCTGATACCTGCTTCTCTTATATAGATATGAAATTTATTCTGATAAGTGCGGGGATCCATAGGCTGATTTTTCTTTAGAAAATAAGAGTCACTTTTTATTGAGGTGTTATAATAATCTGAAAGTTTGTCATAAATAAAGTCTGGGATAGGAATTTCTCGAAGTGAATTTGAAGTCTTTGGTGAATCTATATATAAAGAGGTCTTTCTTGTGGATGTGTTGCTGTTTTGTGATGAATCGGATGTGTATACTGTGTCTACCGGAAGTCTCTGCACTGTGCGATTGACATGCAGCGTGCGACCGGTCATGTCGATATCTTCCCATTTCAGGGCACATATTTCCCCTAAACGCAGCCCCATAAAAAGGCACAATAAAATACCGAGCTTATAAATATCAAGCTCGGTAAGAAGATACTCGGTTAGCTTTTGCTGGTCTGTTGTATTGATTGTATTTATGTTGTTTAAGGGTGTGACTGATGAACGCTTTGCCCTGTACGACAGATGAATTTCTCCGGTGCCATATGTGGCAGCTCCATATGCAAGGATTGAATTGAATATACAAAATATGCTCTTTGTAACGCTCTCACCGGCTGTCTCAGGCAATTCCTTGAGTATTTCATTCTGATTTAACTCATCTACGACGCTTTCGCCCCAGTTCGGTTTGATATATTTGTTGTATATAGCAGAATACTTTTGAATGGTGGAGAGCTTTCGGCTTGTTGCTATGCTTTCGAGCCATTTTTCAGCGACTTCTTTTATGGTGATAACGGACTTCTTTGCGGCTGCAGTTTGATTAAGTGAAGCTGCTTTTGCTGTAAGCAGCCTTTCTGTCACTTCCTTATAGCTGTGGGCGTATACTGATTTGCATTTTTTGCTGCCGGCTTTGTCTGCTATGTAGTAGCGGCCCTCCCAGCGTCCGTCGGCTCTCTTTCTGATGTTGGTTCCTCTTCTTGACATAATGTATGCCTCCTTGTGATTATTTATTTCAATAGAAGAGGAATGAAACACTTAATATTTATCTGTTTTCCATATGTCCTTACCATTTTGGAATGCTCTCAGCTTTATAAGTTTCTTTTCATATAAAGCCTGAAGCCTTGGGATGCGCATATGACGTTCAATTAGATCACTTTTATACAAACTGAAATCCATTTCAGCTTTATCAATATTTACAATATTTCTATCCTTTACATATGATAGAAGCCGTACTTCTTTAGAAATAAAAGAATGTGTCTTTATCTCATCAATACGAATTGAACCAAGATGCTCGTATGGAATATTATAGAACATAGAATTACCGGAATCATATATAGGTGCAAATCCAAGTATTTCTAATGTGTCAGGATTTCTGACTATAGAAATATTATTCATGTGTCTGTCGGTATTTGAAATGAGATAGTCAGTCATTATTTCATAATCCATAAAATAATCAAACTCTTCTTCTTTTATTCCCAAACCAAGACAGACCTTTTTCAATGGATAATAATATGATTCATTTTGCTTAAGCTTGACTGATTGCAATAATTCCCATGCACTGATACATTCCAGATTTTCTGAGCAAAAATCATATGAAAGACATCCAAGTCCTTCAATTCCACCTTCTACTGTTAACAATGTGGGAGTGTATACTGTGAAATTTTCAAATTTTTGTTTTCTATGAAGTTCTGTTGCAAATAATTCGTTTATACTTTGCTGGTATGATTCTCCATAATTACCTTTAATCATATATCGGCGGCCTGAAGTGTCAATACACCATTTTTTCTGAAGTTCTCCCTGTGAAGCAGCACAGTTAAATTTTGTTTTCTTCCTTAAATCAAGTAAATTGTCCTTGTTTAATGTTATTTCACCAAAAGTATCTACAAAATCATTTGTAAACAAATTAACATCTTTCCACTCTATATCTTCACCACGAGGTTTAATCCAATAACAATCCGACAAACTTAAGGCCAAATTATCTACCAAAGCACTGTTTGTTGAAGAATACCCTAGTCTTTGCAAGGCAGTCTTAGCTCCATGTCTTGTCTTAGGAATAGCTCTGTCCTTCCACCAATCATGAAATTTCATATCATTCATCTGTCCGCCTATAGGAAAGTGGGCAAGAGCTGCTTCATTTTTTCTATAATTTCCGAGAGTCCCCCCTTCAGTTAATTCCATCAGGCAAACAGGTATATCTTTATGCATTAGATAGTATTCTTTAGCTATTTTCTTCGCCATATATTAACTCCATATAATATCTTCAGTTTTATCAAGTCTACAGTCACGATTAAATTTATCAACTATTTCATAATAGGATTCAAATAAATCAGCCACATATAATGAAAGATTTTTTTCCTTAACACCGTTGAGATCTTCACCAATCTGAATTTTTGTACCTATTGAATCAATTAAATATCCAGCTTCTCTGTTATAATAATAAATCTTACCTTTATTATCTTCAATTTTACACATATTATCATTATCTATCGGTAATTGGTTGGCAATCAATTTTATAATATACGGTGTTGGCGAGCTTTCTCCCTGCTCCCATTTCTGCAATGTACTTATTGGTATATTGAATATCTTTGAAAAACTACGTTGTGAAAGACCGGTAGTATTTCGTATTTCCTTAATGTTCATAATAACAAACCTCCCATAAAACATATACCCAATTTGGTTACTTTTTTTATTATTATACCCAAATCAGATATATAATGTCAATATAATTTAATTTATTTCTGACCACAATTTTGACCATCTAAAACTAAAAAATGTATAAAATACAAACTGATATTCCATTAAAAATGTAAAAAGACACAAAAAAAGATACAATAGTTGACATAAAATGACTAAAGTTTTATTATATATTTAGTGTTTTTAACAGAGGTAAAGTTCGCAGATTGTAATAATCTGCGAATTTTTTATTATATTCTTTCTGATTAGGCAATAGAAAAAAACACCTCCATTGCAACTTGCAATAGCCCAAATGTCATTAAAAAGAGAGCGGGCCGGCGAATGGGAAGTTCGCCGGCCCAGATTTACACTAGGAGCAAAGTTTATACTTTGCGGAGATAAAATATGTTTTTCGTGGCCTTTCATGTTGTCGTGGCCACGCTATAGTTCTGATTTGCTTATACCGCTGCAAGCTTCTTTCCAAGCTCCTCGCAGGCTGTCTTTGCATCATCGTCCGGTGCATCCTGGCAGATAACACCCTCGCCGCCTACCACTGTAGCTCCGGCTGCTGTCATTCGCTCTACCCAGTCGCGCATCCACTCGCCATCGCCCCATCCGTATGAACCGAACAGACCGATAGTCTTGCCTGCCACGCAGCCCTCAAGCTCTGTGACAAACGGCTCCATCTCGCCCTCCTCAAGTACCTCTGCACCCATTGCAGGGCATCCGAGTGCGAATACTGTCTCTGATTTAAGCTCATCTATTGAAGCACTGCTTACGAATACGATTTCTGCTTCCTTTCCGGCATCTGTGACGCCCTTTGCAACTGCCTCTGCCATTGCTGCTGTATTGCCTGACTGTGACCAATAAACTACACTGATTTTGCTCATTTTAATTCCTCCTATACCGCTATCTGTTGCGGTTCTTCTTTATATATTTCCAGTATCAGCCTCATATCTATATCCTCGGCCAATAGCTGTATGACACTTTCCTTCGCCTTTTCAAAATCCTCAAACATCTTCTTTTTGAGTGGTACGTTGCGGTACACCTTCCAGTATCCTGAATACAGGCAGCCGCATCCGTTATGCTCTATAAAGCCTCTCACATCCTCTATCGGATATCCAAGCAAAAGCCCCATCTCATGTGGAAACTGCTTGTGTTCATCATTCAGATACGCTTCGTAGCGTTTTTTGAATCTAAGTAATATCTTGCCGAATGAAAAATCCTCATATCCCGCTTTCTTTAGTATGTCCAAAGCCTCTGAATTATTCAGATATGCTTCTAAGAGGCTCCTGCGGAATAAGAGGAAGGCGGTTTTCTCATTCCTTGCTGCGAGCCTGAAATGCGATATCCCGGAAGCCCTCAGAATCACTCTCATGGCACTCTCATCAGCGCTGTCTATCATGAGCATATTTGAAATTCTCGCTCCTGTAATTAGTGGGGCACACTGGAGGGCAAGCTGCATTTCCACGCTCTTTAAATCCATGCTCATAGCAATCTGAAATACTTCCTGGCACATTTTGGCTCCTTTCGCGTTAGTTATCTCTAACCTGAGTTAAATATATCTTACTTACACCTATATGTCAAGTATTTTTTATCTTTTTTCATATTTTGGGTATAAAAAAAGCACACTAAGATTTTTTATTTCTTAGTGTGCTTCTATTTACAATAATTTTAAATATTCGCTTGGTAGAACTGCTTCTATCTCTGATGACGTGAAATCCGCAATTTTTCAAGTCTTGCAAATGCAGCCTTCTTTTCCCTATTTGAATCATCATATAATCCATTTACACCCTGCATAATCTGTATCACAAATGATAATTTATCTTCCGGTATTTTTTCAAGTTCCATTATAGCGCTCTGTCTAAGTGCTGTCATTATATATCCCCCTCTTTCCAATTAATTAATCGGTTATATCCTTTTATAGTATAGCGGATTTTTCTAAAAAATGCAATTACTGTAATATAATACTCCAAAGCACCCCACCGAACCGGTGGGGTGCCTCATAAAACCAGGCTTATGACACCTGCACTCTATACATATTTTTGCGGTCAATCGCTCCAATCTCTTCGAGCGTATTGATCATCCGATACACCGTAGCAGTCCCGATAGAGTGGTCTATCTTCGATGCCCGGTAATAAATCTCTTTGCAGCTTCCGCACTCGCCCTCGAGGATTACATCAAGCAAAATAAGTCTCTGCTTTGTAATCCTGCATCCGCTGTCCTTTAGCTTGCCAACGATTACCTCTTTTTGCTCTATTGCTTCTTTCGACATACATCCTCCTATCGTTACCGATGCCGGCAGATGCAGCTTAAGCGGCAGATGAGTTCTTTCCATGAAATGCCCATCCTGTGCTTCATACACACCATGCCGTGGATTAATGACAGCCCTTGCAATGGCTGCAGTCCATTCCACACTGCAGGCTCTTGCCTGCTTTCTTTGATTTGATTATTGTCCTGATTACAAGTGCAACTATCACTACGAGAATTGCAATTACAATGATATCAGCCAGCATGTCATCATCTCCTATTACTACAAATGCTACTAAATATACTACTGCATTATTTCTTTTCCTTGAAAAATCCTATTATTATCTTTACGGCAAGCCCCAGCAGGCATAGAAGAACTATGACTGCTATGAGGTCTGCTGTGTTAAATTCCAGATTGATTCTCATTTAAAAACCCGTTACACGTTTGATGCCGCAAATGAAGTGCTCTTTACTGTTGCCTTATTAGGGTCTTTTCTGAACAATAAGTATAATACACCTGCAAGGAGTACAAATGCAACTACTGTCCAGAAGTTGAAGGCTACCTCACCTATGCAAAGTCCCACAATCTGGTAGAACATAAGTGTTACACAGTAAGCTGATACGTTCTGGAAAATGATTGTAAACCAGAAGAACTTACGGTTGTTAAGCTCCTTTGCTGTTGTTGAGATAGCTGCAAGACATGGTGAGTCAAACAGGTTGAACAGTAAGAATGATACTGCTACCATTGTTGTTGGGAAGAATGCTGCAAACTGATCATGCATGCTTACTGCATACTCTTCTACCTCTCCAAGTCCTGAGAGTACACCCATTGTAGAAACGATACCCTCTTTTGCTACAAAGCCTGAGAGTGATGATGCAACTGCCTGCCATGTATCGAATCCAAGTGGTGCAAAGATAACTGCGATTGCAGATCCGATTACTGCGAGTAAGCTGTTTTCTGTGTCAACAAGTCCGAATGCGCCATCCTGGATGCCAAAGCTTGAAAGGAACCACATAACTGCACAGCAGAGGAAGAGGATTGTTCCGGCCTTCTTGAGGAATGCCCATACTCTCTCCCATACGTGTAACAGCACACCCTTTACTGAAGGGATATGATACTGTGGGAGCTCCATTACGAATGGTGCAGGCTCTCCTGCAAATGCTCTTGTTTTCTTTAAAATGATACAGTAGATGATTGTGAGGCCAATTCCTGCAAAGTACATAAGAGGCGCCATCCACCAGCAGCCATCACCCATGATAAAGCCTGCGATAAGTGCGATAACAGGAAGCTTTGCTCCACATGGAATATTTGTTACTGTCATCATTGTCATACGACGGTCTTTTTCGTTCTCGATAGTACGTGTTGCCATGATTCCAGGTACACCACATCCTGATCCGATGAGGAATGGGATGAAGGACTTTCCAGAAAGACCAAATCTACGGAAGATTCTGTCCATGATGAAGGCTACTCGTGCCATGTATCCGCAGTCCTCAAGGATTGAAAGGAATAAGAATACGATAGCCATCTGTGGTGCAAATCCGATAGGTGCACCAAGACCTCCGATGATACCTTCAACTACAAGTGATACGAGCCAATCAGAGCAGCCTGCATTTTCCATGAATGTCTGTACTGCCGGCTGAATCCACTCGCCGAAGAGTGTGTCGTTTGTCCAGTCTGTTACTATTCCACCGAGTGATGATACTGCCACGTAATATACGCCCCACATAATGAGTGCGAAAATAGGCAGTGCCAAAAATCTGTTTGTAACAATCTTATCAATTTTGTCTGATACCGTCTCTTTTCCTGCGCGTGCCTTCTTTACGCATGAGCCGATGATTGAAGATATGTACTGATATCTCTCGTTTGTGATGATACTCTCTGTGTCATCATCGTATTTGTCCTCGAGAGCTTTAATCTCATCGTCTACGTTTGGAGCACTCTTTAATACTTCTGAAATCTTTGAGTCACGCTCTAAAAGCTTGATTGCAAAGAATCTCTTCTGGTTCTCTGCCACTGCAAGACCAAGCTTCTCCTCGATGCCTGCGATTGTACTCTCCACATCATCTGCAAAGTGATGTACTCGCTGAACAGATTTGCCTGACTTTGCTATCTCGATAGCCTTCTCTGCTGTCTCCTTGATTCCTGTCTTCTTTAAAGCTGAAATCTCAACAACCTCACAGCCAAGCTTTTCGCCGAGTGCCTTGATATTGATTTTGTCTCCGTTTTTCCTTACGATATCCATCATATTGATAGCCATAAGTACCGGAATGCCAAGCTCTATAATCTGTGTTGTCAGATACAGATTACGCTCGATATTGGTTCCGTCCACGATATTGATAATCGCATCAGGCTGCTCTCCGATTAAGTAATTTCTTGCAACAACCTCCTCGAGAGTATATGGAGAAAGTGAGTAGATACCCGGTAAATCCACCAGGTCTACATCCTTGTGACCGATAAGCTTTCCCTCTTTTTTCTCAACTGTAACACCAGGCCAGTTACCAACATACTGATTGGCACCTGTTAAGGCATTGAACAGTGTTGTTTTTCCGCAGTTCGGGTTTCCTGCGAGAGCAATTTTTACTGCCATGTTTTAATCTCCTTATTTTTGTTTGCTCATTCTGCCTATAGTTTGTATTTACTAACCTATAGTCAAAAAAAATTTACTCTACTTCTATCATAGAGGCATCGTCCTTACGAAGTGATAGCTCATAGCCTCTCACTGTCACCTCTACCGGATCGCCAAGCGGTGCCACCTTGCGGATAAATATCTCAACACCCTTAGTAATTCCCATATCCATGATACGTCTCTTGACTGCACCCTGGCCTGTGAGCTTGACAACCTTGACTGTCTCGCCTACTTTGGCTTGCTTTAATGTCTTCATGCTGACTACTCCTTTTTTAATTTTATTGTTGTTTAAAAAATTTATATAAACGTTTGCATAATATCATATACAAAGTCGTTTAAATCTTAAATGATTACAGCTTATACAGTACATTGCTGCATGTGTTATATGTGTTATATATGTCATACATACTATATCCATGCATGTTACATTGTTATATCAGACCATGATCTTATTTGCCATGTCCTTGCCGATTGCTACTCTGGCGCCCTTTACATTGACTATCATATTGCCGGCTATCTCTGAGATGACAGTCACCTCTCCGCCTACTACAAAGCCCAGCTTCTCAAGGAAAGATCTCACCTCTTCCTTTCCGCCGATTTTCTTGATTATCTGTGCCTCCCCGGCACCACTCATTGATAATGGCATCATATTTACCTCTTTTCACGTCTTTAATGATAAAAAACATCATTTGGTATCTCTTACGGCTGTTAGTATACTCTAACGTCACTTAGATGTCAATAATATTTTTTAGATTTCTCTTACTTTTTTCAGTTATGGCTAATAGTACGCGCGCCCCGGGCACCGGTGGCGCACACGTACTCTCCGGCAGGCGCATAGCGTAGCATTTTAGATACTGTCAGAATTATGCCCACGAAACGCAGAAACGCTCCTGCAAGGACGCAGGAGCGAGGAGAACCGCGCCATGGACGGCGCGTTTCGACGGTTTCGTCAAGCATAGAAACCCTTCAAGCATAATTTCGTACAGTATCTTACCCACGAAGCGTAGCACTCGGGATAGTACGTGTGCCATCGCGGCACCCGCGGCAGCGCCCCGTACTACATCCACAAACAGTGAATTAGCTAAATCTACTCAAGCAGATTCTTCATACTGTTCACACTGATAAGAATTGTCGATCCATTGTGCAAAAGTGCTGTCGTAGTCGGCGGAAGCACTCCTGCCACACCAAGAGCAATGAGCCCTGAGTTAAAACCAACAATCTTTCGATAGTTGCTCTTTATACGTTTCATAAGAGCATTACTTATATATTTGAGAGTTACAATCTGGTAGAGATCGTCAGAGCCCACCGTAATATCAGCAATCTCGCGTGCAATTTCAGCGCCGTCACTGATTGCAATACCGACATTTGCCGCTGAAAGAGCCGGTGAATCATTTATACCGTCACCAATCATAATGACCTTTCTGCCCTTATCCTTTTCTTTCTCCACAAAGGCAGCCTTGTCCTCAGGTAAAACCTCGGCGTAATATTCATCTACGCCTACTTTTTTCGCAATGACAGAAGCTGTACGCTCACTGTCGCCTGTCATCATGACAACCTTTGATATGCCCGCCTTCTTTAATGAAGTAACAACCGCCGCTGCCTCATCACGCAGAGGATCCTCAATACAGATAACTGCCGAAAGCTTACCCTCAATAGCCAGATACAGGTGCGAATAATACAGCGGAAGCGACTCAAACAGCGACTTCTTTCCTTCAGGAACAACACATTTTTCATCCTCAAAGACGAAATGATAGCTTCCAATAACAGTACGCTTACCATTGATTGAGGTTGCAATTCCATGAGCCACAATATACTCCACCTTTGTATGCATTTCCTCGTGGGAAAGCCCATTCTTAGAAGCAGCGTCTACCACTGCCTTTGCCATGGAATGAGGGAAATGCTCCTCCAGACAGGCTGCTACACGAAGCATGTCATCAGATGAATACTCATCATTGAAGTTCACCACATCAACCACAGTCGGATGTGCCTTTGTGAGTGTACCGGTCTTGTCAAAGACGATGGTATCAGCCTCCGCAACAGCCTCAAGGAACTTTCCTCCCTTTACTGTCACATTATAAAGGCTTGCCTCTCTGATAGCAGAAAGCACAGAGATTGGCATAGCAAGCTTGAGTGCACAGCAGAAATCCACCATGAGAATTGACATAGCCTTTGTCACATTTCTTGTCAGAAGATATGTAAGCCCTGTAGCTCCAAGCGTCCACGGCACAAGCTTGTCAGCATAGTGCTCAGCTTTTCCCTCCAGCTCAGATTTAAGCTTTTCTGACTCCTCTATCATAGTAACAATCTGGTCAAAACGGTTGTTTCCTTCAACCTCCTTGACCCTGATAGTAATCTCGCCCTCCTCGACAACAGTGCCTGCAAACACAGTATTGCCGACAGTTCTTTGAACCGGAACCGACTCACCTGTCAGGGAAGCCTGATTGACCATCGCATCGCCATCTAAGACCTCTCCGTCGAACGGTATGACATTTCCCATGTGGACAACAACCTTGTCGCCCTTTTCAATCTTTGAAGACTCAACGAGTATCTCCTGATTCTCAGGTGTCCTAAGCCATACCTTGCTCACATTAAGTGACATGCTTCTGGCTAAATCATCAACAGACTTCTTGTGCGTCCATTCCTCCAAAAGCTCACCTATTCCAAGCAGAAACATAATAGAGCTTGCGGTAGAAAAATCCTTTGTGACAAGCGAAACCGTGATGGCAGTAGCATCAAGCACCGGCACCTCTATTTTTCTCTGCAACAGACACTTAAGCCCAATTCCAATATACTTTATAGAACGTCCAACAGTAAGCGCTGTCCTGATTGGCCAAGGCAGCAGGAGCTTTTTACTGTAATGCCAGACAACACTTCCGATAAGCTTTTCCTGATATGAATTATTAAGCTCTCTTCCTGATGTCTTAATAACAGTCTGTGGCACGTTGGCGCTCTCATAATGAAAGTGGCGAAGCAGCTCTATAATCTGCTCTCTGTCTCCTACATACTCAATCACAGCATCAGCCGTCCTGTCATAAACCTTTACAAAGGTAACATTCCTGTGATTGTGAATCACATAAAGCAGAGTGTCCGCCTGCTCATATGTCATGCGGTACTGCTCCATATGAACACGCATACGGCCTCTTGACTCATGCTTAATCGTAAATTTCATATGACCGCCTCTTATCTTCTATGCCTCAGCAGTCTCTGCTGTAACCTCAGCCTGCTCTGCTTCCTGCTCATCAGCCTTAGCACACTCGCATACATCCTCAGATGCATCCGAAACCTTAGCAGCCTCAGCCTTAGCCTCGCGCTCCTCGTTGATGCTCTTAGCCTCAGCAAGAATATCCTCTGCATTCTCCTGAACAGTATTAACAGTCTTCATAACACAATCCTTAGCACGAAGCGCTGCTGCTGTACACTGTGTATAAGCACGCTTAGCATCCTTGCTTGATAAAATCTTGATACCTGCTGTACCAAAAGCAACACCTGCTGCGAATAAACCTGAAGCTTTCCAATTAAATGACATAATGTTTTCCTCCTGTATATTTACAAAAATTCTGGTTAAAGTTTACTTACAAGAAACATTATATTTCCCGGAAATACTGTTATTCAAGCCTAATCTCATACAGTTCTAGCTAATCCATGTCCGAAAATCCCCCTGCCATGCGCCTTCCCGGACTTATTGATAAAGTTTATCACTTCAATTGATACATACACAAAAGCATAACAACATAGAATGGACTTGAAAAAACGCACTATGTATATTTTCAAGAAGGAAGTTATAAACATCTTTGCAAATATACCATATCTATTAACTGTACACCACACTCATAAATTGGGTGATCATAATTGTCCGTAAAGAAATTCGGAATATTATGAGAACGGACAAATCCGCATTTTTCATAAAATGGTATGGTCAACGGACTGTCACCTGTTCCAACTTGCAAAACAGAATATTCATCTGCATATTTACTGGCAAGAAAATCAATTAGTGCTTTGCCATAGCCCTTTCCCTGATTTTCCGGATTGACTGCGATATTCTTGATTTCAAGTATTTCGTTACCTTCATCGGTGACAACACATTCAGCTTTTACATCATTGTCTTCAAGCACATACATAGTTCCTTTTTCAAGATACCGATCAACCATGCTCTCCTGTTCATCAGCTAATAACAATAATGATATAAACTGCTTTTTATTTTTGTTAACTTCTCGAATTTTCATACAACCTGTTACTCCATCAATTGCCATCTAATTTAATTCATCAAACTTGAAATTGCGCGTTTCTCTTAACAGAAAAAGCTATGTAACTACAATCTTTTAATTGATATTATATGATATTCCCACGCTGGTTGTATTGGAACCTTCTTTATGTGTACCTCACAATCGGATGTTCTTGCCCAGTGTTTAGGAACATATCTACCAAATTTTTTGTTCCATATCTTTTCTATTGTTTTAGTCTTGCCTTGATTTTTATTTACAAGTTTAGGACAAACTGTAAACTTTTTACCTCTGTATCCTTGCGATCTTTGTTTGGCTATATCCTCATTTGCCGCTTTCCATGTAATATATTTCTTATCTTCGGTACTAGCATTTGGGGGATATATAGGTTCTGTTTTTCGTGGAAAAAGTTCTATTGTTATGCTTGAAAAATCCCATTGATCAAATTTATTTTTATGTCCAGAAGTACTAATTACATCAATCCACATTCCAGATGTATCAATAGACCTAACAACATCCCTTACAATAAAAACAGCCGCTGAGTCTCCATTTGCAACATAACTGATATATGCGGAATCATACTTTATCTTATTTTGATTACTCAAAGTATCACCTTCCTTATTAATTACACAGAAATATAATAATCCTTGCAACTTCCGATTGTTCGAGCTTTTCAAACACTAACGTACTTAATTCTGTTCAATAAGTGATTTATAGTAGTTACCAAAGTCAGCAAGTGAACATAAAGCATTCTTTCTGTTGCATGCTCAATTATCGGTTAAAAATTCCGCAAACGACATTTGCTCATATTTTTGAGGAAAAGTATACATATACCTAAAACATTCCTCTGTTTTATGCATAATGCCATATCGGGTAGAATATTTTCTAAAAAAATCTAACAGTCTGTCATTATTAGGACTGGGACAGTCATATGCATTACCATAGGTACGAATATACTTATTCTTCATTCCTGGAAAGTATTTGTCCAAAGCATGATAAAAATATTCTCTGTCTCCCTCACGCATGGTAACACCCATGCTAAAGCAGATGATGCCTTTTACGCCTGCTTGGACACAATAGTCGAGAATACCCTTGATATTTTCCTCAGTATCATTGATAAATGGTAATATAGGGGTCAGCCATACAATTGTAGGGATTCCAGCTTTTTTAAACTGCATAAGTGCTTCAAAACGTTCATAAGTAGACGAAACATTTGGCTCTAATATTTTACATAAATATTCATCATATGTAGTCAGTGTCATTTGAACAATCGCTTTTGTCTTATCATTTATATTTTTTAATACATCTAAATCCCGGAGTATTCTTGTTGATTTTGTCTGAATAGCAACTCCATATTCATATTTATCAATTAATTCTAAACAACGACGTGTAATCTGCAATTGTTCTTCTGCATGAAGATAAGGATCACACATGGCACCTGTACCTATCATACATTTTTTTCGTTTACTTCTTAATGATTTTTCTAAAAGTTCAGGTGCATTTGTCTTTACTTCTATATCTTCAAAATCGTGTGTAAATCCATAACATTTACTTCTACTGTCACAATAAACACATCCATGGGTACATCCACGATAAATATTTATTCCGTTATTATTTGAAAGTATTCCTTTTGCTTTGACAAAATGCATGTATACACTCCTATCTCTGGGGAAATGGCAATTTATACTATTTTTATCCTTCGCCCGGCTCTTATACACATTATACTGGTTCTTGCATCTGTAGTAATACTTCTTAAATACCACTTTAAAGCTCCCATAAAATGGCATGTTCACACCATTTTATTTAATATCCAATTCTGGCGGAACATCTAGTTCGTGTGGTACTGGTGCTCCATTTTTCTTTCTCTGTCGTACACACTCCGTCAAAAGATATTCTATTTGACCATTGACAGACCTAAAATCATCCTCTGCCCATGCTGCAATGGCATCATAGAGCTTACCTGATAAACGGAGGGGAATCTGCTTTTTTCCTGAATCTGCCATTAATACAGGCTTCCTGAATTAACTATTGGCTGGGCATCCTTATTTCCACATAAAACAACTAACAGATTAGAAACCATAGCTGCTTTTCGTTCTTCATCCAATTCAACAACCTGCTTTTCAGATAACCTGTCAAGTGCCATCTCTACCATACCTACGGCACCATCAACTATCATCTTTCTTGCATCAATAATAGCTGATGCCTGCTGGCGCTGAAGCATAACTGCTGCTATCTCAGGTGCATAAGCAAGATATGTTATTCTTGCTTCTATTATATTTAATCCGGCATCCGTTACCTTACTCTGAATCTCTTTTCTTATTCTTTCTGCTACAACTTCACTTGAGCCACGAAGACTTCCCTCATCTGCCATTCCATCTCCCGTTGTATCTACATTCTCAGCTACATCATATGGATACATACGGACTATATTTCTGACTGCACTATCACATTGAAGTGAGAGATATTCCTTATAGTTATCTACATTAAATACAGCTTTGGCAGTATCTGTCACCTCCCACATAACCGCAATTCCTATCTCAACAGGATTACCAAGGCAGTCATTAATCTTCTGTCTGCTGTTATTAAGAGTCATAACCTTAAGTGATATCTTCTTATTCGTCATCTGTGTATTACCACCTGCTGAAAGTGTTACTCCAGACATACCTGACAAATCAATCTTTTTATTGTTGGCTGCTACATCACCACTCTGGTTAAGCTTTGTTTCCGCTGCCGGATTAACTGCTGTACAGAATGGATTAACATAATAAAAGCCGGCCTCCTTAATAGTTCCGACATACTTACCAAAAAGCGTTAACACAAGTGCCTCCTGAGGCTTTAATACCTTAAGTCCCAGAAAGAATATCCATCCTAAGCCCACATAAACAACACCGATAACTATAAGTATAATTGCAATAACCGATTCGGCGGATTCTGCTGTTTCTGTCATTATTGCACCTGACACGATAGCTGCAATTGCCGCTACATATAAAGCGATGAACAACGTAAGCATTGCCATACCATTCTTATTCTTTTTTAACACTTTTTCTTCCATAATAATCCTCCATTCTTGCGCTGCTTCTTCGCGCATCTTAAGTTTTTGCGAAGCACAAATCCTGCGTGTGAAAAATCTTATTTTTCACACTATCCTCATTTCTGCGCACGTTTTAAAATGTAACGGATAATTGTACCGCTGACAGCCTTATCCTTATTGATATTTTGATGATATCATTATGATATCATTTTGTCAATATTTAAATCAAAATTACTAATCTCACATTTATTTTACAATTAATAACATATTGTTATTTTTACATAATTATGTTATAATTATTAAACTACTTACGGACAACCATATATTTTTAATGCTAAGTGTGTATCAGATTGTATTTCTACACACTGTTTATGCATGGGGTAAACTAAATCTACTTAATAAGGAGTATCTATTCATGCTTAATTTAACAAGAAAAAGTCTGACACCTGATCAGATGAAACGTGCCAATATAACAGCGAGCACTACTGTGACACTAACATACCTTATATGTCTTTTTATTACTTTAACATCTGACAAAACCGTTATTGAAAAGATTGTTTTTACATGTGTCTATCTTCTTTTTTACATAGGCAATGCCATATATGTCAAAAAACATATTTATGAAAAAAAGGCTGAGCTGTCAATTGCATATGGTTTTCTTGCTGTTTTTGGTATAATAACCTATATACAGCCTGCGAGAACTATGATGATTATATTCCAGCAGAATACGCCCCTGTTTTTTATAATTATCTGTTTATATGAATGAATACCTGATATTATGGGGAACAGGCGCAACCTCCTTCTTTGTAATCACCAAAATCATATACATAAATACTACTAACCCTGCTGATAAAACAGAACAGGTAAAGGTTATTTTTCTTGTTATTACATGTCTTATTGTATACGTTCTAGGAGGATGCAAGGCTATTAAAAGACTTGTAGAATTCTCTGAGGAAGAAACTAACGCAGTTAAAGAAAAGGCTGAAAAACAACTTGAAATAGCAAAACATGTTAATGAAATATCCAACAATGTAAATACCCAGTTTGAACAGGTACGAAAAGACCTTGATAAAATAGCAGAAATAATTAGCAATACTAACAAAACTATTGACATTATTTCTGACGGAACTACCAGTAGTGCAGAACAAAGTATTCTTCAGTCTGAAAAAACAACAGAAATCCAGACAAGACTTAATAAGACTAATCAATCTACCGATATAGCGGTAAATACAGCAAGACAGCTTCAACAGATTGTAGAGAAAGGAAAGAATGAATCCGATGAGCTTGCCAGCCAGTCTGCCATAGTAGATACCTCTGCCCTACAGATATCCGAAACAATCGGCAATCTTGTTGAACACGTAAGTAAAGTATCCGATATAACTAATGTTATTATGAATATATCCTCACAGACTAATCTTCTTGCACTTAATGCTTCTATTGAGGCAGCAAGAGCAGGTGAAGCAGGAAAAGGCTTTGCAGTAGTTGCCGATGAAATCCGCTCTCTCGCTGAGATGACAAAATCATCTACTGAAGAAATAACCCAGATTATGAATGCTCTTATTACGCTTACCAATAACACTCAGAATGAGCTTAAGCACACTGTTGACAGTATTAATATCCAGCGCGGAAAAGTTAAAACAGTACATGAAAGCTTTGTAACTGTTGAACAGGATATTGATTCACTTGTGGCTAATATGACATCAGTAAGTTCTGAAGTAAATGCTGTACTTGATGCTAACTCTTCTATTGTAGATGGAATTGAAACATTATCTGGCATCTCACAGGAAATGTCATCTACAACCGAAACTACAAGACAGGAAATGCATGACCTTAATAACCGTATTACCAGCTTTTCTGATGCTATTAACACTACATCAGAGTCACTTGAAAGGTTAAGAAAGACCTCAGCGGTTGATAATACTGAGGATTAGAAACAGCTTTAAAGCATATATATTCACACAGCGGCAGCAACCAGATTATCATGCTACTGGTTACTGCCGCTGTTATTTATCTTTATGTCCTGAGATCTTCTAACAGATTATCACTCGTCTATATCATATCAGCACATATCATCACATTTGCCAGCTTCTATAGATCTTGTTACATCTCCTATTTCGGCTAACTTAGCACTATTTTATGTAGCACCATCTGTTAAACACATCTGCAAACTACCGAAATTACATTCTTACAGCCACATAACTATATACAATATATGCCAGAATCAGCTGTATAACAAGTATAGCTGGCACTCCTATTCTGAACTTATTATGTTTAGTTTTATGTCTCACTATGTACATAGAAGACAGTGCCCCCACAGAACCACCTATAGCCGCCAGCAGTATAAGTGTTCTTTCTGGAATCCTCCAGGCATGATGTACTGCCTTATATTTGTCCAGTGCATAGACTGCAAATGTAAATATATTAATAAATACAAGCCATGTCTCAATTATCTTTAATAAATCCATATCTAGCCTTCTCTTTCTTTGTCATCTTAGCAACCGTACTGTTGCTTATGCCGAGATTATTAATTTCACCTATACGACTCCTTGTGACTCCTTATAATAGCTATTTTACCATATTATCAGCATATTACCATATACACGCTGTTCTATCAATAAAACTATGAATAAATACTTCGACATATCGAACTTTGCTTTTTGATATTTTATTTTTTGTTGGATATTAAAAAAACATTAAAAACCCATAAAAAAAAATTCAAAAAAATGGTATAAAGAATAAATTTAGTATCTGTTACAGTATCTATTACAGGGCAAAACATCGAAAGCTTAAAAATAACCCTGCTATCTTCGTCAAAACGAAAACAGCAGGGTTAATCCTGATTAAAATTCTATTATATATTACATCCTTTATTCAACGTCTTCAAACTGCGAATTATAAAGTCCGGCATAGAAGCCACCCTTTGCAAGCAGCTCTTCGTGATTTCCCTGTTCTACGATATCTCCATCCTTCATAACAAGAATAATATCTGCATCCTTAATAGTAGAAAGCCTGTGTGCTATAACAAAGCTTGTTCTTCCCTTCATAAGGTTATCCATAGCATTCTGTATCTGTATCTCTGTTCTTGTATCAACTGAAGATGTTGCTTCATCAAGAATAAGAATAGGATTATCAGCCAGTATCGCTCTTGCGATAGTAAGTAACTGTTTCTGTCCCTGTGATACATTGCTTGCATCCTCATTAAGCTCCATATTATAACCACCTGGAAGTGTTTCTATGAAATGATGTGCATGCGCAGCCTTAGCAGCGGCAATAACCTCTTCATCCGAAGCCTCCAGTTTACCGTATCTTATATTTTCCATAATGGTATCCTTATACAGCCATGTATCCTGTAATACCATACCGAATGCATCTCTTAGCTCACGTCTGTTGAAATCCTTTATGTTATGTCCATCTATTTTTATTTCACCAGAATTAACATCATAGAATCTCATAAGAAGCTTAACCATAGTTGTCTTACCAGCACCTGTCGGACCTACTATTGCAACCTTCTGGCCTGGCTTAACCTTGGCACAGAAATCTTTGATAATAACCTGATCCTCCTTATAACCGAATCTTACATGGTCGAATTCTACTTCTCCCCTGATATTATCTGTTGAAACAGGATTCTTTACTATCTGTTCCTCTTCCTCTTCGTTAAGGAATTCAAATACTCTTTCAGATGCTGCTGCCATTGACTGTACCTGATTAATAACCTGTGCAATCTGTGTTATTGGCTGTGTAAAATTCCTTACATACTGTATAAATGCCTGGATATCACCAATCGTTATAACACCATTTATAGCAAGTAATCCACCCGAAAGTGCAACACCTGCATAACCAAGATTACCAACAAATGCCATAATAGGCTGCATCATTCCTGAGAAGAACTGTGACTTCCAGGCTGATGAATATAAAACATTATTAGTCCTGTCAAATTCATCTACCATATCCTTCTCTTTATTGAAGGACTTTACAACCATATGTCCACCATATGTTTCCTCTATCTGACCATTTATATGTCCCAGATATTCCTGCTGTGTCTTAAAGTAATTCTGTGACTTCTTTATAACAAATGATATAAGCCCAACTGATATTGGAAGTATGACAATAGCAATAATAGTCATAAGTGGTGAAATACTTAACATCATGATAAGTACACCAATCATAGTTGCTGTTGATGTTATAATCGTTGTTATGCTCTGATTAAGTCCCATACCAAGAGTATCAACATCATTAGTTATTCTTGAAAGAACCTCTCCATATGTCCTGCTCTCGAAGTACTTCATTGGCATACGGTTTATTTTCTCTGATATTTCCTTACGAAGCCTGTAACATATCTTCTGTGAAATGCCTGTCATAATCCAGCCCTGGACAAAATTAAATATTGCGCTGCAGACATATAAGCCGAGTACAATCAAAAGAATCTTTCCTATATAGCCAAAGTCAATACCACCTGTACCTGCTATTTTCCTCATAAGACCTTCTGAAAGACCTGTTGTTGCCTTTCCAAGTACCTTTGGTCCTGCTACATTGAATATCGTTGAGGCTGCTGCCATAATCATAACTATAAATATAGCTATCTTATAGCTTCCTACATACTTTATGAGCTTACCTATTGAGTCCTTGAAATCCTTAGCCTTCTCAGCTGGCATCATACCCCTGCCCGGTCCACCTGGTCTTCTATGTCTGGGAGTCTGCTTATATGAATTATTGTCTGCCATAATTATGCTTCCTCCTTTCCATCTGATATAGTGTTTACATCTGATATAGCGTTTACATCTGATATATTATGCTCGGCATTATATGAAGCTTCTTCATCTGACCTATTGAGCTTTTCGCTCACAGCTACTGAATTCTCAAGCTCGCTGGCTGATAGCTGCGACCTGGCAATCTGCTGGTATACCTCACAATTCTTCATAAGCTCTTCGTGTGTGCCCTTACCTACAATCCTGCCCTCATCCATAACAAGTATCTGCTCTGCATGAAGAATAGTACTTATTCTCTGTGCAACAATGATTACTGTACTATCTGTAACCTTTGAGGCAAGCGCTTTTCTTAATGCTGCATCCGTCTTTAAATCAAGTGCTGAAAAGCTATCATCAAATATAAATATCCTTGGATTCCTTGCTATAGCTCTTGCTATAGATAATCTCTGCTTCTGTCCACCTGAAACATTCGTACCACCCTGTGCAATAGGTGCTTCATACTTTCCTGCCTTTTCCTCTATGAACTCAGAAGCCTGTGCAATATCTGCTGCCTGTTTAACTTCTTCAATCGAAGCATTAGCTGCACCATACTTAATATTAGATTCAATCGTGCCTGAGAAAAGAACTCCCTTCTGTGGAACATATCCAAGCTCATCTCTTAAATCCTGCATAGATATATTTCGTATATCTTCACCATCAAGCGTGATAGAACCTCCTGTCACATCATATAATCTTGGAATAAGGTTAACAAGTGTTGACTTGCCACAGCCGGTACTTCCTATAATAGCCGTTGTCTTTCCTGGCTCTGCCACGAAATCTATGTCTGAAAGAGCATTTTCAGCAGCTCCTGGATACTTAAAGCTTACATGACTGAAGGTAAGTAAGCCCTTATGTTCCTTAAGTATCTTAGGATTCCTGCAATCCCTTATTGATGACTGAGTGTTGATTACCTCATCTATACGGTCTGCCGCCACAATCGCTCTTGGAAGCATAATCGACATCATAGTAAGCATAAGGAATGACATAACTATCTGCATAGCATATGTGATAAATGCAGTCATTGAACCAACCTGCATAACACCGCTGTCAATTCTATGTGCAGCAACCCATACTATTCCTACTGAAAGACAATTCATAATAAGCATCATTACCGGCATCATAAATGTCATAACTCTGTTAGTAAAAAGCATTGTCCTTGTAAGCTCTTTATTCGCATTATCGAATCTTTCTTCTTCCTTCTTCTCTCTTCCAAATGCCCTTATAACAGATAAACCTGTAAGTATTTCTCTTGATACTAAGTTAACATTATCAACAAGCTTCTGCATCTGTTTAAACTTAGGCATGGCAATTGACATAAGAAGAAGCACAAAGCCAACTATAACAAGTACTGCAAGAGCAATAACCCACTCCATGCCAGCTCCTGTTGACATAACCTTTAATACACCACCTACACCAAGTATTGGCGCATAGAGCACCATTCTTAATGTAAGCACACAAACCATCTGTATCTGCTGTACATCATTCGTTGTACGTGTAATAAGTGAGGCTGTTGAGAACTTATCAAGCTCCGCATTAGAGAAGCCCATAACATTCTTATACACCTGTCCTCTTAAGTCACGTCCTACACCTGCGCCGACACGCGATGCAAAAAATGCAACTAAGACTGTACATATTGCAATCATAAATGCCATACCTATCATCTTTATGCCAGAAAGCAGCAGATAGTATGTCTGTATAGCCTTCATATCCATACCAGCCTTTGAATCCATAGACTTAGCATATGCTCTACCCATAGATGCTACAAGTGATGAACCCATAGTGTCAAATATTGATTTAAAATTATCACGCATAGACACAAGTGTATCCTTTGTCATTCTGCCAGTATCATACATAGCTTTGAATACCATTCTCATATCTACACACTCAGTTGAAACCATATTGCCATTGGCATCCTCTACATCCTTGTAAAAGGATTCTAATTCAATGCCCATTTTCTTTCCAATATCTGATACCGGCACATCAGCAAGTGTTTTTACATCAACCCCCATCTGTGCTGCCATCTGTTCCTTAAACTGTGCTGCTGTTACTGAAGACATCTGATTATTAATAATAAGTGACATTGCTAATGTATCATCATATTCATCCAGCTTTTTTTCACTCTTCTCGGAAAGAATATACATATCTCCATCCTGTTCATAACAGCTTTCCCATATGTTTATTTCTTCATCTGTCATAAACATTTTAGCAATATCATATTCATCCTTAGTTATCTTTTCTGGAATACTATGCCCTATACCGCCATTCTGAATACCAACATCAATAATATCAGATGTATACTGTGGCAATGCAAGATCCCCATTTGCCTGTAATATAAGCAATACAAGTATTATAATTACTGACTTCCAGTATGGAGCAATACTTTTTAATATTCTGCTCATAACCGTTCCTTTCTTCCTCAAGATTTCTTTTAGGCTTTCTTATATAACCTTATAACTGATATTTTAAAATGATAGCATTATTGAGAAAATATGTAAATTAAGGAAATAAAAAACATTTATTAAGACTTTGTAAAATTGTATACAATTTAAAGCAAAATATATCTTGTATACAACATTTTTATATGCTATCATACGAATCGAGCGTTATTCATATGAAAATGCATCAGAATCAGATTTATTATTATCTTACTGATACCTTATATTTACTATAAGACATAATGGTGTGCGACCTGCAAAGGCGTGTAAGCATTGCGTATATTGAATCAAGGTATCTGCATAACCAGTTATGATTTATTTGTTATTATATAATTCATAATACATTCTGTTAGTTCTAAACATTTTCTATGCATTTCCATTTACAAGGCGCTACTAAGAATAATGTCTGAAAGACAGGCTGGATATTACACTAACTCCACCATTTTATCAGACGAAAAGGAGAATATTATGAGTAACATTGAAACAAACAACACAGCAATGGCAAAGAAAACATTTACCACTAAGTATATGGTAGAGCTTGCCGCTATGATAGCCATCATTATCATCATGGCTTTCACACCACTTGGCTACATCAAGCTTCCTGGTCTTACTATTACATTCCTGACAATTCCAGTCGCTGTAGGTGCCATAATACTTGGACCAGTTGGTGGTCTTATATGTGGTCTTACATTCGGTTTAACAAGTCTTTATCAGGCTGTAACCGGTGGCTCAGTATTTACATTTGCTTTATTTAACCTTAATCCTGTGTTTACTATAATACTTACAATTGTACCAAGAGCACTTGAAGGTCTGCTTACAGGTCTTATCTTCAAAGCTCTTCACAACATAAAGAGTGTCCAGAAGATTTCTTATTATATAGCAAGCCTTTGCTGCCCTCTTCTTAACACATTACTCTTTATGAGTACACTTGTAGCACTTTTCTACAGAACAGACTTCATCCAGACTTATGTTGCCAAGTTTGGTGTTGGCAACCCATTCTCATTCGTAGTTGCCTTCGTTGGAACACAGGGTGCTATTGAGGCCGTTGTATGCTTTGTTGTTGCCAGTATACTTGCAAGAACATTATATGCAGTACTTGTTAAGAATTCTTAATTATTGTTAGGTAAAGCTGTTTTATATCAGTCTATAAAAAATAGAAAGCTGCGTTGGCTATTGCCGAACAGCTTTCTATTTTTACTTTTATACTAATATCGCCTGATATGTGCAAAATATCATTTTCTAAACTTTATTAAACTTTATTTCATGGACTGCATAGATTTCTTACGTGACTGTTTATTTTCATACATATAATAATCTGCCTTATCCAATAACATCTGTATTGTACACTCACTATCAGCATCTGATATTGCCCATCCACATGCATAGTCGATTGGCATCTGGTTGTCGCTTCTGTTTAATCTGTCTTTTTCCATGCTTAGCTGCTTTAATATATCCTCAATCTCCATTTTGCTTGTATTGTAGATAACTACCATGAATTCATCTCCACCATATCTTCCAACGAAAGCTTCCTTAGGAATTACATTGCGTAAAAGCCTGGCAAAATTCAATATAAGCTGATCCCCCTTTGAATGTCCCTTTGTATCATTAATAATCTTAAGATTATTTAAATCAAACATTATGCACGCTGTATGCTCAGCAGCCATTTCCTTATTGTTAAGAAGCACCTCACAGGCACCTTTGTTTGGCAACCCCGTATGGGCATCTGTATATGCTCTTTGTTCTAACAGCTTGTTTAATACAGACATTTTCATGGCTGCTATGGTCTGTATAATAATCAATATTACAAGACCTAGCATATCAAATACTGATAGCAGCTCTAAGGCACGGATTTTAATAGCTATCCTTTCCGAATAGTTTTCAGCAGCGGATACTGTTTCATCTGCCATCTTAAAATATATTTCACTCATCTTAACAATATCTGTATTTTGATAGCCCACTTCTCTTACTGCTTTGATTTCTTTTTTTAATTCTTCCCAGTAGTCGCTTAGAATATATAATTTGTCATTATATTCATTGTCACGTAGATTTACAAGATTGTATTGTCCATCCTTATACTTCAAATCATCGAGAATATCATCAAGATATTTAATTAATTCATCATCTGGGTTTCCCGTAATTTCCAACTTCACTTCACGTTGTGTAGCTCCACGTACCAGACCTGCATAATTTATTACACGGGCTGTTCCCTGCAGCCTGCTGATATTCACCATAATAAATATGATAAGAACTATCAGCATCAATATTAAGCAGCTTTGTATAATCCCTATTATATTCTTGCTTTTCTTATATGATTGTTCTTCTTTCTCCATAATGACACCTCAATAATATTCAATTTACTGGATATTATTTCCAGTCTTATTTACACATCATATAATTCTTTTTTATTATAATATAATAATCATATAAATAAGTCAACAAATAGTAATAATTACTATTTTTATAGACGTTCAAGCATCTTGTTATACGAAGCACTAAGTCTGTTTAATTCTTTAACCTGATTTTCTTCTATCTGCGAATCGGACAGATTATTTAACTGCACCTCTTCGATTTTATCAGAATGATGATCTTATGAAGCAGATTCAATCAGTAATTGCAGCAGATAGCAATAAAAAATAAAATCTCGTGGGACTATCGCTTAGTGCGACAGTCCCACGAGAATACAAGAATTATTCTATTTTTATCAATCTGCTGCTTTCCCATGTTCTGCCAGTTCCATAACTTCCTTCCATGCTGGAGAGAACAGATAATAACCTATCATTGCAAACATTCCAAAGCTGAAGGAAATTGGGAAACACAGCATTACCCAGGTTCCATCAAAATATTTGCTGATAAT